>Ga0123353_10012836_pt1 | contig 11945 bp, 5 predicted proteins | sample TergutLab28metaG_3_FD_92763 | JGI IMG/M metagenome (GOLD analysis project Ga0123353, IMG submission 92763) | Labiotermes labralis P3 segment gut microbial communities from Petit-Saut dam, French Guiana - Lab288 P3 | ecosystem: Host-associated > Arthropoda: Insects > Digestive system > Gut ... | reverse complement strand
GTGCAGAAATAGAAAGACCGTAGATATATCCGATAGTCATTGGGCGGAAATGTGGGCCTCGGCGCCAGACGCACTGATAGAAGCACCGACGGACTCGCCGTCTGGCTCGCCGACGGACGTTCCGACAGACACTCCAATGGACGCGTTGAAGAACGCGCAGGCCGACGACGCTGATACGTCGCCTGACACGCATACGGACGACTCAGGCGCCACTAATAAAACTCAAATAGATCCGGTACAGGGGTTTATAGACCGATTGATCGAAATGGCAAATGACTTCCCCTGCTATATGGATCACGCGATGTGGGATGCTTTTTTATCCCAAATCGATAATATATATTTATGGGACATGGATCGTCTGTCAGTGGCGCTGCCGTTTGTATTAACCGGCTTGGAATGTCTGCCTTCTTTTTTTTGCGCCGGTTTGGAACGGCGTTTTCATTGGCAGGAGCAGCAGGGGCGTATAGACAGCCGACATCCGGATTCCTTATTGGAAGCGTTGGACCGCTTGTTTGAAAGGGCTGATCTTGTAAAAAGCGAAACCATAGCTGCGCGCGGCGGGCAGTTGGAAGACGCCCGCCGGTTTTCATCTATTGTGGCACAGTTGCTGGATATGCAGCAAATAACATACGATTCTTCGATAGAGGCGTTACGTATCCTGTTCCATGAAAAACCTGAAGTGCTACCTGAAGCCGGATTATTATATTTGTATTTGTTATATACGTCCCGTAATTGGGAGACGCTGATATGCGAAATATCCGGTTTACATGAATCAAAACAAATGATGTCTATGCCTTCCGTTCTCTTAATGTATGGCGCGGCGTTATCAGGAACGGGCGACAGGGAACACGCCAAAGCCGCGTTCAACGGAATCTTGTCGATATATCCCGATCAACCCGACGCCTTACGCGGTTTAACGGCTTGCCTGTACGACTCGGAGCCGCCGGATCAGGTTTTATCATATTACAAACAGTTGATTGACGCCAATCCCGGCGAAATTTGGGCGCGACTGGCCTTGCGCCGGCTCGTCGAAGTAAAAAAACAAAATGATGGCGGACGTCCTTATATTGATAGTAATAGAGTAAGGTTCAGGCCGTTTTACATGAAGACGTTAAAAATTTTCCTTGTTCTTAGCATATGCGCGTTTTTATTTTTGTTCTTAATTTCGCTATATTATTCTATATTGTCATTTGTAATTTTGATTTTTATCATCGCGGCTTTAGTGTTTAGCACTTTATATAAAATGATATGTAGCTATCGCGGCTCGACAGCGAGGTTTGATTATTTTTATCTAAGTCAAGCAATAGAAAAAATCGGCGATATATTTCATTGCATTAATAATGACGCCTATAAACTGTCTGCGCGGGAAATCCGGGCTACGGCTTTATCGACGCCCTGTTACCGGGAAATAGGACACGACGCGACGCTGGCGGCCGGCTTCTCTGTGTTTTTTCCGCACAAACGGCGTATACGCAAAACGCTCTTACGCGAATTCGGTTATGTCGGACCGTTGGTCAGGTGGCATAAAAACACGTATATTCCGCAAGACATTTCAAATGTTATATTGCACGATCCAAAAGCGCTGGAATACCAAAAAATGTGTTTACGGATGATATTGCTGGGGGATCGGGTTGATGAATGGATTGAGGGGCTGACTGACAAGCAAAAGCAAAAACAGGCGCGTTTGGTTTTGAACAATTTGTATTTATTACCGCATGCCGGAATACAGGCGTGGAATCTCAGCAGGGCAATATACTATGACCGCTGCAGCCTGTTATTGAACTGTGAAACGCTCCATACCAGTTTTTATAGAATAACAGACAGGGCGTATGCGGCGCAGGATTGGTATTGCAGTTGGGAAGAGTATTATACGGCTTGCGCTATAGGCGAACAATTCACAAACCCCGACATAAATTTTATGGAAGAGCGCATGGAAATATATGAGCAAATGATAGTATCGCCTAAAAACGCAATCGTCAGTTTACCTTGGGATATGTAACTACGCTAAATACTGAGATAGAATGATGAATAACGCCTATTGTATTTCTACATAAAATAGTATATTGTCAGGGAGGAGGTATTGCACAATGAGTAAATACGAGGCGTTAAGGGTGAAATTGGCGAAGAGGGAAAATGTAAACGGGACTACAATTACATTTTTCAACGAGCCGATGCTGACGGAGAAGCTGCTCAGGGATAACCTGGATTTTCTTATATTTGACATGGAGCACGGGCGATTCAACGCGGAAAGCCTGCGGCTCCATTTATATATTTGCAGGCAATTGGACATTCCGTCGCTGGTGCGCGTGCAGGATACAGAGTACCATTTGATCGCCAAAGCGGTCGACATGGGCGCAGACGGCATTGTACTGCCGCGGGCGGAAACCCCGGAACAGATACAAAAGGCGCTGGACGCATTATATTTTTATCCTATCGGGCAGAAGGGCTTCGGCGGCTATACGCAGTTAAGGAAAGGCGAGGGTTATAATGAATTCCAGCGCGGCAGGTTCCTGATGCCGCAAATTGAATCCCCAAAGGGTATAGAAAACCTTCCGGCAATGCTAAAGGAATATAGTCCATATATCTCCGGAATGATCGTCGGTCCGTACGATATGTCAGTGATGGTCGGTACGCCCAGAGACATCTACAGCGACGTCATGCTCGCGTCGATCAAAAATGTGATTGACATATGCCGGGAATACAATGTATCGTCCGGAGTTTATTGCAACAATATAGATGAAGCATCCGTATATCACAAAATGGGCGCCAACATATTCTGGTTCACTTCGGATTTGGAATTTTTCCTCGACGGGTATAACCGGGCGTTTGACGCGCTTTCCAATTTATAAAAACCTAAAAAAAATCCCCCCGGAAAACCGGGGGGATTTTTATGTGCTTTGTTTTATTGATAATACGGTATTGTGTAATTATTCAAGATTAACAGCAGGTCTTCAACGCCTATACTACCGTTTCCGCTGAAATCGACTATTTTCGCCTCATCCCAGTCGGCGTCGCCCTCTTGCGCGCCGAAGAATTGTAATGCGAATGTGATATCGTTAAGATCGATGACGCCGTCCTTGTTCAGGTCGTACGGTGAATAGTACTTCTCAAAGACCGTCGACGCCGTATCCTTGACAATCTCGGAATACACTTCGCTGCCGCCGTACGACAGCTTGATATAATTCAATTTAACGGCCGAATTACCCAGGACGCCTTCCTGTACGTAGAGCAGCATTTTAAGAATATCCACATTGCCGTTTACGCCGTCTGCGTTGATGAGCGTCACCTTGCCGGTATAGATATCGCCGTCGTTCTTCCAGAATACCGGGAATCCATGGTTGCCTTCCGCGAAGAAGTCGAATCCGATTGCCGTAAACGCTTTCGCGCCAAGGTAGCCGCCGTCCAGTTCGAATTCGAGCTCGATGCCGCTGACTTTTTGCATATTGTCGACGGAGATCGTATAGTCCGCCGTCGCGCCGGAGCCGCTGACCACCGAAGCGGGGCCGTTGATGCTGACTTCCGCGGCGCCCTGTTTTACGAATACGGTGAAATCCTCAGTCGCGACATTGCCCTTGGAATCGCTCGCTGTGACCGTCACCACGGTTTCGCCGATGGGGAAGAAGGATCCCGGATCATGCGAATATGTCAACGTCACGTCCTGCGGGTTGTTATAGTTCCAGCCCTCCCTGTCGTCCATTGCGAATGCGATGAAGTCGACGTTCGCGCCGGGTTCGCCGTCTTTCGTCGTCGCGTAGCGGTTGGCCGGTGCGTAGATCAACGGCGCCAATACATCATCATAGCTCGTGACGCTGATCTGTCCGTCCAGATCCGCACGGTGGCTGGTGACCCTGTAACCGTCGTCGGTCAGTACCACGTCGCAGATTTCGGCCCGGGCGCTTGTGCCTAAATTCGGGGGATTGCCTGCGCCGACACGGGTGTTGTGGCTTGAGCCGCCCATGTTATTGTGCATTACCAGCATCAGGCCGCCTTCGCGGGTTTCAAAGACCATGCCGTGACCCTTGTCGTCGTGATCGAGGAAGGGTGCGGGGAACCACGGTCCCAATATATTACCGGTCGGCGAGACCAACTGTGCCTGTATATATTCGTCGTCGCGGTAGGTCGTGAACAGGCAAACCAGGCCGCCGTTCGGCGTTTCCATGATATGCGGGCCGTCGGTCACAACATTGGTCTCCTGCTTGTGCGACAGCGATTTGTTATTGGTTACCAACGGATATTTCCTGCCTGAGAATCCGTACGCCGCAGTGTCATACTGGGGTTGGTACTGGTAGTTCTGGTATTCGATCCAGGCGCTGCCCAGCGAGGCCCTGAACATCATTTTCGGCTCTCCCACAGCAGTTTTTAAATCCGGCGTCAGTGCGATGGCTTCCATCGGGCCGTCCACCTTCTGGACCCATTCATGCGCGTACACGAGCCACGGCGTGCCGTCGTGATCCACATAGAAGGTGCCGTCCAGCGTCATGAAATCCCTCGGGGTGACAGGCGCATCGTAATTTATATTCGCAAACGGGCCTTCAGGTGAATCGCTCTCGGCGAATATCGTGGCACGCCACTGGTTATTGCGCCAGCGTTCGGAATCGATGCCAGCCGCTCCTATATGCGGTACGGCCCTGCTGTTGTGGAGCGTCGTCAACATATAATATTTCCCGTTGTACGGGTGCATCTCCGCCGCCCAGTTACCGGTGCTGAGGTTCCACGGCGTTGTCGCCGTAAATGTATAATCCCTCCATGAAGCGTAGTTCGCGTACCCGTTGGTACCGAAGTTCAAATTGTTGGACACGATTGTATACGAGGTCAGGGCAGAACTCCAGTTGATCAGATCCTTGCTCCGCCATACGTTGCGGCCCGAGCCCTGGTGGAATATGTAGTGGTCGGTATTCGGGTCATAATAAATATACGGATCATGGATAGCCATGGCCGGCAGCCTGTTGGGATAGGCATCCGCCGCGGCGCCGGTCCAGCGCGATGTATAATCGCTGCCGAGCGCGGGTTTGGGGGCCGGGGCCTGTACTATGACTTTAAAACTGCCGGTGGCGGTGTTGCCTGCGGCGTCCGTCGCGGACGCTTCAACTATGTAAGTCCCTTTGGCGAGTACCGAGCCAGAGGGTATAGAACACGCCACGTCGACCCAACCGTCGATATTGTCATACGCCATGGGTTTGAAAAACACAGCCACTTCATCTTCATTGGTCTCTACAAGCCTTGTACCCGGAAGAAATAACCTGGGCGCGAGGTTGTCCGAGATATCCACGTCCATGCCGTCCAGATCGCCGCGATGGGCCGCCAATCTTAATCCGTTGCCCGTATAAAAGGCGTCATACAGTTCGAGCATGCCTCCGGGGCCGGCGCACAAAAGCATCGGTGTTCCGTCCAACGCCGCGAAGGACATTGCTGAATCCCTGTCGCCCCTGAACAGCAGGGCCTTTTGATCCCACGGGCCCTTTATGTTGCCCGTCCTGGAAACGGCCTGGCTCACGACCAGTTTGCCCTCGCGCTCGGTGCCCCAGATCATGACGAGGCTGCCGTCCGGAGCGTCGTATAACTGTGGGTTGAACGCCTTATATGTGCCTTCTTCGTCAGAATTTGCCTGTTTATATCCCGGCGACCCCTCGTATTCCGCGTCGAAATAGAAAGCGGCAAGGGAGGCCCGGAACAACAGGAATTGATCCTCGGCTTTTTTAGAAAGATCGTCTTTGTTGAGTTTCATTGCCTGGAAGTTGCCGTCGACTTTTTGGATCCAGTCGTGCGCATAAACCAGATACGGCGTCCCGTCGGGATCGACATACAGCGAACCGTCCCTGTGCATAAGCGTCAGGTCATTGGAAATCGGGGCGTTCTTGTCGAGGTCGATAAACGGGCCGTCGGGCGCGTCGGCCACGGCGACGACTACGCTGCGCAGGAAATTCCTCATGTAATGGCCGTCGTTGCCCGGATCTGCGCTGATGCTGACAATGGCGTTGTTCGCGCCGCGCGTGTTGTTGAACGCGCTGTCCTGCAGCGTGACAAACAGGTAATATTTTCCGTTATACAAATGTACTTCCGGTGACGAGGGGGCTTCCTGTCCGTTCCACGAATCCCCCGGCACGCTGTATACCACGACGGGATCGGACCATGTTACCAGGTTGTTGCTCCGGTACGCGACGACGCCGGGGTTGGCCGCGTCCGGGCTGACGGCGTACAGATAATATGTCTGTGTGCCAATATCCACAAACATATACGGATCCTGTACGGACAGGCCAGCCGCAGCCGCTCCGGCTGTGATCGGCGCGAACGCCAACAAGCCGGTCAACATTGAGACCGTGAGCAGCGTGCTGATAAAGCCTCTTTTGAACCTTGACATAAAAATCCTCCTGTAATTAAAGATGGGTTGTGTAAACGATATGCTATCGATGAAATATTATTACTCCCGGGCTGTGCTGTCAATTAAAAACACCGAATAATAAACGTTTCTGAAAAAAAATATTTTTGCGGTTAATTGACACGGGAATACTTTTTTACTATGATAAAATGGGACGAAATTTGGATTAATTATATATGAGGAGGATTATAGTGACACTACCGTTTGGTTTTTTCATCGCCGCCGCCATCGTCATCGCACTGCTGTCCTTTGCATTTGCGGTCTGGCTTTATATGTGGGTCAAGAAGCAGCCGTCGTCGAACGCGCGGATCGCAGAAGTAGCAACGTATATTAAAGAAGGCGCGTATACGTTTATCAAAAAAGAGTATATCATGTTGGCGAAATTTGCCGGCGCGGTGGCTCTGTTGATCATTTTATTTTTACCCACGCCGATTTGGATGGGTAAACCCTGGGAGAACGTCGGCATGGCTGCCGCGTATATTGCGGGTACGGTTTTTTCGGCAGTCGCGGGCATCATCGGTATCCGCATAGCCACTATCGCAAATATGAAGACGGCGGAAGCAGCGCAGCGCGGCATTAAACCGTCGTTCATGGCCGGGTTTCGGGGTGGCGCTGTAATGGGCATGGCAGTAGTGGGATCGACCGTGTTGGGCGTCGCGCTCCTCATGTTGATTACCACCAATACGACGATGCTGCTGGGCTTCAGCTTCGGCGCCAGTTCGCTGGCGCTGTTCGCCAAGGCAGGCGGCGGCATATTTACGAAGACCGCGGATATCAGCGCGGACCTTGTCGGCAAGGTGGAACTGGGCATTCCGGAGGACGATCCGAGAAACCCGGCGGTCATCGCCGACAATGTCGGCGACAATGTCGGCGACGTCGCTGGCATGGGCGCCGATTTATTCGATTCGAGCATAGCGTCGATGGCGGCCGCACTGGTCCTCGCGGGCGTGCTGGACAAGGGTACCGGTAGTTTAATCAACTCGTCGATGGTTCTCTGCTACGCCGCCACCGGGTTGTTGGCTTCGATTATAGGCGTGTTCCTGGCCCGTATGGGGAAAGGCTCCCCGACCAGCGCGTTAAACAAAAGCACATATATCACGACGGGTATCTTCATAGTATTAACGGCCATAGAGACGCTGCTGTTCAACTTTGATTGGCGTATTTGGGGCGCCAGCATGGCCGGCCTGCTCGTCGGCGTGATAATCGGCATTGCCAGCGACTACTATACGAACGACGAACGTAAACCTGTCCGCAATACGGCTACGGCTTCGGCTTCGGGCCCGGCGTTTACTATTTTATCGGGCGTTTCATACGGGTTTATCAGCGTGCTGCTGCCGCTCATCGGCATCGGCGTATCCGCCCTTGTGGCCTATAAACTGTGCTATCCCATTGGCGAGGGCTACGCGATGTTCGGCGTCGCGATGTCCGCCGTGGGTATGCTCTCCATTGTCGGCATGATCATTTCAAACGACGCCTACGGCCCAATCGTGGACAACGCGCGCGGGCTGGCGGAGATGGGCAACCTCGGCGACGATGTCCTGGAAATAACCGACACGCTCGACAGCGCCGGCAATACGGTTAAGGCCATCACAAAAGGCTTTGCGATCGGCGCGGCCGGGTTGACCGTCATCGCGCTGCTCGGTGCGTTCCTCAGCGAAGTCAACGAAGCGGCGCTTGAGCTTGGTATTGAAGGCATAAAAGGATTTGACATCATGGATCCGACGGTGTTCTTCGGCATGCTGGTCGGCGCCGCCGTACCCGCCGTATTTTCAGCGATGCTGATGTTGGGTGTGGACCGCAACGCCCAGCGCATGGTCGAAGAAATTCACAGGCAGTTCAGGGAAATCCTGGGTTTAAAAGAAGGCAAACCAGGCGTCGTGCCGGAGTACGCGCGCTGTATTGAAATCGCCACATCCGGGGCGTTGCGCGAACTGATACCGGCTGGTGTAGTATCCATCCTGTTGACGATTGCAGTCGGGTTTTTCGGCGGAGTGGAAGCCATCGGCGGATTCCTGTGCGGCAACATCGTATCAGGATTGTTACTCGCATTGTTCATGAGCAACGCCGGCGGATTGTGGGACAACGCCAAGAAGTATATCGAATCCGGGCACGGCGGCGGGAAGGGTTCCGACGCCCACAAAGCGGCCGTTATCGGCGACACGGTCGGCGATCCGTTCAAGGATACCGCCGGCCCGTCGATAAACACGCAGATCACGGTGGTATCGCTGATCTCGTCTTTGATGGCCACACTGTTCCTCACATTCTCGATTTTCAGGTAATACGTAAAACTGCACGCCGCGCGTAAATAATAACGACAGAGCCCGCCGCTTGAGCGACGGGCTTTTGTGTTGGCTGTCATACATTATATGGCTTTGAACGCGCTTATATTATATGGCTTTGAACCCGCGTTGGATATCATCTAAAATATCGTCCAGGTTTTCCAGGCCGACCGAGAAGCGAATCATGCCGGGGTGCACGCCCGCCGCGAGCAGTTGCTCGTCGTTTAGCTGCCTGTGGGTTGCGCTGGCGGGGTGCAGCACGCACGTGCGGATGTCGCATACGTGCACCTCGTTGGACGCAAGCTTCAGTGCGTCCATGAAGCGGACGGCGTTGGCCTTACCCCCCTTTATATTAAACGCTATAACGCCGCCTGTACCCTTGAGGTATTTTTGCGCCAGGGCGTAGCAGGCGTCGTCCTCCAGCCCCGGATACGTCACGCTTTCCACGAGATCGGACTGCGCGAGGTAACGGGCGACCTCCATGCCGTTTTCGCAGTAACGTTGCATGCGTATGGCCAGCGTCTCCAGCCCGATATTGAGCAGAAACGCCGAATGCGCCGCGGGGTACACGCCGAAATCCCTCATCAACTGCATCCGGGCTTTGACGATATACGCCGCTTTGCCGTAAGTTTCGACATAGGATATGCCGTGGTATGACACGTCCGGTTCGACCAGTCCGGGGAAGTTGCCGTTTGTCCAGTCAAACCCGCCGCTGTCGACGATGACGCCGCCCACCTGCAGCGCGTGGCCGTCCATGTACTTGGACGTGGAGTGCACGACGACGTCGGCGCCGTATTCGAACGGTTTGCACAGGATGGGCGTGGCGAATGTATTGTCTATAATCAACGGGACGCCGTGGGCGTGTGCAATATTAGCGAATCTTGTTATGTCGAGGACCGAGAGCGCCGGGTTGGCCAGCGTCTCGCCGAACACGGCCTTTGTGCCGGGCCGGAACGCCGCGTGGATCTCGTCGTCGCCCGCCCCGGGTTTTACAAAGATACAGTCTATGCCGAGCCTTTTCAATGTGATCGCAAACAGGTTAATCGTGCCGCCGTATATTTCGGTGGAACATATAAAACTGTCGCCGGCGGAGCATATATTTAACAGCGAAAGCAGCGACGCAGCTTGCCCGGAGGCTGTGCACATGGCGCCGACGCCGCCTTCCAGTTCGGCGATTTTCCGCTCCACCGCCATGACCGTAGGGTTGGCAAACCGCGAATAGATCAGGCTCTTTGTGGGTTCGTCGAATACGGACGCGACTTCCTCTGTGGAATCGTATACGTATGTGGTACTCTGGACGATAGGCATGACGCGGGGTTCCGCGTTTCCGGGCGTATATCCGGCGTGCAGGCACAGCGTTTCATCTCTCATGAAAATGCTCCGTTCATAATTTATTGGAACCAAAAAATAATATTCAAAATAATATAGCATAAATCGTCATTGTTTACAACGCAGCGGCGCGTCAAGGATGCCGCGCCCTACTAATATTTAGTTGACATTGGCGTTGCGTCATGGTAGTCTTTTTGCTAAGAAAAACATGAAATTATCGGAATTGTTAGGCGAAATACACGGAGAGAAAGGGGTAACCCAATGGGCCAGACTGCGGTAATGCCGCAAGCCCCCGCAAAAAAGCGCCGCCGCTTGTTCAGAAGAGACGATATCCCGCTTTACCTGATGGCCTCGCCCGCGATTATCTATCTGTTAGTTTTTAATTATCTGCCGATGGCGGGCCTTGTCATGGCCTTTCAGGATTATAATAACACAAAGGGCATTTTCGGCAGCCCCATCATCGGTTTCAAAAATTTCGAATTCTTGTTTTCCACGACCGACGCGTTTATAATCACGCGGAATACCGTATTATATAACCTGGTGTTTATCGTGTTCAACATGTGCCTCGCGCTGGTGCTTTCGCTGATGATGAGCATGCTGCGCAGCCGCCGCGCAGGCAAGGTCATACAGACGGTATACATGCTGCCGTATTTCCTGTCTTACGCCGTCATAAACATCGTGCTGTACGCGTTCCTGGACAGGGGCAACGGCATGGTCAACGCCATCATGGGATCCATGGGGCTGGGGGATAAGACGAATTGGTACCACCAGATATCACTGTGGCCGCCCCTGCTGGTGTTCGTAAACGCGTGGCGTGGCGTGGGATACCAGACCGTACTGTTCCTCGCGGTCATTTCCGGCATATCGGCGGAGCTGTATGAAGCGGCAATGTTGGACGGCGCGAGTAAAATCCAGCAGGCCAGATATGTGACGCTGCCACAGCTGCGTTTTATCATGGGCATTTCCATTGTACTCGCGATGGCCAACATATTCCGGGGCGATTTCGGCCTGTTCTACGTCGTCACACGGAACACCGGGAGGATTTACCCCGTCACCGACGTCATTGACACGTATATTTTCCGAAGTTTGACGATGTTGAGCAACGTGGGCATGTCTGCCGCGGCCGGGCTGTACCAGTCCGTCGTCGGGCTAATCATGGTGCTCATAGTCAACAGGGTCGTCCGGCGCATAGATCCGGACAGCGCAATGTTTTAATTATTTGACGCCAAATTCCTGGAAAGGAATGTGAGTAAATTGAGCAGAACCGCAGACGATCGACAATCAATCAATAAACTGGCCATGTTATCCCACGGCTGGAACGCCGTTTTTATGGTATTCTTGTTTTTTGGGACCCTGACTGTAATTATCCCGATGGCGCTTGTGGTAATCGTATCGTTTTCATCAGAACGATCCATCGCTGATCGGGGGTTTTCATTCTTTCCCTCCGAATGGACGACGAAGGCGTACGACTATATTTTCCGGACCGGCGACCAGATTGCCCAATCGTATATAGTCACGATATTGTATACCGTAGCCGGGACCGTTCTCAGCCTGGCCGTCATGACCATGTTCGCCTATGTCATAGCGCAGCGGCAATTTGTATTCCGCAAGGGTTTGACATGGTACCTGTTTTTTACGATGCTTTTCTCCGGGGGTCTTGTGCCGTTATATATATTACAGGTACGTTATTTAGGGTTAAAAGACTCGGTCTGGATATTTATTTTATTTAACACAGTCAGCGCGTACTACGTCATTATATTGCGCACGTTTATACGGACCACGGTCCCGGAATCGTTGATTGAATCCGCGCGGATAGACGGCGCCGGCCATTTCAAGGTTTTTTTGAAGATTGTACTGCCCCTGTTAAAGGCCGGCATTGCGACAGTGGGGTTGTTCAACGTCGTCACACGCTGGAACGATTGGTTCATCGGGATGCTGTACATCGAAAACCCCAAGCTGGT
>Ga0123353_10012835_pt1 | contig 11945 bp, 7 predicted proteins | sample TergutLab28metaG_3_FD_92763 | JGI IMG/M metagenome (GOLD analysis project Ga0123353, IMG submission 92763) | Labiotermes labralis P3 segment gut microbial communities from Petit-Saut dam, French Guiana - Lab288 P3 | ecosystem: Host-associated > Arthropoda: Insects > Digestive system > Gut ... | reverse complement strand
TACAACAATGTTGAATGTGATGCAAATGAATGTTAGGATTTGTGTCATATTAGAAAATTAACCTGAATAAGCACTGACTCAACAAACACACTGTATTCCTGTGATGTTATAGAAGGCATAATTTGTCTCCTTTCATCAGTTCTTAAAGAAATATTTGAACGTCTGTAGACAGACACTATAAGTGAAGAGTATCAGATATGAGCATCATTTGATTTTATGATCAAAGGTATACCTATTGCAGTGTATAGCACATTCCCAAAACATCTTGGCATATTAACAAATTAAAAAAAAACCTGGTACATAAGTCACTCTTCCTGCTACTTCGAACAACTCTAAAAAAAATTGACGCCGTGCTTAACAGATGCCAAGAAATTTTGGGTAAACATTACTGCTGATAGGTGTGTGGAACTCTTCAAAACTTTATCCATGACATGACTTGGTACTTTTACAGCTGACATGCCTTATTCTTAGTGTAAGCTAATAGGAGGTAAGAAGTCTCCACATCTGGGGAAATTGTGTGGTACAGGTGGCAAGTCTGCATGTGTTCCGACATGAATGATGGTGTTCATGCCTATGACGATGTGGAACAGGAAGTGACAGTGGAATAGCCAGTATCCTAGAAAAAAAGGAGGAGATAAATCAGTTGAAATGAAAAAGAAATCCAGCATTTCATGTTTTGTTCAAAATGTCCTCAGGCAAGAACTGAACATTTATTTTTATCAACTGTTATAATTGAAGAGATCAGGAATATTAAATTTACTTTTAATGTAATCTAAACCGTCCACAGAGTATAGTCCTACTTGCAAATTTGATAATCAGTTGGCTGGTCAATACATTCTCTGCATTTTATGGAATTTGAAGGCTCAGTGCCATGTTCAGAACAGCCCACCACTGGTATTTGTCCTGAGCTGGTTGCATTCAGTCTATGTTATTATATGCAAGTATTTAAAATTAATTCTTATATTACACTCCAACCTATTCTGATATCTTCCATCTGCCTGATATGATCATCCTAATAGTATCAGAGAAGTACACAAGTGTACTATAATTGTGCAAGGAATTCCATACAGCCAAATGTAAAAGTGGGCAAAAGGCCATGAAATAGTTGTATAATGATCCAACAACAATTTCAAATAATTATTTTTAGTTATGTTTGGCTGAATTACATGCAGACTCTAAGGAACAAACTCATATTCTTAACTTTTAAAATTGACATGTGTGGGTAGTGAATTCAGTTTTTCTAATACTTTTACATGTAAGGAAAGTACTGACCCATTGTGAAATCCAAAACAAGCTGAGAGAACATTCGTCTCTTATGAGACTTGGCAAGATTTTAAAAAGTCTGTGGACTCACCAGGGTTATCGGCACGGAACCGGAAGACAACATAACCATTGTTGGGCACAGCAATTGTGTCCTTTCCAGGAGGCAGGTTGAACTCCCTGTTGAGAAGACCTCGTCTATCCAGATCAAGGGCGTGCTTCAGGTTAATCTTCTTCACGTTCCTGTCCGGGGACCTCCCCATGCCAATGACATGGAAAGCATAGCCATGCAGATGGAAAGGATGGCTCAAGTTTGGCTGTTGAACTGCAAGACAGTATCACAATGTGATGAAATAAAAAATTGAAACATATCTGGACAGAACTACAAGACAGTGTCATGTTCCAGTCACATTAATTATTGATACCGCCTGGGCAGTGCTGCAAGATGTTTGCTGTGTTGTGAAAAGAGTTGTTGATAAGTTATGGGCAAATGGCACAATCACACATGCACACAGAATGTAACAAGTGGCCTTCTATCTCAACCATTTGCATGCCCTCATTCTTGTTATGGGTGGTTACAGGAAATTAAACAAGTAAATTTGATGGTCAGGACAGAGGGATTGCAGGAACTCACCTTCATCAACCAGCACGACCTCCACAACAGCATTGAGTGGGATGTCTACTTTGTGGGTGCACATGCAGTTGGCACCACAGTCTGCAGGCCTATTGTCACCATTACAGAACTGTTCTGGTGGGATGTCGTCGATCTGAGACAGTGGTGGTGATGGTGGGAACACAAAGGAAATCTCGTCGACAAGACTGATGACATGGTCACCAGTTGGGGCAACTGTCAACACAAGAAACCTGTAATTGTCAGCAGGCCAAGTATTGAGACCTGTTTCTTCCAAAAATTTGAAGTAGGGATTTTCAGGAAAGAACTTATTTTTAAAATTAAATATTTACAGGCTGCACTAAGATGAAATAACAAAATAGATTTGTCAGTATTGTATGTATATGTCCAACACAGCAGTTCAGGAAATGAACATGTGAGCAATAATCAGTGCACTGGCAAGGAAAATAAATAAGAGACAAACAGAGCCTACCAAGGTATCGGTTATACGAATGTGGCTGGAAAACTTCCTCTGGCCTGTAGAACAAGAATCTGAAGGGCAGGAATATTTTGACATCAGGACGCTCCTGAAGTAAACCATCATCAATGTGTTTAGCATTTTTCAGCTGGTTGATGCACATGGCGTCGGTACGTTGTCTGTTGCAGACAGCATCCAATGGATTCAGAACCTGTAGAATACAAGAGGCATTTACAATTTTCCACAGTAGCACACAAGGAAATGGAGACATATGGAGGAAGTTTTGTGCACACTCAGAACAACAAGTAGAATTACAGATCTTGTTGTTTTGAAAAGGCGATTTATTGTAACGCACACAGTTTGTCAAACGGAGAATTCTGTGTTCCTAGACAACTGTGTTACAGACACATCTTCAGTTGCAATATTGTGTCCACAAAGAAGTCGCTTGTCTTTATATTTTCTTAAAAAGATAACATGCTTGATGGTTTGTCTATTGAGGATTGGTCAAGTTTCTTCTATCTCCTGCAAAACTGTGTACTGGAGGGTTATGACATATTGCTCTATCATAATCTTAATCTTTTTATAAGAGATGAAAAGAAAACAGATTCTGCACTGAGGGACAGTAGCATTCTCAGAACATCATCCTTTGATAAATTCTTAAGTAACATACTTTTAATCTGTTCCAGTTGTTTTAAAAAATTTGGATTCTGCTACATTTTTGAGGGGTGTTTTAGCTATTTCGATATTTTAATGTGGACCGAAATTCTGGTGACGAGATATAAAATCAGTTATCTGTGCCTTGACTTCTAGAACAACCCCCTTACATATAAAAAATAGAGCTTCTGTGATTTTCTTTCTAGAATCTATTTTGACACTTGGATAATTAATCACAAACAATTAAAAGAAGATGATCAGCCTCTATTGAACTCCATTAGTTCTCCCTTTCTTGAACTTTCCAAAGAGTGTATCATAAAGCAAACTCGAAAAATAGTGACCATAAACCATTTGCTTACTTTTGAACGTGAAAGGCCACAGACCTATACCTAGTTTACTAAAGGTTTATTTTACATAAACTTTGGATGGTCCAAATGTTCCCTCTTGAAAAAAAATTGAAATGGTCTTTTGTGCATTATAACAATGTAAATGTTGCTTACCACGCCTTGAGGGAGTCCAACATCATAAGTGGGCTGCTGGGTCGCAGGTTGATATGGGCCCCTGGCATACCTCAGCACTGCGAGCTGCATAGCTCTCTTGGTGCCACATTCCCCAAGACCACGCACCTGTACCCAGTACGCTCCAACTTGCTGGTCGGCAGTAATCACAAAATCGTAGCGTTCTCCTGTGGATAGCACAAAGTTTCTGTTAATTGGAAAAATCGTCGGTTGTTTAACGTTGCTGTAGAAGTCTAAGGGTGGTTTAATGAATGTTCACTTACGGTGCAATTGAGAGTTTGGAGGGGACCGGTTTGTGGCCTGAAATTATGGAGGGAAAACATTAGAAGCCTTAAACAGTGCTTGTGTTTCGAACCTGGCCCATAAATACAAATGAGAAAGGTTACCATATAAAGCACCTAGCTTGGTCTATTCAAGAAAGTCTGTGTGGGTAGTTTAGTTACGTCTTAATGTAGTGTTGGTTTGTATACTTATATTAAAGAGTGGGCACAAGTTTTATTGCTATTGTTGAAGAAACTTGTGTAGTTGGAAAATGCTCAGTACAAAGTGAGGTTTATAATATAAGACTATAATTTGCCCACTTTATTTAATATAGCCGCTCTAATACCAGGCTTTATTATTTCGCGCAGAATCTGGGAAAACAAAATATGTCAACAGAGAGAAACAGTCAAAAAAGTGACAGATGACAAAAGTCTGTTAAGAGGAATTTCTCCTTCACTCACTGTCAGCTAAGTTTATTGGCATGTCGCAATATTGCAAACCTGCAGTACTGAATCTCACTGTATGCTATGGACACTGACCGGAGAATGAGATGATAGTGTTGACGTTGACAGGCTGGACGGGTTCTCCGTCAGTTGCGATGACGGTGAGCACGTGTCCCTCCACACTGAATTGGGCAGGACACACTGTGCCGAAGGAATTGATAAACCGGAACCTGTACCTCTTGCCAGGGGTCATTGTGAACACTTCCAACGGGGTGTTGGTTACGAAGCCAGTATTAGGGTCCTGGAAGACAGACTCGCTATGCAGACTTTTTTCTTGCAACATTCATTTTTTGGCGTTAGCTTGGTCCCTCGCCACAAAATGGGAGAACACAGATTGAGGGTGATAGAAAATAGGGTGTTGGGAAGAATATATGGACACGGGAAGGACAGAAAAAGAGAACGTCAAATTACGTAGACAAAGATTTGTAACTTTTAATATTTATATAATATTTTTAGAACAGTCAAATAAGGCGAAGAAGATGGATTGAACATTAATATGTATGGCAGAGAAGAGGAGCATGAGATTTTTAATGTATACTGGCCGCATAATGTGAGGGCAGTAAAAACTGACATGTTAAGATCAGCTGTATAGACACGCACATGTTTAAAGGGAAAAATGAAGTAAATGTTTGAGGGTTAGCTTCTTGGTACATGCCACTAGAAAGGCCCAAGAAGACTCTACACAAATAAGAGTGAGGGTCATAAGTGGATGAACCGGGTTCAGAATCATATCCAGCAGTCGGCACTGGAATGGTCATGAGATACCTCAAGACTGACTCACAGTGTATGTAATATTTGCCAGCCACAGGCTTTTAATTTCGATACCACTAGGGCTGAGGCCCTTCAACCCCCTATTCAGGGAGTTCTACGACTATTCCTTACGCCAGGGTCGACTGAAGCATTTGGTGGTTACTCACATTCATCTTGTATAAAATATCTACCCTCTTGTTTTAAGAACTCTCAGATTTTCAGTATACCAGTACCAGTTTAAAATCAGTTGATTTTTTGAGGTTTCAGATCTTCTGGGATAAGAAGATGTGTCGTTGGGTGAGGGTGAGTTGTTCTGATACAGCTTCATATACCAGAAGATCTGAATCATCAGAACCACTACTATGAAAACCTCCAATCCTCAGTGTATAACGTTCAGGTGACCGTTTATCGTGATAAATTATTATAACAAAACCAACTCGATGCACTAATCTCTCAAATTTATTTTGGAATAAAATTCTACATGTTTCGGACAGTTCCTCTTTCCATCATCAGGAGTTTTTCACTGTACACACAGCAATGGTGTATGTCATACAGGTTTGTCCTGATCCTGCTCGCAAGCTGTCAGCAAACCTGTATGACATATACCATTGCTGTGTGTACAGTGAAACACTCCTGATGATGGACAGAGGAACTGTCCGAAACATGTAGAATTTTATTCCAAAATAAATTTGAGAGATTAGTGCATCTAGTTGGTTTTATTATAAGAACCGCAGTAAATACTTTATTTATCAGCTTACGTAACGCAGCTCTAACCAGTGCACAGGCTACACGGTTTCGAAATATATAAGCTAGCTAAATTGATAATATAGAAGTTGTGTGGTCGTGGAATATTTTGAGATATTATCAATTGGTTTTGACTTCAAAATTTCGCCGCGTTCTGAATGTTGTGTTCTTTCTTTTGGGCGATTCCCCAGCGTCTGAATTTTATATGCCGACGTTTCGGAACACACTGTTCCATCCTCAGAGACAATGTAAGCAGGAAGAATAACTAGGATAAGATTGTTGGGGTATTTATACGGGAAAAAGTTTCGCTCGAAAATAGACTGAGCCAACCGGAAAGAGAAGGAACGGGGAGGGGCCGTGTCCGGGTAGAGAAACATTATGCATTGTTTGTTTGCAGGGGTTGAGGAACCATGCTAACAACCGACATAATTTGTTATTGGCAAGGATTATAAATCGGCATCTACTGAATACGGAAAAAAAACTTATATCACTAATCCGCTAGATTTGACAGGTGAAAGTAATGTTTATTCTTTTACGAAAAAATAAACACATATTTGGCTATGAAAGCTAACAAGCTGCAGACAAGATGTGTGGATAATGCGCGGGGATAAATATTGTTCAGTTTCGTTTAAATTTTCACAATTATGATTGCTTTAGAATTTATATAATATAGCAAGGTCTTTAAAAAGTGGGTTTAAAGACCGAATAGGATCAAAAGTAAACTTTAAGTTTACAGAAGATTTAACGTATTCAGGACACATTTTCCAGTATTTCCACAGTTGGTTGTGGTGTAGTATTACCATGAACTGCCCCTTGCCATTGATAAGCACGGTATCGGGGTCCTGGCCCGGGTTCACAGCCAGTCTGCCTGGGTACCTCTCCATAGCATCCTCGTGCAGCCAGTCACTGATAAGCACAACATGCGTCGTCAAGTCGAAGTCATACAGATGGCTGTTCGGATCCTGCGACGGCGCCTGGCGGACCACAATGCTGCCGTAAAGGCCGTCTAGCTTCTGCAGGCCTGTTTGAGTAGGGTACAGAGACACGTGAATTGCATTTGTGCCAAGTCTTCGAACAATTAGGGTTTTTATTTATTTTTGTTAGCAGTCAGAAGGAATACAGTCTATAAGCTAATGTGATGATTATGCAAAGCACGCTACGATAGCATGTATTACTACGACGTGGTAGTGTATTCATCTAGCGATGTCACCTCAGGTGCCTTGTAAGTCGTAAAGGCCAGCATCTTTTTAGTCTCCTAGAGTTTATAGGTCGTTGTGTTGTCTATAATAATGCAATGGGATGGGCTGCCAGGTTGTTGTGACGTTTATTGATTCTTTCATGAATGACGTCACTTACGTAAGGGATGTTGACGTCTGTATGTAGAGTATGATTTGTTACATAGCAGGGTGCATTTGCTATGGCTCTGAGAATTTTGGATTGGGATCTCTGCATGATGAGTATGTTGGACTTACTGGCGTAACCCCACAGTTCTATTCCGTAGCTCTATTTAGGTTCGATTACCGCTGTGTAGATGAGTAATTTATTTTTTATAGAGAGATGGAATTTTTTTCCTATCAACCACTTGATATATTTTGCTTTAAGTAGTTTTTTTGGTGATGTGAACAATTAGGCGTATTTATGAGATCAAACTAAACGAGAAGGTCTATTTGTACATCCAAATCACAAAGAAATCTCCATTAGCACAAAGCAAAATATAAAAAGATTGAATTTGATGTATATTTGTCCGTGCATCGTAGTATAAGCGTAGAGAAGAAAACCAATTAGATGCTACTGAATGCTTTATTGCACTTATAATCTACTCAACATGTTTCGGGCACTTATATGCCCATCATCAGGAGCTCGAGACTATACTTGTGCTATTGCCGCGTATGGTGTGTAATGGCTTGGTTGTTGGTGGTCGGCTGTTAGGAGCAGAGCAGCAGGCTATGCGTCCGGGATTAGGAAAATTGTGCAGTCGCACAACCAGCAATCGAGACATTACACACCATATGCAGCAATAACACAAGTATAGTTTCGAGCTCCTGATGATGGGTATATAAGTGCCCGAAACATGTTGAGCAGATTATAAGTGCAACAAAGCTTTCATTAACATCTAGTTAGTTTTCTTCTCTACGCTTACAAAAAGAATGGTTTCGGATTCAAGCAAACGAGTCAATCCGATTTACGGAATGTTTATATAACTGATGGGAACTGAGAGTTTGTACACAATTTGGATGAATTTCAAGCCTTCAAAGTGTTAATTTCGACAGCTTTTTGTGAGTTTAAGTGGGACGTACCAGTGTGAGCGTGCCAGAAGTGTGTACCAGCATTACCAGCGGTCCACTGGTACCGAAAAGTGTTTCCTTGTTGGATAGGGCACTGAGTTACGAAGGGAACACCGTCCGAATATTGGCTACCCCTCTGCCAGACTCCATGCCAATGGATGGTAACCTCCATTCCCTCCATAGCATTCATAACATCGATGACCACCTTGTCGCCCTCACAAACCTGCAACACGTACAGGAGTGCAAAAAAGAAAAAAATCTAAAATTTGTGTTCCTGTTAACACTACTGACTGATTTTTTTTTTCCTGAATGCTGTTGTTTACCTATCGGAAAAGGTGCATTTATTCTTCTATGGATATTATTTGATACATGAAAATCCAATATAATTTGGTATGTGGAAATATTATGTTTATTTCGTAACTATATTTAAGAGTGTACTTAGTGTTCGAAGGGCTGTAGCTGCAGCCCTGATATCAAAATCACAGTATTTGGTTTAGCCCTAAAATAAAACAATTTATAGAAAAAACTAACTTATTAAAACAAACTGTACAACTCAGCGGCGATAGATCAGTCAATGCAGTAAGTGGCCACGTGATGGAAAACCAGAGACTTTTTATCTTCGCATCGGATTCCAGACCCAACGTAAAAGCAAATGCCCACTTTCCCAACGGGTAATGCGGGTTCTTTCTTCGGGTGTGAAGCAGCTGGAACGTGAAGCTGACCAATCATCCCCATATAGTGTGGAGTTTAATAATTCGTACAGCCTTATTTGGACAGTCCCTTACGTTTAGTGACCAGGTACAGAAGCGAAGACTTTTAATTTTTAACTATAAGACAGTTCCACATTCTTGGGTGTGGGAGGGCGCAGTGTGGGAAGATGCAGTAAGTTATATCTGTGCAGTAGGCAACATCTAGGCAGACAGCCTGCTAAGTACACTGCTCGTTCGTAAGAATGGACCGAAGCTTCGTGAAGCAGAATGGACTCTGGCGATGACAAGTGGCTCTGGTGAGGTTAGGGTCACTTAATTTGTAAATCCATTTCTGAAACACGAGACACTAACGGCTGTCGCTATTGAACATCAGACGTTATATTGTATTGTAGCCCGCACCTAAGCTGTAATCCTGTCAGTAGAAATTACGTAGTATCATTGAATTAACCAATAAAATGTTATATACCTCAAGAGACATAAATTATGTGAAATGTTTGTGGCGAGCAAAAGAAGGAAAGTGTAATTGGGTATGGAATTTGTAGAACGACTTGTTCGGTTTTTATGGGACACAGTAAGGTCGAAGGAATGTCTGTCGGTATAATAGAATCCAATTATGTCGAGATGAAATGAACTATTCCAAGGCCATGAAGAGAGAAAGTTGAGTAAATCAAAACTCTTGTTTCATACACAGGGTTCGTCAAATAAAATTATTGTAGTCGAAAACAAAAATTGTACATTTTTTTATATTTTGTTGACCGTGCATCCTAACATAATGATAGTCTTTTTTACAACTTGATACACAAATTCTTTATTTTAATACATTTACTACATTCCTCTACATGTTTCGAGCACTATTATGCTTATCTTCAGGAGGACAATTGTATTAACACAACATCTGGTATCGTCACTCTTTTTAGGTGAGTGTTCAGCACACAGGTTACGAGAGGACGAGAGTCCTCCGTAACCTGTGTACTGCACAGTCACCCAAAGAAAGTAACTATACCAGATGCTGTACTAATACAATTGGCCTCCTGAAGATAAGCATAATAGTGCTCGAAACATGTAGAGGAGTATAATAAATGTATTAAAATAAAGAATTTGTTCATCAAGTTGGTAAAAAGACTATCAAAGAAACGTAAATGCGTAACAAATACACGATGTCAGTGAAGGAGACGCAAGTACAATGAATTCTAAATAACTAAAAGCCTACAGTTTCAATTTATCAGAAACGTAATGATCTTGTAGAAGAAGCCTAACAAAAAAACTGATTACTTAACTATGCAAACAAGCAAGAAAGCAAGTAAGGGAGCAAGTGAGCGAGCGATCAAGCGACTAACAAAGTAATTCAATTAGTCACTCTTTCCATGAGACAGAGTCTTTCTTGAGAAGCTAAAAGTCGTTCACCGGGTCACGTTTTTGGCGTTTTATGTAATCGGAATTTAACTGCCATGTACACACAATCACAACACTGATCACGATCTTCTGCCAGAGCATTCTAATACTTTGGTATTTGTTTCAATAATATTATCTCAATTACGCCTATGTGTTTCAAATGGTAGAGCCCTTTCAAGTTACTCGACTAAAATTTTGCAAGCATGTGGCTTCTAACGCACAGTTTTGTCGCCTTCAAAGGGAGAATTCCAGAGCAAAGCTTCTCAGCTGTTATGTTTCAGCTCTTCTGCTACGTTTTTGCGAGCACGGCACGCTAACTAGGTGTCGTCAGGCAGTTCAGTAAAATATGTTACTTTTACGAATGAACTGGAACCTCTTCACATATTAATCAATCAGTTACATTGTTTGGGTTTTTCCTCATATTCTCTTCCGTACAGATTAATTGGGTCATAAGTTTGTCACCGCACGTTGCAGTTCAGCGGCTAGCACTTCTGTGCAGTGTTCTGAAGTCCCGGCTTATAAAAGTTGCTGAGATTTTCATGCATTATACATTCATTAAAAAAATGCTGCAAGTCAAGGTAAAATACTTTACTGTAACAACTTCACTGTCACCTTCAACTTATATCCGGTTTATCTGTTATGCTAATAATAATAATAATAATAATAATAATCACTTTGTATTTTAAATCTCTATGGGGACATTTTTACAGAAACCTATAGCACGGCATGTGAGCAGTGAAAATTCTTCGGGATACTGGAGGACACTATTTTAACAGCCAGTAAATTTTAGAGCTGTTGCGAGATTGGATAACCTCCAATCTCGCAACTGTTATACTGAAGATTTAAATCTAGCAGGACACTGAGCCATGTTGCCAGTCGACACGCTGTCACGTTACATTTTGATACCAGTCGCACGTTGGACACAGTGCCATTCTTCATTTTGTTGCCGGTGGACACAGTGTCGCTCTTCGTCTTGTTGCCGGTGGACACAGTGTCGCTCTTCGTCTTGTTGCCGGGGGACACAGTGTCACTCTTCGTCTTGTTGCTGGTGGACACAGTGTCGCTCTTCGTCTTGTTGCTGGTGGACACAGTGTCGCTCTTCGTCTTGTTGCTGGTGGACACTGTCATTCTTCGTCTTGTTGCCGGTTGACACGGTTTAACATCTCCGAAGACTTGAGTGTTTGTTAACAATAGTTGATAGCAATCTTGCAGTTATTAAAAAATGCCAAATATGTCTCACATAGATAAAAACTAATAAAATTACGTGCATGAATTTGACATGAAACAAGAGCAACATAAGACTTTAATGAACGAGACAGGCTGTAGTGAACACTTAGGGAATGCTTAATAATTTGAGTTCCTTGGAACAACACTAACAGATATAAAAGAGCTAGGTGAAAAATGATGTCAGGAAATCATTTTTGCTTCATTTCGAAAAGTGTTATTAACATTAGTGTATTTTCCACAACCCTGCAAATTGCTACACAAAATTACAATTTTTGTGTTCGTTTTGTGGAGTTGTAAAACATGGCGTATGAGGAAAGAACAAAATTCACAATATATAAAACCAAGCACTAATCACAACTTGAGAACCATACAGACATGCAAAGTACGTACATCGTTATATTGAAGCACGTCCGTGCAACCATTGTTGCATGGGAAGAACAGTAACTATAATATGTTCTGAGCGTGTGTTTGTAGCCTTATGTATACAGCACGCAATGCGCTTGTGCTCTCTTTTCATCTGTGGCTTGTCCGGCTCTATAATATTTTTCAATAT
>Ga0123353_10012834_pt1 | contig 11946 bp, 4 predicted proteins | sample TergutLab28metaG_3_FD_92763 | JGI IMG/M metagenome (GOLD analysis project Ga0123353, IMG submission 92763) | Labiotermes labralis P3 segment gut microbial communities from Petit-Saut dam, French Guiana - Lab288 P3 | ecosystem: Host-associated > Arthropoda: Insects > Digestive system > Gut ... | reverse complement strand
CGAAACGTGTCGCCTCGGGTCAGTTCATCACCATACGAGGCGAATGTCGTGCGAATATTCTCCAATTGCCGGATCAGGTAGTCCACTTGACTCCGAATCATTTCAGACGTTTGCAGGTTCTTGTCCGTCGGTGGGATGGTGTCTTTCCGTTGCGAATTGATGAAAGCCCAACGATTCCTAAGCCAACGTAGCAGGAGGTTGCCTGCAATGTATCCGACGGGTTTTTTATCTTTGACGATAAGAACCCGACGCCCGGATACGCGAACAAGAAAGTTGTAAATTACCTTGATCGGAGTTTCCGGAGAATAAACCACGATGGCTTTAGTCACGAGGTTCTCAATACCGTCCTGCCACCATTCCTTGTCTCCAACGACGGTCAGCAGATTTTTTTCTGAAACAAACCCGATAAAATCGCCTTGATCGTTGACAACGGGCAATATTTCCGCACGCGTCTTCATGAAAAAATCGGCAACTGATGCTACGCTTTCCTTGATATGAACCGTCATGACAAGTGGAATCATCACATCTTCCGCCGTTATACCGTCAAACAATAATTGGTGTGAATTATGTCCACCGATACCAGGCTCGAAACGGTCGGACAAAACATCCGAATATTTCACCGTGCGGCTCCTACCCGACTCCTTGGCAAACAACAGAGCCTGGTCTGCATGTTCGATGAGCTGGTCAAGCGAAGCCGTATCGTCCATCCTCTGGGCAACACCAAAACTTGCTGTGATATTGATTTTTTCCTGATGATACTGGATTGGTTCCGTTTCGAGACGTTTCCTGATCCTTTCCGCCCACAAAAAGGCAATGGTTTCGTCACGATCCGGAAGCAAAGCACAGAATTCTTCACCACCGTAGCGACAAATGACATCATAACCGCGCGAATAATCCTGTAATATCACTGCAAGTGATTTGAGAACCGAATCACCGGCCTGGTGCCCGCTGGTATCATTAATCCTCTTGAAATAGTCACAATCAATCATGACTGCTGTGAGGGGACGTTCTTGGCGAATGGATTTTGTCCAAATATCACGCCCTTGTTCGAAAAACGTCGAACGATTCAAAAGATCGGTCAAGAAATCGTATTTTGCCGAATATTCCAGTTCTCGTTGCATGGTACGCATTCGCAATGCCGTTTTCAGTCGTACCAGGATTTCAACCTTGAGATTAGCAAAATTACCATTTCCTTTTTCAATAAAATCATCGGCACCTGCATTGAGACCTTCCAATAAATTGAGTCGCCCGGTTTGTGCGGTCATCAAAAAAATGAAGGAATAATGCTTGAGAACACGGCTTTCATAAAGCTGGCGGATACGGCGGCAAAGTTCCAATCCGTTAATCCCCGGCATGACCCAATCCGTGATGATGACATCAGGGCAATTCTGAAGCACAAACGCCAGTGCTGAGTTCCCATCCGATGCCGTGCGAACAGAATACCCTTGGATCTCCAACATGTGCGAAAGTAAACGCAACAACGCCGGGTCGTCGTCAATCACGAGGATGTTGGTCGGTTCGGATAATGCTTTTTCGTTTGGCACTTGAGTCACATTCCACGCAGCAGAAAGGTTTTTTGAGGGTCCTGTTCGGGGAGACATCGCGATATCTCTGTCTTGAAATCACAACATCATTTATTGTATTTTAGCATAATTTGAAGACACTTCGAACAAATCCTATTTATTGTCTGAAATATCAAAAATTGAAATTGAAATCAGTGCTATAAAAAACTTATCAAGACATCACTGATAAATTCTGATATGACATTTGAAACCGACCATCAATGATATGCTAAATTATATCAGGGGATGTGTGTAACCTATCAAGAATTAAACCTTCTGACTCTATATTTTCGATACAAAAAACAATCGGTTTCCCATGTCAAACATCAACTCCATATCACCGGATATTGAGCATTCCAATTCTCATTCGGAACAATCGGAAGTCAATACTTTTGAACCGTGTCTTTCGTGTCAGGCACTGAATTCCGTCGGTGCCATCACATGTAAGGAATGTGGTGCAAATATTATCCTTGACAAACAAAAAATGCGAGAACGGCTACAAACCCATCAACAACAAATAGTTAAGTTGCGTGAAATCTGCGGCCACGATCGCGCATTGACGCTACTCAAGCAGATGATTGCCGTTACACATCCGGATTTTTCCCGATTTCGCGACTGGGCGAAGGTGAATTTACCGGTTTTTCAAAAAGAACGGCGTGAATTGCGACAATACACCGACAGTCTGATGGGGCAGGCCAAAATCGCCATGTCGGCTCAACAATACGACCATGTCCAGGAAATTTTGGCAGAGGTACCATCTGCTCTTGTTGATGAAGAAATGAGAAAAATGTACGTTGAAGCGGGCGAATGTTTGACCGAAGTGGATTCGCTGGTTCGGGAAATTCGTAATGCTATTTCGTCTAAACAGTATAATGCTCTCTTGTCATGTGTTCAACGTTATGCAGAGTTGAAAGCCAACGACCCGGAAGCTCAATCGCTTCGCGAAAAAATCGAAAAGCTGACCACCCTAACGACCTCGAACGAGATTATTTTGCGATTGATTCCCAGTGGAAAATTCTATATGGGATCCCATGAGTCGGACGAATTTATGCGAAACAATGAACATCCTCAACATCGTGTACACATCACAAAGCCAACTTATGTTGGCATTTACCAAGTGACGCAGAAACAATTCAGCGATTTGATGGAATACAATCCCAGTACATCCGTGATCAGTGACACCAATCCGGTTGACAGTGTGTCTTGGTTCAGTGCTGTTGAATTTTGTAACAAACTCAGTGAACGAGAGAAAATTTCCCCCTATTACCAAATGGATGAGATCAAGCGAAGAAACAATAAAAACATAGAATCTGCAAACGTCTTTGTATTAGGGGGAAACGGTTTCCGTCTGCCGACCGAGGCGGAATGGGAGTTTGCCTGTCGAGCCGGGAGTATCACGCCCTGGTGTTACGGCGACTTGGTTCTTGATGCAGGACAATATGCCTGGTCTTACGATAATGCACAACTGGAAACTCATCCCGTTGGCGAGAAAAAACCCAACGCATGGGGGTTGTACGACATGCATGGCAATGTCATGGAATGGTGTAATGACTGGTATAGCGATTTTTACTACCAGCAGGACCTCCCCGAAGAAGACCCCATGGGGCCGAACGACGGCCTTGGTCGCGTTTTGCGCGGCGGGGCCTGGCAGTTCGGTGCCGAGGCGACCCGTTCGGCCTATCGTAACAGTGCCAACCCGGATTCGACCTCCAATGTCATCGGGTTCCGTGTTGTACGAGATGCCGAAAAAGAAGACACTTTCGGCTGAAATTTTCTCACTGTTCGGATTCTTTTGTCCAAAATGCCGAACTTGTTATGAATTTGTCACAAGATGCCTGCATTTTCCCTTGATTCCGCAACAACTTAGGTTATCATCTATAGGAGTTGGGAGTTAGAAGTTAGGAGTCAGAAGTTAGAAGTTCTTTCTCCTTTCTTCGAACTCCTAACTCCTATACTTCTAACTCCCGAAACCGTACAATCATCATGCCCGCCAAAACCGCCAAAGATCAAGACCTGTTTAAGGAATCCACCATGTCGTTCAGCCAGCACCTGGATGAATTACGTACATGTCTGATCCGAGCGTTCACGTTTTTGGCCGTCGGGGTGTGTTTCGGTTTTGCACTGGGAAAGCCTGCCGTGAATTTCATCACGATGCCGCTGGAAAAATCGTTACAACATTTTCTTACGGAGCAAGCGAAACGAAAAATCAAATCGGAAATCAATGATTTGAATAAAACCGGTCAGGCAGGCGACTTGATGGCATACATTGAACAGGGATATTTACCGACGGAATCATACCTGACACCGACTGACTGCAAGGCCATCCTTCATGCGGCGACTGGAAGACCGCTTGTTGATGCTCTTCATGCGGAAGGAAAAATCAGTATTCACAATGTCGATAATTTTAATGAAGCCAAAGGGACCGGAGTCGAGCCGACTCGCGTTTTCCTGCTGACGAAAGTGGAAGACGATCGTCGCGCAAAAATCAAATCGCTCAGCCAGCAGGAATCCTTTACGATCTGGATCAAAGCGTCCTTCGTCGTGGGATTGCTGTTTTCGAGCCCGTTTGTGTTTTGGAGTATCTGGATGTTCATCGGTGCCGGATTGTACCCGCATGAACGTCGATACGTTTATATTTTTCTGCCGATCAGCATCGGGCTGTTCATCGCCGGGATGTTGTTGGCGTTTTTCGTCGTGTTCCAGTTCGTGCTCGACTTCCTGTTCTTATTCAACCGGATGCTCAACATCGAACCCGATCCGCGTATCAGCGAGTGGCTCAATTTTGCGCTGATGCTACCGGTCGGATTCGGCATCAGCTTTCAGTTGCCGCTGGTGATGTTCTTCCTGGAGCGAATCGGCGTTTTTTCCATCAAGACCTATCTGAGCAAATGGAAAATTTCCGCCTTTGCCATCGTCATCATTTCAGCCATGCTCACGCCCGGCGATCCGTACAGCATGTTACTCATGTCGATTCCCCTGGTCGTTTTGTATTTCTGCGGGGTTCTCATGTGCAAACTTTTCCCTCGCAGCAAAAGTATTTTCGATTTCGACGAACAAGACCTCGTTCCGGTTGATTAATATACCGTAAACGGAAGCAAAATGTTCTTTTCCAAGGGACGATTTTTGCTGCGCCCTTAGTAGCGCCGATTCGCGCTTTTATGCGCCCTTAGACCCTTATCCAGGACTAAATACCTTACAACGCCAATAAGCTGACATTTTTCATTGTGTCCCTTGTGAAAAACTTTGTGTTAAAATTTTAACACAAAGTGTATGGCCTTGCATGGTCTGTCAATGCTTGTCTCCTTTGTGGTTGATATAGGACAGTGAATCGGCAATGGTTTTTTGCACGATCAGTCGTAAAATGGCGAAAAAGCCCCAAATCAGATTGACGGCGATAAAAACAAACAGTACGAAAGTCTCAACGCTTGTATCGGCTCCGCCGTAAGCGTGGCGTCCGCTTTTGAAAATGACGTTGGCACCGTACCAGGTCATGATAATGGCAATCGACCCGAACTGGGCGCCGAGCATGATGCCGAAGTTGCCGTAATACCGTGCAACGCGTCCGTGCAAAACGATCACATAGTACAACAGCGTGACGAGTGCCCAAACCTCTTTCGGGTCCCAGCCCCAAAAACGTCCCCAGGAGTAGTCCGCCCAACGCGCACCGAGTATCGTCCCAACGGCAACCAACAGCACTGTCCAGCGCAACATGCTCATGATGTACGGCATGAGTGCTTCGGTGCGATCGGGGATTTGCGCAGTGTATGTACCGTCGGAATTTCGCTTCGTGTGCCATCGCCCGAAAATGCACATTCCGCAGGCAATCGCGGCCAACAGCCAGGCAATCGCACCAGAAGCATAACCGATGATGATGGCGAAAACGTGAACCGTTAACCAGAAATTACTGCGAAGCACTGCCATGAGCGGGCGAATGTTCGGGCTGAACATGGAGTCGCCAAAGTAGGCGGCCAGCCCGGAGAGCAAGGCCAGAGTAGCCCCGACGATCAAAAACAGTTTGCGATCGAGGGGAGCGCAAAGTGCAAAGTGCGGAGTGCAGAATTTTGGTTGTTGTGAGTTTGTTGGTTGAATGGTGGCTAAAGATGGATGCTTTTTGCCAACGAAAGGGAATATGAGTATTGTCAGCACGACTCGCGGTACCAGCCAAACAAGTAATGCGATGCTGATGACGACCACGGTGAAGTCGATCGGGTCTTTGATGGCGATGCCTTCCCGTACAACATCCCAGCTTAATTCTCCGCCGCCTGCTTCACCGTAACTGACCAGCAGAATGTAATATAGGGTGACGATCGCCAAAATCACGCGCACAGGGAGCAGTATCAACTGCAAGAGTGCCAAGCGTCGGTTGTCACCAGTCCCATCAACGTTTGTGCGACCTTTCGGCAATGCGGCCATGCGCCAGGCACGCAGCAACCGTTCGCCGAACAGGGGTTGGAAGGTGTACCAAATCCCGATCACCGCGACGCAAAAAGCCATCAGCACGATGGTCTCGAACATGTTCGTCACGGGCGCCCATCCGGAAATGTAAGCGCGATAGCAACCCCCGGTCAGCGTGATGCCTTGCGAAACGAGCAGCATTGCAAAGCCGCCCCAGAACAGCGACGCTTCAACGATCCGGCGTTTTCGGTCGAACAGCGACGCAATCGCCGAAGCAAGCAACAACACCAGCGACGCGGCACTGGTGACCCACATCCAATAAAACGGTTGCAGGCGTTCGTAGTCGTATTCGGCGCGGATGAGCGATTTCGACGGGTAGCCGGTCTTGGCCAGCAGGTCGTTGTCGCGCAATTCCGGCGGAACGAGATCGAGACGCAATTTGCTAGTCGCTTCTGCAGAACTACGGAGGTTGGCGGCAAAGAATATTGCGGCCAAGTTGAACTTATTGATCTGTTCCGCACGATCCGTAGCGGCGATCTTGCGATTCTCAAGGTTGATGTATGCCGTAGCCATATCATTAAACAACATGCGAGCACCTATCCAACTGAGGCCAAGCCCCGGTGCTAACGTCGCCCGTTCCTCTTCACTCGCCACTCGCCACTCATCACTCTCCACTGATTCCAGCATCAATCCCGGTAATGCAAACCGTCGCATCATGTCGTCGGAACCAAAGAGTAACGTGTGCAAGGTCAACCAGGTCGGCATGCGAGAGGATTCGGCGTATTCGCGTCCGGGCATGTTGCTTTGCACCGGGTAGGAACGATCAATTTTGATTGATTCGGCGACCAGAGCGGGGAAAATCTGCAAGGCATAAGACCGCGAGGACGAACCACCGTTGTCGTAAAGCGACAGGTAAGCCGATTCGCACCATTGCCGCGTTTGCAACAGCGCGTAGCGCAGTTGCTCCGCCTGATTGCGCACCATGCGAAGTCGCTCGGGGTTGGCTCCTGCGTTGCGTGGAATCGCGTTGGTATTGAGGGCAAACATCGCGTCACGAAACCGCTCCGCCTCGGGTAGCAGCCGGTCACACTCTACGAGCAGACGTTCCAACTCGTCTTCGAGCGTCCGTGGCGTGACCGTATCTCCGGCTTCATGGTACCTGGCACGTTGTATCACAGCGGCCAGATCGCCCAAGTCTTGGTTTAACACAGCCAACTCGCCGCGACCAAAGGGAACCGACCCGCAAAGTTGCGAAAGATCGATCGGCACACGTTCGAGTGCCAACTGCATTCGATAGGCACTGCGAGACTGCCATTCCGCCTGCGAGATTTTCATACCCAGTTCATACACCGGCAAAGCGTTGGCCTCGTTGGTCAATGCCCGATACGCACTGTAGGAATCGTGCAGCTTCATCGCCTTCGGGCCAAGCGACCGCAAGGCTGCAAGACCGTCGTTGCTCAATTTCCCGATCGCGCCGTCGTCCAACTGATTCGCCTGCACTTTTTGCCACCGATCAATCGCCCGTTGCAAATTCATCGCGTTCTTTTTCACCTGCCAAGGCGCAATGAATTCCCCTTTTCGCGTTGTTTTCAATTCATCGCGCAAATCCTTATCGTTTGCCGCGAGAAAGGGTACATACTCCCACACTTCCGGCTCGACCAGCCACGAGAAAATCAGCTCTTCGTTGCCGAACTGCCGTTTTCCATCGGCGAATTTCTCGCGCAACCGGGCGATTTGCTGTTCGTCGAGCAAAGCGTCGCGTTTGGCTTCGGCGATGACGTTTTCGTCCAACTCGAAGGTCGGCAAGCTGCGACCGCACACCGCCGTGACGGTAATGCGCGCATAAGTCGCCAACGGCATGACGCGACCGTCGAAAAAGACCGGCAGTTTCTCCCAGGCACGCCAGTCGAGTGTCGTGGCGAGTGGCTGGCGGCGAGTGGTTAGTGGTGAGTTATCATACTGTGCAAAAACATGCGTTCCGCTACCATTGACCGCAACGAATAGCGCGAGACCAACAACAGCCGGGAGCGTAAGCGACCGGTTGCTTCCCGAAGCCTGAAGCCCAATGCCCGAAGCCTTCTTCCTGTAAATGAATGCCAGCGTTCCCAGCACGAGCAGCAAACTGCCGAGGTACTTCAATCCGCGACCGGGATCGTAGTTGGCCGTCAACGTCGAAGCGTAAAGCGATTCACGCGGTTGCGTTTCATCTTCGATGAGTTGGCCGCCATGACGCATTTCGTAAACCTGCATTCCCGGATGATACGGCCCCTGATACGACGATTGAAACACGCGATATTTGCGTCCCGTCACCTGATCGGCGAACATACCAGGCTGATTCATGCGAATCAACACCTGATCGTGCAGTGGCTCGCGGTCGGTCGTATCGGCTTTCGTGTCGTCAATCGGATACACGCTCACAAGGCTCGAAAAATGCGACGGCATCCCGATGCCCGGTTCAAGTTTCCGTTCGAACTTGTGCAAAAAGAGCGAAAATCCGAGGTCGAGCCAAGCCGCCGGGAACGTCACGGCGACCGTGCGATTTTGCCCTGACACGTAGCCGATCTGATGTTCCCGCATTTCGCCCGGTGGAAACAAAAACGGTGTCTTGTGTACCCAGTAGGTCTCATCGCCGACGCCATCGACCCGAACGCGCAGCTTGATACAGGGAACGGTTGCCAACCGACCGGCCTTGCTCTCCGACAAGCTCTTGAACGGTTCGGCGACCAGTTTCAAGCCCGGGTAATCCTGTGCCTCGTATTTACCGACGGCGGCTTTCAAGGTCGAACCGTCATGTCCTTCAAGCGACAAGACGGTTTGGTCCACCGGCATGACGCCCGACTGCGTGTATTTCCTTCCATCCCAAAAACGGTAGTACAATTCCGGTACTCCGGTAACAATGCTGTGATCGCGTCCCTGCAAAAGATCAAGACGCGGTTTCATCGCGCGTTCGAGCGGTGTTGACGGTGTCTGTCCCGGTTGCTCTTTGAGAATCATTTCCGGGTCGAACAGGTACATAACCTGCATTCCCAAAGCATCGGGCACGGTTGCCATCAGGGGTTGATCACCGTTCAGTGCCAGTACGTAGCGTGTGTCGTCGTCCCGATACACCACCAAGATCATTTGCAGATATTCGGGAACGATTCGCGGCATTTCGACCGACAAGCCCGTTTCGCCGATTACCATGCGCATCTGTGCGTTCAACTCGGCGAGTTCCTTGTCCCGTTGCTCGATTTCGGCTTCTTTGTCGGTCAGTTGCGTTTTGAGGGTTTCGGCATCCGTCGCATCGTCTGTGGCTAACAGTCGCACACGCAACGCGGTCATTGCAAACTCGGCATCTTCTTTCGCCCGCATCGCCCGATTGACCCGATTGCCGAATTGTGCCTGCCGTTTGATGAGATCGTCAACGGCAATGACATGTCGCGCACCGCCGATTTGCATGACAATGCCGCCCCAGGTACCGGTGGGTTGTTCCTTGTCCATTTCAAGAAAGGCCGTTGTTTCCGCGTTCGATTTTGCCAATCGATACGTGATCCGCTCTTCAGGTAATGTCGTCACGTAGGGATCACTTCGCCTGTCGTCGGTTGCCAGACCAAGCGGCAAATCGCGGGTTTCCCAGTCAAGCGTTTCTTTCGACGCACCATCTTCCGGTTCAATCCTTTGTACCCGCAGTTGCAATTGTTCCGCCGGTTTCAAACGCGAATCAGCCAAATAATCCAGCAGTTCGACGCGAATGCCGTCTTTGTCGTACACCGTCCCGTCACTGCGCCGGGCGGTGCGGAGCAGTTGACGCATCGGCCAAGAAACAGCCGACGTTTCGTGTGCAGCGGTTGCCGACGTTCTGTCGTATTCCCGCCAGCTCAAAGGGCCGAGCGTCACGGGAATGCGTTCGCGGCGATTCAGGGCGAGTACGTCCAACATCGGTTGCAACTCAAGCTCCGGCGGTTTGGTCTTCGTCTTGTCGCGCAGACTCTCCAGTAGCTCACGTGCCAAACGTTCCTGTTCCGATTGACCTTCGACCGTTTCGTCATGACCCTGCTTGCGAAAGTCGATGATTTCAAGATTGATTTCGTCGCCGCTCATGCGTTGCGCTAAACGGCCCAGCTCGCCTTCATAGACGGTCAGTTGCGCTTCGAGGCCGAAACGCGACGTGACCCAGCAGCCGATCAGCAAAATCAACACACCGAGATGCGCAATCACAAATGGGATATGTCCTCGTTGCCACAGGAAGGGAGCATTACGACCCGCAACCAGTCGGGCAAGCATCGCACAGAGCACATTGCCGCCGAACAGCACAAGCAAAACGTCGAACCACCATGCTCGATAAATCGCAAATTGTGAAACGCCTGCTCCGTATTTGTTTTCCACGAAAGTCGCCCAGGCCAGCAGGACCATCAGCAGTACCGTCAGCACAATCGCGACAACCATCGATCCGCACCTGCCTAGCAGTGTCTTGACGGTATCATAGGAAGCAATACGACCCGCAGTGCTTTTCTTCGATTGGTTCATACTCTCCGCGCCTTTGTGTGAAAAATGAAATCATTCAATATCCGGATACGCACCATTGTACGTCTTTTACGCGAAACAGGTAGGGAGGTCACGTCATAACCGTTGAAAGGTAAGGGCTGCCGCGGGCTCTGCCATGCGCAACTCCGCACGAAGGTGAAAAATCCATCAAGATCGCAATAAACTCTCGTAAATCCGCATGAGACCGGTTTGGATGATTTGCGGTTGGAAATCGCGCAGGACGCGGTTACGACCGTTAGTACCCATTGTTACGCGGAGTTCGGGATCATTCATGAGTATTTGCAGTTTGTCGGCCAGTTGTTCCGTATCGCTGACGGGGACAAGGAAGCCTGTTTCGCCGTCGATGACGGAATCCGCAGCACCGACCGCCGTTGTCGTGACGACCGGGAGACGCATGGCTGACGCTTCCAGAACCGTGTTGGGAAAGCCCTCCCGCCAGGTGGGAAGCGTGAAAATTTCCGCCGTCTTGTAGGCGATCCGCAGATCAGGCGACCAGTCGAAATGGTGAATTTTATCGTGCGACCGGATCAAGCTGCGGGCGGAGGTGCCGATGTCGCTGGCATTTTCCTCATGGCCGAACAACACAAGATGCCAGTCGGGATGTTTTGATGAAATGCCGGCAAAGGAATGCACCAGTTCGACAACGCCTTTGTCTTTGCGAAACCTTCCGGCAAAAAGAATCACGCGTTCCGCTTCGGCAAGGTTGCATCGGCGACGCAACTCATCAACAAGATTTTGATCGACTTGTTCCCGACGAAAGTATTCCGCGTTGCAACCCTGGCTGCTGCCGCCGGCGATAACGCACAAGGTGTCGTTCGTGCCGATACCGTCGCGGAGCATCGCCTCTTTCAGCGAATGCGAAACGACAATCACGCGATTGACCAGGAAGCAGGTGACGCGGTCGAACCAAACGAAGATTGTGCGTTTCCAACTGCGAGTGTTTTCGTAAACCCGTCCGCGCACGGTAATGACGCGGTTCGGGTGAAACGCGAAAAACGCAGCCAGTGTGCCGATGAGCATCGCTTTGGGATGGGACGCATGGACGACATCGAAGCGATTCCAAAGAAAAAACCACCAGAGACGTAGCAGACACCAGAGATCGCGCAACGGGCTTGGATCGCGCGACATCGGCACAACGATCATACGAACGCCGAGCGATTCGAGTTTGGCATAATAATCGTCGTTTCCGAAGCCGGGCTGGTTTTTTGAAGTCAGCCCGGTCACTTCCCAACCGTTTTCGAGAAGTACCGGAATCACGTTTCGATTAAACAGATACAACAGCGCAGGCGCGGTCGCGATCAGGCACAAACGTTTCGTTTTTGGCAGGGACTCTTTCATGGTCAACGGCAATCATCAAAATTTTAGTTCTACTGTATTATTTTTTCATAACTAATTATAATTTAACAAGTTACAAACACAAAAATGGCAAAAATCAGCGATTATAGCAATTTTCGATGGCTTGTTT
>Ga0123353_10012831_pt1 | contig 11947 bp, 5 predicted proteins | sample TergutLab28metaG_3_FD_92763 | JGI IMG/M metagenome (GOLD analysis project Ga0123353, IMG submission 92763) | Labiotermes labralis P3 segment gut microbial communities from Petit-Saut dam, French Guiana - Lab288 P3 | ecosystem: Host-associated > Arthropoda: Insects > Digestive system > Gut ... | reverse complement strand
CTTAACGAAGTCATCGCTTATTCTGGTCGCGCTTCTAATTGTTGCGAGGTATGTTTTATCGGGAATCACATCTGTCAGCCTGTAGATAAAGAATGCCGTATCCATCGTGATTATGGCGTAAGGGTACTTTGCAGCCACAAGGAGAAAAGGGTTGATGTGTGGTTTATCGGAGTAAAAGCCGCGCCCGACTTTATAAATCTCCCCTCTTCTCAATGCCTCCCTGACCTTGAGCGGGTAACCATATTTTTCATTTATCTCTTTCCAATTACGCAGCATTTATCTCACCCTTTTTGCATTTTACACTAATTGCTCACACAAAGCAAGTGCTTGTGAGCGTTTAGTGTAAGTTTTTAATATGCAGCTTGCTTTTCTAGCGATGGTGAAAATATCGCGCGATGGTGAAAAAGACGGTTCTTTCCAGACTGTTCATATTAAGACAAATGTGAACCGTTACCGTTCCTTAAGGATGATATTCGAGTTTTTCCCGGACATTGTGACATCTCCGAGCGCGCACCCGAGCTCCCTTGCGAGGATCTCAACAACGCGCCGCGTACAGTATCCGCCCTGGCAACGGCCGCTGCCCGCGCATGTCCTCCGCCTGACCCCATCCGTCGTCACAGCGCCCGGGAAGCGGCGTATGGCGTCGGCTATCTCGCTTTCCGAGATGCCCCTGCACCTGCACACTATCGCGCCGTAACCGGGATTCCCCCGTATCAGGGCATCCCGCCCCTCGTATGAAAGCTCACTCGGCCTGACCGGGAAAGGCCGGAAAGGGTCGAACCCCATGTTCGGCGCGGCGCAAAGCCTCGCCGCTATTTTTTCCGCCGCAAAGGCGCCCAGCTCGCCCGCGCAGGTAAGGCCGGGCGTCTTTATGCCGACAAAGCTAATGATCGTACCGTCATTCGACTCGATAACGGGGAAATCGCTCACGCTCTTGTCGTCAGTTACCCAGCCGCCGTCTTCGCTTTGCCTTAGCATATACGGGATCGGCCTCACGGCGCCGAACGCGTTGATCACATGCTCCATCGGCAGTGAAGGCATGACCTCTGAAACGAGCGCCCTCAACCGCGCCAGCCCTTCCCTTGTAGTAGTATTGGACGCGGTATCGCGCCGCTCGGTCGCCCCGACCAGTATATTCCCGTCCACCGTCGGGACAAGGGTCAGCCCCTTGCCTTTTTCCTCCCGCTCATGGAAAATGATGTGCCTGATATGGCCGGCGGCCTTCGTGTCGAGAACATAGTACTCGCCCGCTGCCGGCACTATCCTGACGACCGGCCCGGAAGCCATCTCAAGCACAGAATCGGCAAAAAGCCCCGCGCAATTGACTATTGCCCGGGCAAAAAACGTGCCTTTGTTCGTGCGGATCTCGTACCCCCTGTCCGCGACGATTCCCATCACATCAGTGTCCAGGATGATCTCGGCGCCGTTCTTCACAGCGTTTTCAGCCGCCGCAAGGCAGAGCTCCCACGGCATTACCGTCCCTGTGTCCGGCACATAGAGGCCGGAATGCACGTTCCCGGCTATATTCGGCTCAAGCTCCAGGACTTCCCCGGCGCTCAGCAGCCTCATGCCCCGGATGCCCTGCCTTGCCCCCTGCTCAAGCTTTTTCCGCAGGACTGCGGCCCCCCGCTCCCCGAAGCAAACCATTACCGAGCCGCAAGCCGAATAGCGCACGCCAAGTTCCCCGCACAGCGCCGCAAAACCTTGCGACGATTTTATACACATAGACGTTTTCATCGTCCCCGGCTTCGTATCGCACCCGCTATAGACGATAGCGGTATTCGCGCGGCTGATCCCCGTACAAAGGTCCTCGCGCTTCTCAAGGAGCGCAACACTCAGGTCGTACCGCGTCAGGCTCCGGGCGGCAAAGCACCCAAGCAGCCCCCCGCCAATAACTATTACGTCATATCTTCGCATAAACAATTAGTCCCGTCTCACCAGAATCCTCAGAATCCTCAGAATCATCGAAAAATCAAAAAATCAGAAAACCTCGCGCACCGCGCCGGGGTTATCCACTTCGTACCCCCCCATCGCCTCCAGCCTGCGCCGGAACGCGTCCGACTTCAGGACAAGCAGCAGCTTTTGCACCATCGGCAGATCCCACGCGTGGTCGGGAATCAGCAGATCGTACTGTTCCCTGCACACCGGGACGAAATCGAGTCCGCTCTGCCTTGCCGCGGAATACACACCCACCCCCGCGTCGGCCGAGCCGGCCGCAACCAGCGCCGCGACCGCGCTGTGTGTGAATTCCTCGCGGTCGTATCCATTTATCTTCGATGTATCGACCCCGCTTACACGGCAGAGATAGTCGGTCAGTATCCTCGTGCCGGAACCCTTCTGCCGGTTCACAAACCGCAGCCCGCCCTGCAACAGGCCGGTAAAACCCGTGATCCCGTCCGGATTGCCTCTGGGCAGTATGAGCCCCTGCATCCTCTTGACGCACTCGACAAGCCTGACGCCGCCCTTAGGGAGCATTTTTCGCACAAAAATGCCGTTATACTCCCCCGTCTTCTCATCGAGCAGATGCGTCCCCGCCAAATGCGCCTCGCCCCTGCGCAACGCAAGCAGCCCACCCATGCTCCCCACATGGGCGGAGCAAACCGAGATATCGCCGTACCCTACGCGCAAAAGCTCAGCCAGTTCGTCCAGAAGCGGGTCATGGCTCCCGATGACGACAAGGCTCCGCCTGATCTCGCGCTCCGGGCGCAGCAGGCGGACATTTACGGCCCCCCCGCTCTTATAGCCCCCAACGCCCAGGGGAACCTCGACGATGCCGTCGGCCCCCATAAACGAAGCCACGGCGCCGCTGCCCCTGCCGAGCGGCGAGGCAACGAACCGCTCCCTGACAAAACCCAACCGGACACGGACAGACTCATGATAGTCGGGCGCCGAGACGACCGCCCTTGACAGCCAGGCTTCAACGTACCGATAAGGCTCGGGCTCTTTTTTACTCAAATGCCCAATAATCGGGCGCAGCAACTGTTCCATGACGATCGCGCCTGACACAGGGCAGCCGGGAACGCCGACGACGGGCTTGGGGCCGCAGTGCCCAAGGACCGCAAGCTCGCCCGGCTTGATCGCTAATCCGTCAAAAACAACCGTACCTATGGCAGCAATAGCGTCCGCTGTATTGCTCAGGCCCCCAGCCGAATTGCCCAGGCCCCCAGCCGCCGACCCGGCGCAAAGAACAACGGCATCGCATTGCGAAACCGCAGCGCCCAGCGCATCGCCGACATCCCCCGGCCCGTTCCCGGCGACCGTGTAAACCACCGTATCCGCGCCCCAGCCACGCAGCATCGCGGAGAATACAGGGGGAGATGGGACACATGGGGACGGATCCGTCCCCATGTGTCCCATCTCCTGCGCAACGATGCCCACTACAGGGCGCTTTATGACCATAACCTCGCTGATCCCGCCTGCCAGCATGGCGCCGATTGCAGGGGGCGTTATGAGCGAATAAGACGGCAAAACCATCTCAATGACACAAGCCCGCGCATAGACAGGCCCTGCGGTAATCCGCCCCGCAGCATCCGCGACAGCGGCCGTCTCCGCCTGCGGCGCCATACCGTTCCGGGCCAGTATCTCCATATATTCCCTTATTGCCCGCTCCGGCGGGACGCCGGGCAATTCTCCAAACGCCATACAACTCTCACCATCCAATAACCGCCGGCCTGCGGCAGGGCGCAAGCCCTCCCCCATATCAGCCCTGGGGTACGCCCCGCGGGTGCGACGCGACCACTGGTATTCTACCGTCACCAGGGGGGAATTTCAACCACCGTGGGGGAATTTCAGCGCTTTTCAGGATAATGCGAACGCTTTTCGAGATAATGCAAGCCCTTTTCGAGATTTTCGAGATAATGCGAGATATTTATTGACAACCATGAGCGAAAACTATAGACTTACAGACAAAATCTGCCAGAGGAGGTACAGCACATGACGACAACCGATACGACGACCGTGATAATGGACGTAGCGCTGAGGATATGGGAACTGCGCGAAGTGAGCGGCTTCACGCGCGAAGACATGGCAAAGAAGCTCGGGCTGAACGTGGAAACGTACGACATGTACGAATCAGGCGGGGTGGACCTCCCGTTCTCGTTCATCCACAACTGCGCGATACTGTTCGGCGTCGAACTGACCGACCTGCTCGAAGGCTGGAGCGCGCACCTGACGTCGTACACCGTCGTGCGCCGGGGCAAAGGCCGGGTCACATCGCGCGAGCAGAACATCGAAGTCCGCGACCTCGCCCCCCGCTTCAGGAACAAGATCGCGGAACCATACTGGGTCACGTACGCCTACTCCGACGACCAACAAAACAGCCCGATATCCCTTATATCCCACAGCGGGCACGAGTTCAACCTCATATACAGCGGCCAGCTCAAGGTCCAGGTAGGCGAGCATACAGAAATACTATCCGAGGGCGACAGCATATACTACAACAGCTCGACGCCGCACGGCATGATCGCCGTAGGCGGGCAGGACTGCGTGTTCTGCGCGATAGTCATTCCCGGCGAAGGCGCCGAAACCGTCGAGCAAGCCGAGACGATAGAGCAACCGACCGTCACCACGGGACCGTTCATATACGAAGACTTCATCCGCCCGGTCGAGGACGAGCGCGGCGCGCTGCAGTCGATATCGTTCAAGGACCAGGGCAAGTTCAACTTTGCGTTCGACGTCGTGGACGCCGTCGCCGCGAGATCGCCCGAAAAACTAGCGATGCTTCATATAGACGGCGAACACAACGAAAGGCGCTTCACGTTCGAGGACATAAGCAGGCAATCGTCGCGGGCCGCAAACTACCTTACATCCCTCGGGGTAAAGCGCGGCGACCGCGTGATGCTCGTCCTGAGGCGCAACTGGCAGTTCTGGCCGATCATCGTTGCACTGCACAAAATCGGCGCAATAGCGATACCGGCGACCGACCAGCTCCTGCAAAAAGACTTCGAATACCGCTTCGAGGCGGCAGGCGTCTCGGCGATAATCTGCACGGCGCAGAGCAAAGCGCCGGCGGAAATCGAAAAAGCCCTGGTAAACTGCCCGGGAGTCACGACAAAAATCACCGTAAACGGGCAGCTCGAAGGCTGGCACAACTACGACAGCGAACTTACGATGTTCAGCAGCGCATACCCAAGGGCCGAGGACGCGCCTTGCGGCGACGACCTTATGCTCATGTACTTCACATCCGGGACGACGGGCAACCCGAAGATAGCAGCCCACTCCTACACTTACGCGCTGGGCCACTTCATCACGGCGAAGTACTGGCACTGCGTAGACCCGGACGGCATCCACTTCACTATATCCGAGACAGGCTGGGGCAAGTCGGTCTGGGGCAAACTATACGGCCAGTGGCTCTGCGAAGCGGCGGTATTCACATACGATTTCGACCGGTTCGACCCGCTGGAAATACTCCCGATGTTCTCCCAGCACGGGATAACGACATTCTGCGCGCCAGCTACGATGTACCGGTTCCTCGTCCGCGAGGACCTGACGAAATACGACCTCTCGGGCATAAAGCACCTGACCACAGCCGGCGAAGCGCTCAACCCCGAGGTATTCAACCTGTTCAAAAAAGCGACCGGCTTGTCTATCATGGAAGGCTTCGGGCAAACGGAAACGACGCTCACAATAGGCAACTTAGTAGGCATGACGCCGAAAATCGGCTCGATGGGCAAGCAGAGCCCGCTATACAAGGTCGCCCTGATGGACGCGGAAGGGAACATCGCCGGCCCGGGCGAAGTCGGCGAGATAGTGATCCTAACAGACGAAGGCTCCCCCTGCGGCCTGTTCGACGGGTATTACATGGACAAAGAGCGGACCGAAGCCGCCTGGCACGACGGGGCTTACCACACCGGCGACACCGCCTGGCAGGATGAGGAAGGCTACTTCTGGTACGTCGGGCGCGTCGACGACCTCATCAAGTCCTCCGGCTACAGGATCGGGCCATTCGAGATCGAGAGCGTCATCATGGAACTGCCGTATGTGCTCGAATGCGGCGTATCGCCCGTACCCGACGAGGTACGCGGCCAGATCGTGAAAGCGAGCGTAGTGCTGACAAAAGGCACGGAGCCGACGGAAGCCCTGAAGGCGGAGATACAGGAATACGTCAAAGCGCGCACAGCGCCTTACAAATACCCAAGGATAGTAGTGTTCCGCGAGAGCCTGCCAAAAACAATAAGCGGCAAGATCCAGCGGAACAAGCTATAGGGGCACAAGAAATATATACAAAACCAATGTCAACAAGTTAACGAATATGATTGTTATGCATCCCACTCCCGTCATTGCGAGGAGCCAGCGAAGCGCCGTTGAAGCAAGCGCGCCAGCGTGCAGCTCCGCTCGGCGGCGGGGTCGGTCGTTTTTGACCCCGTCAACAGCGACAGCAATCCAGATGCCGATGTGACAGAGAACGGATAAGACTATTGGCTTTTGGGAACTGGATCGCTTCGTGCGCTCGCAATGACGGGAGGCCAGGGGTTATTAAGCCGCTTCAGGACACAATAAACATGTTGACATAGTATGCGGAACTACAACCGCAGGGGAGGGTATGGAAACCCTCCCCTGCGCACGTTATTCATTGATCAGGCATCCATTGCCCCAGTGCCCCACTGCACTGCCGCACTGCCCTTCTATTCTATCGTCAAGTCCTCAATGAACAGGTTGGTCACCCTGAACGCGTTTTCGCCGGCGCCGAAGGTCACGAAGAATGTCCTTACGGCCCCGCCCTCCACAGACGGGAGGCGCGAAACGCTGCTGCTCTCTATCGCACCGTTGTCCGGGTTGTACAAGAACACATTTATGTCGGCGCCCGGAACATAAGCGCCCTCGAGATCGCCGCCATGGATCGCCAGGATCCCGTTCAAGTAGCTTATCGCCTCAGTCTGCCCATCTACCGGATCCTCCAACCTGGTGACCCCGTTATTGTTCGTGCTCACCCACTGATACAACCCGACCGGGTAATTCTCAGCCAAATGCAGATCTTCCTGCGGCGGCGCCCCGTTGAACAGGACATGCCTAGCAAGCCAGTAAGAAACGTTAGGCAACGTAACTAGCTCAGCAGAACTGCTTATGACAAACACCTGGTCCGGACCAGAACCCAGCCTCGGATTCTCGACATACACGACTTTAGCCATGTTAGCGGAATGCAGCACTATCCCACTGACCGGCTTCGATCCGAGCCCGCCCATCGACGGGACCTCGCGGAAATCGGTATGGACATCGTACGTATAAGAACCCTCCGAGCCGGAGCGCACCATATAGACCGTGCTCACGTCAGCGGTAAACCTATGCTGCCAGTCGACCCTCGGATTATTCCGGATTATGTTGAGCGAACCATTCTGCGGTATAGCAATCATGTCGGCAGGCGTCGACGCCGCAGTGAGCGTGTACCTCGAGCTGCTTATTGTGTAAGTCACTAATCGCCTTGGGTCGGTCGTGTCCTTATCGTCCACCTCGTAAGCCACCGCCAGGTTGACGGTGACAGTTTTACCATCCCTGAGCAGCAGCTCCGCCCTGCGTATCGTCTCTGTTGCCGTCCAATCGTCGCCTTCATTGCTGTATTCCACGCTTCTGATAACATAAGCATAGTTCGGGATCGCCGGGGGGGCGTCCACATCGAGCACATACCCAAAGTCGTCAAGCCAGATGATGTGCGGGTTCGCGTTGGAAACCACCTTTATGAAATTCTTGCTGTAATTGTACGTCTTGCCGCCCGCCCGAAAACTCGTGGTCGACCATGACTGAGGCGTAACCGTCTCCTCTGTCGCAAGCGATATCGACCTGACTACAAAAGTTGCGCCGCGATCGCTGCTCGTAGCGGTGTACAGCACCTTGTCGCCCACAGCGAAACCTGTCGTGGCGATCGCCCCTAAAGCGAAGCTAGCGGATGGTTTCACAGAAGCCGGAGTTATGAACACCGTATCCCTGGCCGCAAAGGTCCCCGTTTCGACCCTTTCGACTTCGCCGAACCATGTTTCGACCACAACGATCGTGTATTTATCATCGATATGATATACTTCCGTTATCGTGCCCCTGCCGCTTCCAGTGACTGTGGTGTTGTTGCTGCGCCTTATATTGACATTTTCGGTGCGGATGCCATTATTGAACCTGACAGCGTCAGTGACATTTTCGGTTAGGCTCAAATCCCTGTAAAGGGTCGCTTCCGTCACAGCGACAGTGTAGGTGCGCACCGGCTCGGAAGTCATTGTGACAGCGACCGTCGAATCGCTTCTCGTCCAAACGCGCTGTCCCGGGCGCCCGAATATGTCGGCCTTTATTTCCCAGCTCAAGCCGTGTACCACATACGCTACCGAGCCGACGGAAATCTCCTCGGTTTTTTGGAAGGGCACAAGCGTGTAGTTGACGCCGTTCACTGCCCCTTCATTTTCTTCCAGAGCGGCCTGATTTGCAGCCGCCACTGTGTGGTATTCATTTCCTATGATCCCGACAGGGCGGCCAGCCGCGACTTCCGTCGCCATGACGAGGAACCATGTCGACTTCCTTTCCTCCACTTTTCCCCTCATCATACCGTTGAGAGTGTATTGCGCGGTCTCATCCCTGCTGGCGTCATTTTCGAAGTTTGACTCGGCAGTGAGGATGCCATAATTTATTCCATCCAACATTGCAAATATCTTCCACGTCTGGCCGACCCAGCGGTCAGGGTCGCCAATGCCAAGGGCGCGCATCATCATGATCGCGAACTCCGCCGCAGTCACGGGGGCGTTCGGCGCGAAAGTCCCGTCCGGCTTGCCGACAACGATGCCCCGCGCAACGCAATAAGAGATGTACCTGTTGGCCCAGTGGCTGAAAGCAACGTCGCTAAAGGGGGGTGTGGTCACCGTCAGGGCATCCGCCGCGTCCCGCGTCAGCATCATTCGGGCGATGATCGCCGCCGCCTCGGAACGGGTAACGCTGCGTTTGGGGGCGAAGCTGCCGTCCGGGTTACCTTCCATGATCCTAAGCGCCGACAGCACTTCGACCGCCTCTTTATGAATAATGTCATCCTCGTCACTGTAACCGGCCTCGTCCGGAGACACGTTCGCCGCGACCGCCGGCGCCAAACTAAGCGCAAGCGACAGGACCAGCAAAATAGCCATGGTTTTCTTAAACGCTCTCATATCCATACCCTTCCCGGGGGCGGGGACAAAGCCCTGCCCCAGATAATCCTTCTATGAAGCTTACAATCGCCTTACAAACTTTACCCTATTGCACATAGGATTGTCAAGCAGATTATTGGCGAAATGGCTCGAAATGGCTCGAAAGTGCAGGCTCCCCCGTGAAGGGGGAGCCTGTTTGCTATTGTGTATGTTTTTCCGGGTCCGCCCCTCGTGTATGCCGGGCGGTAACAGTCACCCTGTTATATTACGTAGCCAGCAGGAAGATGTTGGTGACAATGTGTCCGGCGCTCGAATCGAAGGTTACTATAACAGTCCTTTCTACATCAGCAGCAGTCGGGATCGTCGATATAGTTCCAGTCGTGATCTCGCCATCAGCGTTCCACGTATATACATTGATATCCGCAGACGGGACGTAACTAGCGCTGCCAATCGTTAGAACGCCGTTGTTGTAGCGGATTACTGTGTCCACAAAAGTTGGCACTTTATCCTCCAACGTAGTGATTCCGGCGGCGTTGGTCGTTGACATCTTATATAGTCCCACATCATAATTGGTTCTCAGGGACAGCCCGTCCTCAATCATCTCTCCGTTGCGCATGACGTTTGTCGTCCGCCAGTACGTTGTGCCGTCTGACATCGTAGTCTGTGAGTCGGGCTTCTTACTGAGGAATATGAGCTCTGAAGTAGACGCGCCGACCCTCGGGAATTCGACGTAAAGCGCGGTCACGACACCCCCATCAACAGCCACGATGCCGCTGACTGAATTCACACCTTCATCATTCATCACAGACTGCATAGACGGTACATCGCGGAAGTCAGTGTACACGGTGTAAGTGGAGTCATCAGCAGAACCGGTGCGTACAAAGTATACTGTCTTTGAATTGGCGGTGAGGTTGATGTCCCAGTTTATAATCGGATTGCCCTGAGACACCTTAAACGTCCCACTACGGCCTGTAGCACCCGTTGGTTTGAGCGTGTATTTACTATCTTTGACCTCGTAGGTCACAAGGCGCGCCGGATCGTTAGCCCCGCCAATACTGTAAGCCGCTGCGAGCGTTACTTGCACTTTTTCCCCGGTGCTGCCAAGAACCAGCTCAGCCCTGAGTGTGCTGCCACCCCAGCCGTCGCCTGATTCACCGACCCTCACGACATATGCATAATTCGTGACTGCGGACGGCGCTTTGACAAAGATTACATATCCGTAGTTGTCAAAGAAAACTTCGTTAGCCCCGAAGTTGGCGATCGCTGCTCCATGGCGCTGCTGGCTATACTGATAAGTGACGCCGTCAGCAACAAAGTTGCTTGTCGTATACTGCGAGGCAGTCACGGTCTCGCTCTTAGCGAGCGCTACGGAACGAGCCGTCCAATTTATGCCGTCTACAGACGAAGCAGTGTAGAGGACTCTGTCGTCTTTGGCAAAGCCTGTGGCTTCCCTATTCAGCAGAGAAGTCTCGGTAGCTCCGCCGGGACCCGGATCGACTGTTTCGATGTCAACGCTTGCCTTGGCAACGGCAGTCGCGGCGTTTACTTTGTTGATCGTGCCGTAGAAAGTCTGGATTATGACGACCGTGATATCTTTGCCGTCACGGTAGACCTCGGTCAGCGCTCCCCTGCCGGTACCGAACGTTGCGCTGTTGGCATCATTCGACCCTGTGAAGTTATGCCTCAAGGTAGTGCCTATAACCTTAACGCCATTTATAAACCTGGTGGCTGTTGAGGTCTCACCCAAGCCAAGATCCGCAAAAACCTTCGCCTCAGTTACCCCTGCGGTGTATGTGAATTCAGGCGACGCAAGATTCGTTGTGGCAATCGTGTTCCCCTTATCGTCCTTCCAGGTACGCACATCGGGGCGCCCAAAGGCGTCGGGGGCTTTTGTCGAAACGAGCTTGTATGTCTTGTTCGCTATGGAATCCTTGGTCACGTCCACGTTTTTCGTAAATGGCGTGATGTTGTAGTGTTCGCCCATGACTCTGTCTCCGCCGGCTTCCATCACAGCAGCCCTTGATGGATACTCTCCACCAATAAAGCCGGCCGGGTAGGGGCCACCGTTTGCTATTGCAGTGACGAAGAACCAAGTCTGGGCCTCAGTGACGGTATTACCCCTGGTCAGACCATTGAACGCATATTTCGCCGTCTGGTCGCGGCTAGCTGCTGCAGTGTAGTCAACGCCTGTGTCGAGGATGCCGTAGTCCATGCCGTCGATTATGGCAAATGTCTGCCAGGACGTACCGCTCCAGCGGGCGGGGTTGCCGACACCGATCGCGCGCATCATCATGACCGCAAACTGTGCGCCGGTAACGGGGTCATTCGGCCCGAAGTTCCCGTTGGGATAACCGAGAATGAAGCCCTGGGCAGCGCAGAACGAGACGGCGCCGCTAGCCCAGTGGCTGGCGGGGACGTCACTGAAGGGGGTCGCGGTCTGGGGCATGATGTCAGCCACGGAGCGCTTCATGATCATACGCGCGATGATCGTCGCGGCTTCCGCGCGGGTGACGTTCTGCGCCGGCGCGAAATTGCCGTCCGGCATGCCTTCCACGATGTTGAGCGCCGAAAGCACGTCTACCGCTTCTTTGTACTTGATCGCATCGTCGTCCGGGAACGTGGGGGCCGGCGCCGCGCTTGCCAGCGGCATCACGCCGAGGGCAAACACCAATACGAGCGCCACTGCTAAAGTTTTCTTGATTTTTCTCATATATTCTCCTTTCAATTTTGCCCGAAAACGGGACTTTCTGTTTGGGAAACACTTCGTTCCAATCCAACGGTATATTAGCACAGAGGGAAAAACGCGTCAACAGTCTTTTTTGTATTGTAATATTTTTGAAATATTGCACACATTATAG
>Ga0123353_10012829_pt1 | contig 11948 bp, 14 predicted proteins | sample TergutLab28metaG_3_FD_92763 | JGI IMG/M metagenome (GOLD analysis project Ga0123353, IMG submission 92763) | Labiotermes labralis P3 segment gut microbial communities from Petit-Saut dam, French Guiana - Lab288 P3 | ecosystem: Host-associated > Arthropoda: Insects > Digestive system > Gut ... | reverse complement strand
GAAAGCCCGACTATGCCTATAAACTCCCCTTTGTTCAGCGTCAGATTTATAGCGTGGCAGGACTTGATTTCAAGGCCTGGATTATGCAGATAAAAGTTTTTAGACAAATTGCGAATACTTAACATCTCCATGCTTACCTCCGATACTCGACGCGATATGTTGTGCGCCCGTCTACAAATACATGGGTAATGACCGGGTAATCGTCCAGCACATCAACAATCAGCAAGTCGGCCTTTTTCCCTGGCTCGACAGAGCCGTAGTCTTTTTCCGTCCTCATAGCTTTGGCGGGATTCAAAGTTGCCCGGTTCACCATCTGCGGCAGCGGGACGCCGTGCTTTGTGTACATCAGGAATATGCTGTGCAAAATAGCGGCGGGAACATAATCCGAGCAGATTATATCGGCGCATCCTTCTAAAATAGCGTCCACCGCCGACATATTTCCCGAATGTGAGCTTCCCCGTATGATGTTCGCTGAACCCACGACCGTATAAAATCCGTGTGCTTTTGCTGCTTTTGCCGTTTCTATGGAGATTGGAAATTCGCTGATGTCCACACCAATCCTCATATTTTCTTCAAGTTTCTCCGCAGTATCGTCGTCATGTGAAGCCACCGGGATTCCCTTTGCGTGAGCAAGGTTTGTAAGCTCTTTAAGCTGTCGGTTAGTGAGCTTCGGCTTGCCTTCGTGATATTCCATTAACTCATCGGTAGTCATCGTTCCCGCGTCCCTGCCGCCCAAATTGCCGTTGTATTTCAAAGCGGCGTCACGATATAACGCAAGGCTGCGGTATTGCCCCTGACCGGGGGCGTGGTCCATAAACGATATTTGATGTACTTTCCGTTGCTCGATCATGTCACATGCTATGCCGTAGGCTTCCAAATTGTCGATTTCGATACGCAGATGTAAACGGTGATGTATCAGATGGTTGCGTAAATGGATGCCCATTATCAAATCGGCGAGTTTTTGCACGTTTCCCTTTGTCCGCAGCGGGGAGCTTCCGAAAAACTCATCTACAAACAGGGACAAGGAGTGATAAATAGTAGTGATCCCCGCGCCGAGCAAATCCCGTTCACATATTTTAAGCCCAAACTCAAAGTCCATTTGAGAGGTAGGGCGCGGACTTATATACTGCTCAATTCTATCCGAATGAATGTCGATCAGTCCCGGCATGACATAGCGCCCATGAGCGTTCACGACCCGCTCCGCACCGTTCACTCCATCGGCAAAGCCTAGAATCCTGTCCCCGTCAATGAATAACACCTTATCTTCGACAATCTGTTCAGGCGTTACGATTTTTCCGTTTTTAATGGCAATCAAAATATTTCCCCCTATATGAGCGAATGTACAAGCTGCTGAGTGTAGGCGTGTTGCGGGTCCTCAAGAATTTGGTCTGTCAGCCCGCTTTCGATGATTTTACCGTCCAGCATTACTATCGTCCTGTCGGCCAGCATACGGATCACGGCGAGGTCATGGGACACCAGCAGAATGGATATGCCGTATTTGGCTTTGATTTTCCGTATCAAGTCAAGCACTTTAGCCTGTACGGACAAGTCAAGCCCCGTGGTCACTTCATCAAGCAGCAAGAGCGCCGGATTATTGGCAAGGGCTTTGGAAATCTGAACGCGCTGCTGCATACCGCCGGAAAAATTCTTCGGCGCTTCGCTCATGCGGCTGGTCTGTATTTCCACGGCTTCCAGGAGTTCCGTAGCGCGGGCGGTCATCTGCCCGGCGTTCCGGTTGCCCGCTGCGATGATCTTCTCTGCAATATTGGACGCAGCGGAGTAGTTCATTCGCAGCCCCATGACCGGATTTTGGTAGACCATCCCCATGATGTTGTTTTTTATCATGCGCTGCTCGGCGGCGCTGGCTTCCCAAATGTTCTTTTGACCGTCTTTATAGCCTTGCAGCATAGCGGAGCCGGAGGTCGGAGGGATGTCAAAGTACAGCGTCCGCATCAGCGTGGTCTTGCCTGAGCCGCTTTCGCCCACAATACCCAGCACTTCACCGGGATACACGTCGAGGGAAATATCGTTCGCCGCACAAACGCTTTTACAGACAGTACAGCGGTTTTTTTCCATGCTTTGTCCGCATTGGGAGCAACCGTCCCCGTGGCGCACAATCAAATTCCTGACAGACAATATCGGCGTTTCACGCATGGCTTCTGACCCCCTGACAATACGAGGTATCGGAGCATTGGTAAACCTTTTGGGCGGTTCGCGCTTCAAACATCTCATCAAGAAAAGTGTCCGTGCTTCCGCACAAGCGGCATTGCTTGCCGACGAAACTTTCCCGTTCAAACGGCACATCGTCAAAGGCAAGCGAAATAACCTCTGTATGCGGCGGGATCGCGTAAATCTTCTTTTCACGCCCCGCGCCGAATAGATAAAGGCACTCCGCCTTGTGCAGCTTGGGGTTGTCAAATTTCGGGATGGGGCTGGGGTTCATCATGTACCGCCCCTCGACCATGCAGGGGTACTCGGACGAAATGGTCACTTTCTTATATTTCACAAGACTTTCGTACAGTTGGAGCCAAACCGGGGCGTAATCTTTTTCGCCGTGCATCTTTTTTGTGATTTCCTCCCGCGCCTCCACGATGCGGAGCGGTTCGGGGATCGGCACTTGAAACACAAGTATCTGCCCGTTTGTCAGGGGAATCTCCGGTATTCTGTGGCGTGTTTGGATCAATGTGGCCTCGCGGGTGTCTATTGTTGTCTTGACATCGGTGCAAAGACCGATAAACTTCTTTATATTGACCGCGTTTACGCTCTCGTCGCTGCCCTGGTCTATGACCTTGAGAACATCGTCCGGCCCAATCAGTGAAAGGGTCAGTTGTATACCGCCCGTACCCCAGCCCCGGCCAATCGGGAGTTCACGGGAGCCGAACGGAACCTGATACCCCGGTATGGCAACCGCTTTCAGCGAAGCGCGTCGGATTTCACGCTTGGAACCCTCGTCAAGAAAGGCGAAATTGTAGTTATTATTCATTCTCCATATCCCTTTCCACGACATAAACCCTATATTCAGCCGGGGCACATTCTTTCTCAGTTGCCGAAAGCTCGCATATGGCCGCCAAATCTTCCTTTGTTTCCATGTCAGAACTGCCCCCTCGTCTTGCGTACCGCGTCCAGCTTTGATTGGAACGTGACGTAGTGCGGCAGCTTCAAATGGGAGATAAAACCGTTCATTTCCAAACTATCGCCGTGCGTCAGCACAAATTCCTCATTTTGCGTGGGATACGGGCCGCTGCTATCCAATTCGCGGTCTATAACAGCCATTGATATGGCTTTGTTTTCATTTCTGCCGAACACCGCGCCGTAACCAACGGCGAGTTTTAACTGATCCTTATCATCCGCTTGATTGAAGCACTCTACTTCGGTAATCAGAATCTCGCCTATGTAAATACTTTCGTTTTCGTCCAACAAATACCGTACGGTAAGTTCCACATAGCCGCAGCGCAATTCCCCGACAGTCGGATGCAACTGCCCGAAACCTCGTAAAGCGGAGTAAGCAAGCCCGGATATAAACCCTGTTTCTGCGCGGGAGAGGGTTTGCAGACGGGCGCTTCGCCCTGCCGGAAACTCCAGCATATTCGCGGTTACATCGTGTGGCTTGTCATCGTTTTGCGTAGGGGTATCGATAAGCCCCTCTTGTTTTAATTCGTCGGATACGCGGGGACAGGCGGCGACTTCTTTCGGCTCGTAAGATGCGGGCGATTGATAATCACCCCCACAACCCGGATTGAAATCTATTAGCCTATGCGTGTAGTCGTATGTGGCTCCTAAAATCTGACCGCCTGCTATATCCTTGAACGCAGCGGAAATACGGCGTACAACCCGCATTTCGCCGGTGTCCACCGTGTTGCTGTAATAGTTTCTTGTAAGTGTGGAGCGGTAAGCCCGCAGCAAGAATACTGCTTCCTCAACCGAGCCTTCGCATTGTTTGAGGGCAATGGCGGCATAGGTTTTGAAATACAAACCGGCCTCGCTCATAACTCGGTCTACGAGCAATGACAGCTTGTTTTCTATTGCCTCAATTTCAATATCTTTGTCCGTGCCGCTCTTATAAAAATCCAGCAGTTTGATGCTTTCCTCAATGGCTTCCTTGCCGCCCGATACAGCTACGTACGCCATCTACCGCACCTCCATCCGCGTCAGCCGGGGAATGGCGAACAATTCACCCGCGCTTGATATGAACAAAAGGTCGATGCCCTGCGGGTATTCGTAATGCTGCGCGTCGCGCATGGCAATCGCGTCATCTCCCGTCCGCGTGACCAGATCCTCGGTTTGCCCGTCGATCCCCGGTCCGGAAAGCGTCGCTTGGTAATCGGGTTCACCGTCGTTTTGGATGATGACGGTCGCGCTTTTATGCGGGTCGGGGAGAGTGCCGCATTTCGCGTTTTCTATCGCGCATTCCATATAACTCAAATCACTGATGAAAATATAATCAGCGGCTTCTATATTTTCTTTCTTGGCAAGCGTCAGCGTTATTATTTCTTCCGACAGTGAAGTGTTACCGCAAACACAGAAGCTGACTTCATTGTCTAAAAGCGTCATGGCAACAGGCAAAACGCCGTCCGCCTGCACAACCCTTCCGGGATTGCACATAGCGTTCAGAATGAGCCGAAACACTTTTTGGCTGTCAAACACCATGTCAAAACTATGTTTTTTTATTAGCTGCAAGGTCATCGGGAGCCTCCTGATCCATAGATTCAAAGTTCACCATTGTTTTCAAGTGCATGGCGTTTTCCCGCATCAGGCGGTCGTTTTGTTCTTTTTCAAGGGCAAGCAGCTTGTCCATGCCGGTGAATACGCCTTTGTTGACCGCCGCGTCAATGATAGCCATGTCGAGAGCTTTTTCACTATCGTCGCCCATCACAACGGCGACGCCCTTCACGCCGTCAAGCTCCACCACCGCTTCACATACAATGACCTCGCCGATGTAAAACAGGCTTTGCTTGACGGGTTCGCGCATTTTTATCATGGTTAAAGTTTTGCCCGGCCCTTTGATGATAACCGGGCGATGCGTTTTCTGAATCTCAGCGGATAGGACGGCGACATCCTGCCTGTCCGATTTGGCTAATATTTTCGAGAGCCGCTTCTTGTCCATGCTTACCTCACCTTTGCCTTGATTCTGGTTGCGAACATTTCCAGCACAATGACTGCGGCGACGACGATATAAGTGATGAATCCAAGCTCGCGCAAATCGAAGTAAAAGTTACCGGCCATAAACAGGTCGAAGCCTATGCCACCCGCTCCTGCCGCCGCGCCCATTGCGAGGGCGTTTGTAAAGTTGATTTCAAACCGCAGAAATGTCCACGCCGTCATATAGCTGATAGAAGCGGGAAGTATAGCTTGAAACACGATCTGCCAATAGCTCGCGCCGCTGGCTTTCAACGCTTCAATCGTGCCGCTGTCCATTTCCTCAATAGATTCGGAGTAAGCCTTTATCAAGTACCCGGCGCTGTGGAAGGTAAGACCGACGACAGCGGCGACGCTTCCGAGGCCCGCAGCGACGGTGAAAATCAACACCCATAAAATTGTCGGCACCGCCCGGACAAACGCGACGATACTCTTTACGATGTTTGCGACGATGGGGTTGGCGATGTTTTTTGCGCATAGCAACGCGCCGAAGAACGCTATGATGGCTCCGAAAATGGTAGATAGCACGCCGAGCGAAAAGGTCGTAAGCAGCGCCGACATCGACCCTAAAAATGTGTTATAGGTCAGGCGCGGCTGACCGAACATCACTTGCGCGTTATGTAGAGTGCCGGTGATTGCTTCGACAATGCTGATGTTTTTATAATCAAATGTCATAAAACCATATACAGTAAGCCCAAGCAGAATCAAGACGGTGAATTTTATCGCGGTGCTGCTTTTGGATTTTGCGCCTGTTTTAATTTTACCCCCGCGAGTTTTTCGCATATACCTGTGTAAATCAAGGGATATGGGAGGCGGAGCGGCAATGACAAGTTCGCTCATTACATAATCACCTTTCTGATTTGATTGGACGCTATTTCAATGGCTATGACCAGCACTACGATGGATAATACGACAAGGCTTGCCGAGCCGTAGTCCAGCCGCTTGTAGTATAAGTCAAACAGAGCGCCTATGCCTGTCGCGGTCAAAACGCCGATCAGCGTGGACGAGCGGATATTGGTTTCAATCATATATAAGACCCATGAAACGATTGCAGGCATGGAGGATGGGATGATGCCTTGAAAAACCGTCTGTAATGGTGTAGCGCCGGTGGCGTACATGGCTTCAACGCAGGACGAGCTTACCTCGTCAATGGTTTCTATGAATGTCCGGGTCAGCAAACCGAAGGTTGCGAAAAACAGGGCGAAAAATCCGGTGAGGACATTTTGACCGAAAGAAAAGAGCAACAGTATCGCCCAAACCACGTCGGGTACGTTTCTGAAAAACGAGGCTATGATCCTGACGGTTCTCGCTATCCAAGGGTTGGCTTTGGTAGTTCTTGTCCCCAACAGGCTGAACGCGAATGAGCATATGGCGGCACATACAGTGACGGCGACAGATACAAGAGCGGTTTCGGTTAATTTGCTCAGGATATTTGGCAGGCGTGTCCACGCTTTTTCGTCCGGGATCAAGTTTTGAGAAATCCATATGATTGCCTTTGGAATCGACTCAAAACCTCCGATCACGTTGTAATCGGTCACGAAAGCGGAGCCCATAAATAGGGCGGCGATGCCTAAAAACGCCAACGTGAATGTCCGCTTCCGTTTAACAAACACAGAGGTTTGGCTTTTTGGTTTTTTTGTGATTTCCATAGGTTTACCCAACATCGGTGATTAACTCACCTTCTTCCGACTGATAGATTTCATGTATTTTGGATTTCGACAATTTATCAGGCGGGCCGTCATAAACGATCTGCCCTGCGGTTATGCCGATGATGCGCTTGGAGTATTTCATCGCCACATCTACTTGGTGCAGATTGAGAATACATGTAATCTTCATGGCTTCATTGATATTTCTCAGATGATCCATGATGATTTTTGAGGAACTTGGGTCAAGGGACGCGATGGGTTCGTCGCACAGGATGAGCCTCGGGTTTTGCATAATGGCGCGGGCGATACCGACACGCTGTTTTTGACCGCCGGATAACTCGTCGCACCGCTTATACGCCTGCTCTGTCAGACCGAGCTTGGCAAGGATTTCAAAAGCGTTTTGTTTTTCCTTCTCTGTATAAACGCCCGCCGCCCCTCCAATCGCTGATTTGTGGCCGAGACGCCCGTGTAGCACGTTTTCAATGACACTGAGCCTGTCCACAAGATTATAATGCTGGAATATCATGCCGGTTCTTTTGCGAACCTGCCGCATCTCCTTTTTATCCGCGCGGGTTATGTTGTGCCCATCAAATGTGATTCCTCCCTGCGTTGCATCAACGAGCCTGTTGATGCAACGCAGGATGGTCGATTTGCCTGAGCCGGACGGCCCGATGATGGAAACAAACTCGCCTTCGTCCACGGAAAAGGTAATGTCGGTCAGTGCTTTTGTGACTCCGTTATATACCTTGCTTACATTATGAAATTCCAAGATAGGCATACGCTCACACCGTCTTTCGTTTTTACTTGCGATAAGGGTCGTACCAAGAATCGGTTGTAAGGACATACCCGTAGCTTGAGCCTTTCTTGTACAGGCCAAATGCGCCCTCGATGGTCGCGTCATAAAAGAGCAGCTCGTTGGCGGCTACTTCTTCCGAGCAGAACAAGTCCCGGATTGCCTTTATTTCAGCTTCGCTTAGATTCTGGGGATTATACGCGTTCGGGCCGTTGAATACTGGGGTGCAAGCGATAACGACAAATTCTTTTCCCACATGGGTGTCAAACGGAGCGTCCGCGCCCGGCTTGATTTCATATACGGCGCCGACCGTGTTTTCTTCGCCCTCTTTGATTTGGGTATACAACTGGAGTTCAATGTCACAAAAAGCCGCTACATCGGCGTTGCCGGTGATTAAGTTGATGGTGGAGCCTTGATGGGACTGGCCGAAATACACTTCGTCGAAGAATTTTCCATCGGGGAGCAAGTCATCTTCCGTCAAGTTGTCGTTAGTAAAATGTGCGATGATGGAGGATGTGGGAACCCTAAACCCGGATGTTGAACTGTTGGAAACAAAGGACATCTTTTTGCCTTTTATATTTTCGATGGAGTAAGAGCCGCCGCTCTTATACTGATCCGCGTCGGCCTTGCTGACGCATATCCAAGAGAAGTATTTTGCTTCGTCAAGCGACCAGTTCTTATCGCTGTTGACAAATAAGACATCAACCTGCGGATTCTTGTTTTTCGCCTCTATATAGCCAACAGCGCCCATCGCCATAGCAATGTCAGCCGAGCCGCTTGCGATGGATTGAATGGCGACCGTATAATCGGTCGTGGTTTTATTTTCGACCTTCCTGCCGGTGGTCTGCTCAATGAGCTTTGCGACTTCCGCGCGAACATCCGCGTGGGTGTTTGAGGATTCGTTGGGATACCATACGACATTGATAGTGCTTGTGTTTTTTTGCTCGGGTATCGGGGTGGAGGTCGGGGCGGAGGTCGGGGTTGACGACGGAGCGTTGTCGCTGCCCTGATTGAGGGGAGTGGGGTTGCTTACCGGTGTGTTGGAGACGCAGCCAACCAAGCCGAACGCCATCACAAACACCAGCAGAATTGCGGTCGTTGCTTTGATCGCCGTGTGCTTTTTCATGTTTTTCACCTTATCCTTTTTAATTTTGGCAGCGGTTTGCTAAAGCGCTACCAAATTGATTATAAGGAGCCAATGTAAAATCCACTACCAGCCCTGAGTAAAAGTTTAGTATAATTCTTGTAAAACTCTACCGATCAACAGCCATCCGCAATAGCTTCCAACCATCATCTGTCTTTGAGATTTTACATAAATTATACACGCACCTGTCTTTGGATTTTACATTCACTGTGTATAATGTAATTGTGAAATCAAAATAACGGAGGAAAAAAAACATGAAGAAATCACTCTCGATCATCATCGCTGCGGTACTTATGCTCTCGGTTTTTACGGCCTGCAACTCACCCACGCCTTCGCCTTCGCCCACCTTCGGCGGCGACACACCCCCGCTAAGCGCTTCACCCGACAGTCCTCCCAGTGAGCAGCCCCCGGCTTCCAACTTCGACAAAGACCGCGTAATCGCTGTGTTTACCCGCGAGGACGGCAGCGGTACACGCGACGCTTTTGTCAGTATAACAGGGGTAGGCGACGATATGTACGCAGAAGCCGCCGTCGTCAGCGAAACCAATGAGATACTGACAAAAGTGGAGGAAAACGACTACGCCATCAGTTATGTCTCAGTCGGTTCATTGAGTGACCGTGTTAAAGCTCTCAGTGTAGACGGCGTGTCCCCATCGGACGCTACGATAAAGGATGGCAGTTACGCGATCCAGCGCCCGCTCCTTGTCTGCGTCAACGCGGAAAGGGCACAAAACGAGCTGGTACAGGACTACATCGCCTTTATGATGTCGGCTCAGGGACAAGCTATCTCGGGAACCAAATGGACAGCAATAATTGACAACGCCCCCGAATATACCCCCAGCGGCCTGACCGGTACGCTCAAGGTCGGAGGATCCACCTCGGTTGAACCGCTTATGCAGGCCATGAGGAACGCGTACCTTGACATGAACTCCGGCGTGGAAATAGAGATTTCCGGCGGCGGTTCCGGCACAGGCATCAGCGAAGCCACCAGCGGCGTCCTGGACATCGGCATGTCGAGCCGCGCCCTGAGAGACAGTGAAAAAGAAGCCCTCACGCCAACCGACATAGCGCTGGACGGCGTTGCCGTCATCGTCAACCCGGCCAACACGATCAACAACATTTCAATCGAGCAGGTAAAATCCATCTTTACGGGCGAGATTACCAGATGGGCCGGTTTAGAGTAAAGCAATAGAATGATATGTAGTGTAGATTCCCCGCCCGAAGCAAAACTACGTGCGGGGACTACATAGAGCAAGGAGCTTAGTATCGTGCTTAAAGCAAGAGAGAGCATCATGCGCGTCGTCTTTGTAGTAGCGGCGTTGGCGTCCATCCTTTCAGTTGCATTGATTTGCATCTTCTTATTCGCGCAAGGGCTGCCTGCCATGACTAGAATCGGGGTATTTGACTTCCTTCTCGGTAAAACATGGAAACCGCTAGGCAGCGAGCCGGCCTTCGGTATCCTCCCGATGATCCTCGGCAGCGTGTATGTTACGGCGGGGGCTATAATCGTCGGCGTCCCGATTGGCATCTTCATGGCGCTCTTTATGGCGCGGATGTGCCCCAAGCCGCTCTACCGTTTCTTGAAACCGGCTGTCAGCCTGATGGCCGGGGTACCTTCCGTTATCTACGGATTCTTCGGCATGATGGTTTTAGTCCCGATGGTTTTCGAGATGTTCGGGAAACGCTTTGACATGATGAGCGGCGACACCATGCTGGCCGCTTCGGTTCTGCTTGGGATTATGATCCTGCCCACGGTCATAAGTATTGCTGAAACCAACCTCCGCGCCGTGCCACAGGAACTCTACGAGGCCGCCGTCGCTTTGGGCGCCAGTCATGAGCGGGCGGTGTTCAAAGTAGTCTTGCCGGCCGCGAAGTCGGGCGTTATGGCCGCCGTCGTTTTGGGCGTAGGGCGGGCCATCGGTGAAACGATGGCCGTCAAGATGGTGGCGGGCAACCAACCCTTGCTGCGGTTGCCGTATGATCTCCTCAAAGGAATACGCACCATGACGACCAACATTGTGATCGAAATGGGTTATGTCGAGCAAGGAAGCCTGCACAACGGCGCGTTGATAGCAACCGGCGTAGTGCTGTTTGTATTCATTATGATAATCAACCTCCTTTTCTCTGTCCTGAACAAAGATAAAGAGAAACGCAGAAAAACAAAAAATCCGGTCTTCGCCCATGCCGCACAGGGGGGCCAGTAAATGCAGAGTGTCATAAAAACAATCCGCCGGAAAAAGCCTATGGATTGGGTGCGATTCCTGTTAGTTTGGGGTTCGGCCTTGATTACGATTTCTGTCTTGCTGTACTTGGTGGGTTTCATTCTGGTAAAAGGCATCCCGCATATCAAGCCGTCTCTCTTTGCGATTAACTATACCGTAGAAAATCAATCGTTGTTTCCAGCGTTGGTAACGACTATCCTTATGGTGGCTCTGACCCTTTTGATTGCCGTGCCGTTCGGCATCTTCACCGCTATCTATTTAGTTGAGTATGCAAAACGCGGCAGCAGGCTGGTAAAAATCGTCAGAACTACCGCCGAAACTCTGGCCGGTATCCCCTCTATCGTATTTGGCCTGTTCGGGTACATATTTTTCGCGGATTGGCTGGGTTGGGGAAAGAGTATCCTCGCTGGCTGTTTCACGCTTGCCATTATGATTTTACCGCTAATAATGAGGACAACTGAGGAGAGCCTAAAGTCTATTCCCGACAGTTACCGCGAGGGGTCTTTCAGCTTGGGCGCGGGAAAGCTGCGGACTGTCTGGCGCGTGATCCTGCCGCCGTCCATGCCCGGTATTTTCGCCGGTATCGTTTTGGCGGTTGGGCGTATCGTCGGGGAGACGGCTGCTCTGATATTTACGATAGGCAGCGTGATAAAGATACCCGAAAACCTGTTCTCACAGGGAAGGACATTAGCCTTACATGTGTTGCAGTTATCAAGCCAGGGGCATCACCGCAACGAGGCTTACGCCACCGCCGTTGTCCTGCTGGTTGTCGTCGTCGGCATAAACGCTCTGTCGTCTTCGATCGAGCGGCGGTTTGTGCAGAAATTGAAGTGAGGGAACAGTATGATTAAGTTTAAGATTTCCGATGTGGATTTGTGGTATAATGATTTCCAAGCCCTTCATAGTGTTACCATGAGCATTGAGGAAAAAAGCATCACATCCCTCATCGGCCCGTCCGGGTGCGGCAAGTCCACTCTGCTCAAGAGCCTGAATCGCATGAACGACTT
>Ga0123353_10012826_pt1 | contig 11949 bp, 3 predicted proteins | sample TergutLab28metaG_3_FD_92763 | JGI IMG/M metagenome (GOLD analysis project Ga0123353, IMG submission 92763) | Labiotermes labralis P3 segment gut microbial communities from Petit-Saut dam, French Guiana - Lab288 P3 | ecosystem: Host-associated > Arthropoda: Insects > Digestive system > Gut ... | reverse complement strand
CCTTCGGGTTCTTCGTACACATTCCCGTTTACCAGCCATTGCGAGATCAGGCAGTGTTCATCAGGAGTTGCGGTGATGGTGACGTTTCCGCCTTTCAGGATGCTTACGCCCGAGACATAGGGCAGCCCGCCGCTCACTGCGCTGACGGCGCCGCGCCCGTCCGCTTCATAAACGACCGTATAGTTTTCCTCGGTGATGAACTCCACGCTCACATGATAGCGCTTATAGGCCGCCGCAGTGAACTCAAGCCTGTTTTGCCCGACGATCGTGTAGAAACTGTCATTTGACACATTCAGACCGTTGACATACCATGCCTTCACTTCATACCCGCTATCAGGCTGCGCCGTGAACGTCACTGTGCTGCCTGCCGGGATCCACGAGCCGGTTGGCAATATCGCCGTTGGCGGATCGCCGTGGGAGGCAGCAATAATGCTTCCTTCTGTGTTGTTTATTCCATCTTCGGTGAAAGTTACGCTTGCGTCGCTTGACAGGTAAATGGCTACCATCCTGCTATACTTGCTGCCGTCGGCATTTGTGTATGTCGCCGTCAGTTCGAGCCTTTGACGTTCACCCGCCGCGCGCACAGAGCCTGTTTCGTCCGGATAGACCGCCAGGATTCCGGTGTCGGGATTGACTACGGTTGCGGTGCGGATAGCTCCCCACAGCGACCATGTCACATTATCTGCGGTCGTACCATCGTCCAGCCTCACGAGCGCGCTGAAGTCCCATTCCCCGGCGGGGTCCAGATTGTGGTACAGCATGAAGCTGCCGTCGCCTGACGGCCTTTCACTTGCGCAAGTGACGTCGAGGCCGATGGCGGAAGCTTTTACTAAACTGGTCGCGGTCGCATGGCCTTCCGGTTCGCCGCTAGTGTTCTCTGTGAGGTAGGAGCTGACTGCTACGACGATCTCGCTGCCTATTATTTCATCCGCGCCGATAGTCAGGACAGCGGTGCTTCCATTTGCCTCCAGCGTCGTTCCGGCGCTGTTACCGCTCATAACCCAGACATAAACCGCCGGGGTCGTGCCGGTATACTCTGTCGTGAACGTGACAGAGCGGTTGCGCCCGAGGTTCGGCGACGTCGGCGATATATCCAGGCTGCCCCGGCTTGTCGCGCTGTTGATGATTCTCAGCGGGATATCGAGTGTGTAGTAGGTGGCGTCCGCAGGGTCATCGTCATAGAAGTACACCCTCAATGTGTAGGCGCCGTTATCTAGGCTTCCGAGCAGCCCGGGAGTCAGCGTCAACGTCCCGTTATCATTATTTCCGATCCGGGTAAGAGTGTAGTCCGCGTCTTTTTCCGGTTCAACCACTGCGCTGCTTTCAACAAGCGTACTTATGAGCGTTCCGTTGGCGCCGCGCAGTTCGACCTTGCAGCTCTGATCGCTTATGTCGAATACATGTATCCGCCCTCTGACCGCCGGGAACGTGAGCTCCGCCGCGCACTGTATTTCAGCGCCGTCCGGGTTGTTGTCATAGAGCAGTGAAGACGGGGAACTCGTCGCGTCTGAAGTGACTGTGTAGAACTTCAGATAGGCTGCGTTCGGCGCCTGGGTTTCGAATTCGGCGGGGGTGACCGCAAACGCCGCCACGGCATAATTGCCCCGGTCTATCCTCCAGGCTGAGTTATATGTGCCCCGGACGCCGTTACGGTCGTGATAACTGACGGTGTATTGCCCGCTAATCGCGGCGTCGTCAGAGAACAGCGTGAACGCTTTGACTTCGCTCAGCTCGATGTTGAGAATGCCTGCCGAGTGGTCCAGCGCCGGGGTCAAACTTGTTGACGATCCTTCCGCCGCCAATGTGAGCGTCCCCTCGCCTTTTGCGCCGCCATCGATAAGAAGCCTGTCGCTTAGTACGGTCAGCGGCGATCCCGTCCTGCCGATGAGGTAGTTGTTGCCCTCGAGTGTGATCTGCGCACTGCCGGTCGTAAGGCGCGGGAACGTGAAGCCTCGGAGCGTGAGTTTGTTGATGCTCGAGCTGGTCGCTACCAGGACCAGTTCCTCTGCCGCCCCTATCCCGCCGGAAACCGTAAAGTCGTACGTCGTACCTGTGAGCTCTTTGATTATTATTTCGGGATACTGCAAATCAGGCAGCAAGCCTGCATGCTTTTTCAACTCGAGTGCATACTCGCCAAGTATTATTTCGCTGTCTTCGCTTATTGCGAAGATCCTGTATGGCAGACTTGAAGTCACGCCAGGTTCCATATCATAAAAATATTTATCGATGATAGCGCTTTCCGTAAGTATACACACCTTACCGTTTGCAGCCGGATCGGTTTCGTAACCGTAGAACACCCGCTCGACGTTGATTTCCGCCATGACGTCGGACTCAAACACAATGGACGACGGGGAAGCAAGGTCGGCGACCGTCAGCCTTATAGAGGTTTCGGTGGCGTCGGTTTTGTCAAGCGCCGAGATGCGGATATGCGCCGCGTCATCGAGTTCAAAACCGCTTTTATTCAGCAAACGCCAGGCGGGCTCGTCGTATTCGGGATCGGTTATTGGTTCGTTGTAACAATAATTCGTAGCCCACCCCGGCAAGTACGGAATACCTTTGACCCAATTCCATTTAACAGGAAGATTGTTTACAGAAACGATCCATCTTTCGTCGGCCTCGTACTCGCCGCTGCCGACGATCATTGTAGTATAGGCTGAACCATCGGCTCTGTTCAGATAGCGCAGTTGGTAGCCGTTTTCAAAATGAACTCTCCATTCCGGTTCGGCGCGCGCCCATCCAAAGCCGTATGTCGGGAAGTTTTTAAGAGTGTGTTCGGTTATGCCGGCGTCCAGCAGTATCGCGCTTTCTTTGCCGTATAGGTCCATGACGCCGCCGTAGTTGTCCAGATAACCGGTGTAGACGCCAATGTTGGATGATTCTACTATTAAGCTGCCGCTATAGACATTACACTCGTTTGCGACCAATCCGATGGAGCTTGCAATTCGTCCTCCTAAGCCGTCGTTCATCAGGATGCGCAGCGACGGCTCAAGGTTGCCGGCAGCAGCCCCGATCTGCACGGTTACAGCGCTTATGCCGCGCGAATCGAGTGTTGATTCCCCTACTTCCACGCTGAGGTCTATATTGCCGGTTATGAGCACGTCGCCGTTTGCCGAGTTAATACCTGTGGCTCTATACGTATTGTTATATCTTGTATTAACAACTATCGACAGCCTGCCGTTCCCTCGTATCACGACCCCGTTGGCGCTGTCAACGCCGTATAAAGCTTCCAGGCCTATGGTACTGTATCTTATGATGGTTATAACGCTGCTGCCCACGGCTGAGATAGTTATCCCGTCGCTGCGCGTGGACGAAACTGCGGTTGTTGCCGTGGTCGCTAAGTTCAAATTGTCAAAGGTCACAGTGCCCGCGTTTTGCGCCAAATTTATCGTCAGCTTTGGCGCGAAGCCCTGATGATTAGCCCCGCTGACCCTAAGCCCCGGATTTGTGAGCGTGAGAACCTGCGTACCCGGGTTATAGTTCCAGCCCGACCCGCTGAAGCGGCTTATGTCGACTCCGCCTACCGTAACGCCGATCTCGTTAAAATCGAGTGTTATGACATGGTTTTCCATGACATTTTCAATGGAATAAACCCTGACGCCGGACACGTCCTTGTATGAATATATGCTGGACCCGACTGTGTTCCCGGGGTTGTCCGCGGTTTTTTCCGTAAACTCATGCCCGTTTGCGTAGACCTTGCCGAGCATGCTGAGCGAGGGGCCGTCAAGCCGGAATTCGAAATCATTACCGGTAGCGACGCTGGAGAGGTATCCCGGCATTGTCGACAGCGTAAGGCTGTTTTGGGCGCTGCTGATAGTCGGCCATGAGATCGTGTTGTATGTCGTCCGCGCGAAGACTGGCCTGAAAATATAGTCGTCTGTTATATCCGGGATGGTGTAGGTCAAAGAGGTCGCCCTCATAGTGTAAGCGACGCCCTTTACCGTCGTCTCCCAGTGCGAGACAGTCCATCTTTGGGCGGGGTCGATGCTGACCCTGAGGTCGTCCCCCCTGTGGACTGTTATAATGCCGCCGGCCGCGTCGTCAAAGTTTTTGCTCACAAACGCGCCCTCCGGGAGCGTGCCTTCGTAGACGTAAGTACCCCTATCCTCAATGTCGGCCATTTCCACTTCATAAATGGGTTTTTCGCGCAGGACGACTGTAAATACGGCGTCATCGTCGAGTTCGTCTACGGTATAGCCGCCGGTGGGCATCGTTATCGTGACGGTACTTCCATCGTCTCCGCTAAATGCCGCGGCGCCGGTCGCGGTCGCGGTGAAGTACCATATCAGGGTTTTTGTCCCGATACCGCCCTCGTCCGGAACCGAATAGCTATAGAAGTATGCTTCGCCTTTGACGACCGTACCGCCCTGTACCAGTTCGTTAGCAGCAGGGATCCGGTCTTTATCCGCGTCAATAAGACATGTCCCGTCGTGGATCCAGCCGCCAAGATCATAGTAGCCCGGATATGAGACCGCTACAGAGACGGGGCTTCCGCCTGGAATGCCCGAAACCGTTGCGCTTTGGGTAGGCGGGCCGCTTTCGTCATACGCGTAGGTATGTTCCTCTCCGGCTATTGAAACTACTATGTTTGCGCTGACAGGTTCGTCTGACGTTCTTACGACGTCAAATGAAAACGTTGCGTCAAACAGCAGCCGTTTCGCCCAGCCGCTGACAAAGGTGTCCTCCGTGATATTGAACCGGTAGGTTCCTGCGGTATAGTCCGCTTTACCCTGGCTCCCGACGGAAACAAAGTTATAGCCGGGTTCCAACGCGCAGCCTATGGCGGCTTCGATAGTCACTTCCGAGTCGCCCATGATCCTTTCGCCGCTTTGCACATAGACCTTTTCAGTCAGCGCGGTCGAATCGCTGAGCCTGGCGTGATACCATGCGACCAGGCCGTCGTTGCCGTTCTTGTCGGCGAATGTCAGCGTGTATGAGTCGCGCTCGAACACCGCGTATACCGAACAACTGGCGGTGGGCATGATGAAGTCAAAAGTACTCGCCATGTCGCCGTGTTCCGTATCGTCGTATATCGTGCCCATACCGACCTGGGTATAGCGCCACTCTTTAAAGTGGTACCCGGTATTGGCTTTCGCTTCAAACTTCAGCTTCGAGTTTGAAAGCAATATACTGCCGCTCGTCAGCCACCCGTCGTCGCATGTGAGTGTGCCGCTGCCTTCATCTCCGATAATGCCGAAGTGGAGCGTATTTCTTTGTATCTCGAACTGGACTTCTATCGTCGTGTTTTCCGCAAACATCACATGAGCCAGGGAACTGCTCCTGTTGTATTGCGCGACGCCGTTGATGTACCAGTCATAAACCTGGTATCCGGGGTCAGGCACTGCGTACAGGACGACTCGCGTCCCGGCCTGGTGCCTTTGGAGCAGGTGGTCGGTGTGCTGCATTTCCCTGTTGGTGTAACCCAACTCGGGCGAAATAACCGCAACGGTACCTACCGCAAGGTTTTCGTACCATCTGGCCGCGACATGCAGTTCATTGACAGCCCCGAGTACCGAGACCGAGCCGTCGATGAATGTTATCTCATAGTTGAGATTCATGTCGTCGATTTTTGTCGAGACCGGATAGACCGCCGTATAAAACCCGGTCATATTGTTGACTGTTTTATTGTCAAACAACGCTCCCGCCGTATTGTAATACTCAACGGGTACAACGATGCTTGAAAGGGCGGCGTCAAGGAGGTCTCCGCCGGTGAGGTCGCATATCGCCCAGGAACCGCTCAGGACCTGCAGAGCTCCCAGCTTCGGGTTGTCTATCTCATCATCTTCGCCTGGTTGCGGATCGACCTCGCTTATTACCAGTGTGGGAAGCTGCAGCGTCACCGGCCTGTGCGACACTTCGATCGGCTTGTAGTACTTGACGTTGTCGGCGGCCATCGTTACAAGGTAAGACCCGGCGGGTGTGTTTTCGGCAAGCCTGTATCTGCCTATATCGCCTGTCGCTCTCAGTAAACTTTCGTCCATATCCCCGTAAACTGCGAACCCGTTGGCGGTTTCGACGTCGACGACGCCGGTCCTGCTCGCGAGGAACCATCTGTCGAACCCCTCGACGTCCGGGAAAGAATATACTGTTCCGGCAACGACCTGTCCGTCATCCGGCAGGTCGGCCGGCTGCCCCGACCCGCCGGCCGGTAAAGCGTAAGCTCCGTAGAAAACAGGGTCGGCCTCGCTGAGCGATATGGACGACGCGTTGGAATTTTCGACGCTGGTCACGCCGTTTGCCTTTGTCACCTTCTGGAAGTCGATAAAGGCGCCGTACCCATAAACTCTGCTGTTGGGGGCGTCTATGTTATATCCGCTGCCTTGCTGGGACAGGTATAGCGCTGTGCCCGAGCTTGCAGTGAAGATAAACGACCCGGTGTAGTAAGCGTTAACGGTGTACATCCCCGGCGGCAGCTGCCCGTCGAAGATCTCGCTAGCGACGCCGGATGCGTCGAGCTTGACAGATACCTGGAATGTTTCCCCTGTCAAATTTGAGATAAGGTTAAATGAAACGAAGCCGGAGGGTATAGCCGCTGAGTCGGCGTGCGCGTTACGGACCCTGGCGAAAAACTCCAGACCGCCGCCGGGCGCGTCGTTGACATACAAATCATCAAAGTATGACGTCCTCTTGGAGTGCGTGAGTTCAACTGTTTCGGTATAAGCGGATATATATTGGGCGTTCGCCTTTACCAGTACATTGACAAGGCACCGGTATGTCCCGGCCGTATCGACGCCCGCGCCGGCAAGGGTAAGCGTCATGCTCTTTTCGTTTATGAGGTCTACCCACGCGCCTTTCTCCTGCTTTTGCCACTGGTACTGCACCGTCGTGTAGTAGTTGCTTACTTGCTCGCCGTCAGGCCCCGTAGCAAGCACGGTGAGGTGGGACGTCTTGTCCGGGAAGACATGGAGCAAACCATCGTCAGTCCCGTCGGATTCGGTTATCCTGAGTACCGGGTTTCCTACCAGCGCCTTTGTCCTGACGGTCAGCAGCGCCGACGGGGCGGACAGTGGCGGCATCGGCGAAGCCCGTTCAACCTGTATGGCGTACTTGTATTCGGTGTACGGCGACAGGTTTGCGTCGGTATATACAAACTCTTTGTATAGCCTGCCCTGTGCGTCGCGCTTCATCTCAAAATACCTCGAGTCTCCCGGGTCGATCGTGGCAATCAGCTGCAAGCCGCCGCCGACCGGGAAATCGAAATATTTATATATGTAGAACTTGCTGACGGCTTCGGTATATGACCATGTCAGCACATTGGTATCGCTTGAGCTGCGCTCGTAATCCTGTTTGAAGTCCTTTGGCAGGTTCGGAGGCTGCGACACATCGCCGACCAGATAACTCACAACCGGGATGGTGGTATCGTCGCCAAACTTATATTTATATACGAACAGCTTCCAGTTGTAGTAATAACCATAGTCCTGAAACTCCCTGGGCATGTTCGATACAGTCCCGGAGTAAGAAGCGCCGGTAAGGTCGATATCGGCATATCCTCCCGACGGGTTGATGGAAAGCGCAATGCCCCCCTTGAGGCCCTGTCGCCACTGTGCAACGTCCGCCTGGGCGTCAAAGCCGCCGCCGAACTTAAACTCGAAATACCCGCCGAACTTATGGGTAGTTGTTTCTTCCCTCGTGATGGTGATATCCTGCGTGATGCTCCCGTTCCCGAAGCTGACGCCCGCAGGGGCTCTGTCCCACTGTGCGACTACGTCATAAGCGGACGCGGATCTCGGATATGTCGCCGGGGCGCCCGGTGTGGAATGGATCGCGCTCCCCCTGATCGGAGGCAGTTCATCATAGTTGCCTTGGATCGATTCATAGTAATCGAGGTTGAGTACCTGGTAAACAGGTGTGAACGGGTTTGACTCGATGTGGGTCGTAGTAAGGTAAGTTCCGTCCCCCCTCGGTTCGTGCCGTAAAAAGACATAGTTTTCTGTCGGAATACAGTAAAACGCAACCGCGTCTTCGTCGCCGACGGTGGAAAAAGTCAGGGTATATTCCGTGGACTTCGTTACATTGTGATCGTAATTATATGTAAAACCAAGGCCGAGTCCCCACTCTATCTTCCCGGCGCCGGCTGTGAACTCCTTATCCAGGTATCCTCCGAACCGGAAATCGACGGAAATGATGTTGCTGTGCCCGCTGCCGTTGATCTGGCTGTAAGACGTCGAGTTCCAGACGGCGTAACTGTAGTCGGATTCGTATATTGTGTCGACGTCCTCGTAATACGGCGCTGCGGCGATGATGGCGAGTACCTTGGGGTCGGAGTATGTCAGGTAATGGACGCCCGTGTATTCGAGTATGTAGCTGTCCGTGTCCATATCGGGCATTGTTATCGCCGGTTGGGAACCGCGCAACGGCGTTGAGTTTAAGCTAAAGCCGGTCCAGTTCAGTAGACCTGCGCCGATTCCCGCAAGTGTGGAAAACGAATATGCCAGCGAATCTCCATCAAACAGCGCCTCGCGCATGAAGCTTACGTTCAGTATGTCGGCGCCATTGCCGTTTATATCTCCGGACAGGGCGTTATACTCGCCGTATCCCATAATATTCAAATGTCTTTTATCCACAGAGTCAATTCTTGTTGTAAGAATTTGGTTGTCCACGCGCGTGCCGCCCCATCGCAACCGTTCGGTGCTGTCGTTGCCGTCGTAGTGTTCGTCGTCCAGTCGGTACAGGAGTGAAAACTGCCCTTCCTTATAACCGAGGATAGCGCTGTCCACATAAATATATACGTTCGCTTTGTCTGTATCCATACCCGACGGCTTGAACACCGCAGAGTTTGTTCGCATGACCGGCATGCTAGACATGAAAGCGCCGAACCCGTTGGCGCTGGTCCAGTGCGTGGACGTCGTATCATCCGGGATTTCAACGGTTTCCCACGAACCGTCCACGAGCTTGACCGTTTCACCGGCGGTCATTGTGAGCCGCGTGCCGTCGTAGGCGTATACGGCCACTGTGCGGCTGTGTTGTGTCTGGTTATGCGGGTTTGTTTCTCCCGCGGGGTGACCGGTCATGACGAGTTCCTTGTTCCCGTCCGAGTCTATATCGCCTGCGGTGAACGATACACGGATCTGCGGGCCAAGTTTGTCCCCGCTAAGGTCGATAGCTTCATTGCGCTGAAGCATGCCTGTACTCGAACCCCAGAGCATTCTTGCGGAGCTCGCAACACTCATGAGATGGGTGTAACTGTTCCCGATAGGGCTGTCGTTGTACTTGTAAACCGCAGAGCCGTGCGCTATGGCAAGGTCGTCCACGCCGTCGCGGTTGAAGTCCCCTGCGCAAAGCGAGACCATGTTCGGCACATTCGCGCCGGCAGCGCTGACGGCGTAGCTCCAAACCCGGCCCCAGTTGCCTGTGTTCAGCCAATCGTCGGCGCCGGCATTCGAACGCTCCTGGTATTTATAGATATCCACCCGGGCGCCGGTAGTCTTGTCGCCGACATAAACCGCGATCTCGCTCTTGCCGCAACCGTCAAAGTCGCCGGTCGCTATCTGCAGCAGGTTCTGCCAGTTGTGGGCGATATGCTGCTGCTTACTGCCGTCGTGCGTCCAGGCGGGCGTGGTACGGCCAATGGGCAATGCAGAGCTGCTGTACCGTCCGGTCTTGGCGTCAAAGATATAAAGGTAAAGCATGCTTGAGTCAGTATCATCCACACTTAGATTATCAAACGCGACGTACGCGACCTCGCCCATCAGCCCGTCGCCATCGAAGTCGCCGACGGCGCCCGCGGACATCTCCGCGTTTATAGGCATCGACGTCGAGTTTCTGCTCGAAAACGAGATGGCGTCGTACCCTACGCTATTATTATTGTTGCCAAAAACCCGATATCCGAGGTGGTTGGCGAGAAGGACCTCGTAAACCACTGCAAAGGGCGACTTTTCGCGCCCGTACGGGTTTTCGGTTGTGTCCGGGTCAAAACCGTTCGGCAGCGCTGTCGTGTCAAATCCCAGCGCGGTAAAAATGTCCGAATCCTGCCCCTGGAATGCTTGCCCGGCGTTTGTGGCTGCCTGTGCCTGCAGCCCGCCAAACAGCCCGCCAATGTCGAAGCCCTGGAACAGCCCCAGGACCATCACCAGCGCCAGCAAGACGCTGATACGTTTACATGTCTTTTTTTTCATTTTCTGAATCCTCCGTATTTGTTACGTTTACCATTTTCAATCTTGCCCGGTATCTTTTTATCTTCATCATTTTCATCTTGCCGGGCGTCTTAATCTTGCCCAGCGTCTTCATCTTCCATCTCCGGCGGCTCTGTTATCTCCGGCGGCTCCGGAATGTCCGCGAAGTCCGGCATGTCCAGCGGGATATCTCCGCCTTCAAAAATCTCAACTCCGGGTCCGGGCCTTGCCAGCAGGAGCACCGCCAATAATATCGCAGCCGCGAGGCCAGCGGCCGCTATCAGCGCGACCTTTAACCTGCCGATATGCAGCCTTGCGTCCGTGTCCGGGGCGCCCCGGGCTCTTGGATGGCTCTCTGTTTTTCCGGGTTTGTGTAGATCGCGCCTCCACATGGTATGGAAAGTGTATTGGCCTTCCGGCGTTGTATCTATCCACATAAGGCCTTCGCCGGCCTGTCTGACTTTAGCTATGAGGTCGTTCATCGACTCTCGTGCGGCTTGACGGCATTCAAGGCTGTCGTCCGTTTCGCGCGTGGCTTCAAACAGCGAATCGGAACTGACCGGCGCCCCTTCATTCATTGCCAGCATGTCAAGCGCGGCAAACTGGCTTTCGTCGAGGGGCAGATCGACGCCCAGCACGGTAAAGGCGCGTTTTGCCTCCCTGTCGATGTTCAGCGGGCCGGAAAAGTATATCTTTTTTTGTGTGTTTTTCTGCATCATTTCCCCCGTGTAATCGTGATTTGCTGTACCTGCCCACGCGTGACTGTAGTCACACTTCCCCCTGATTATGGAAAATAAAAATGATTATAGATAAACTGTGAATAAAATGTCGAAAAGTCGCAATATTGCGACTTTTCGACACGAATTTGCATTTTATATGTGTATTATTTCTACATCCAACTAGAAGAGCGGCTTACTCGCGCTCGAATATATACCCTTCGCCGCGTTCGGCTGAAATATTATACCCGGAACCTTGCAGTTTCTTTCGCAGCCTGTATACCGTGTTTTTCAGCGAGCTGTCTTCGCCGATCGATACAAGCCCCCATACTTTCTCATACAGGTACTCGACGCTCATTGTTTTATCCGGGTACTGGACGAACAGCTGGAGCAGGGCATATTCCTTCTGCGAGAGCAGCATGTCCGCGCCGTTTAGATATGCCTTTGCGGAGGCCGGCTCAAGCCTCAGATTGCCGATCTCCAGGGTATCCGGCAGGATCGCCGATCTGCGTATGAGCGCTTCGACCCGCATGAGGAAAACAGATATATCGTATGGTTTGGCAAGGTAGTCGTCGCCTCCCGCCTGCAAACCCCGGATCACGTCCTGCGGCGTGCCCATGGCTGTCAGGATCAGGACGGGGGCGTTTGAGGTCTGCCGTATTTCCCTGAGAAAATCCAGCCCGTGCCCGTCCGGGAGCAGCAGGTCCAGGATGATCGCGCGCGGCGGGGACAAAGCGACGGCCTCCCGCGCTTCTTTCAGCGTAAAGGCTTGCTTGACCGTATAACCGTGGCGCCTCAATATGCTCGTGTTATACGTCTGCACAGTGGGTTCGTCTTCGACTATTAGCAGATATCCGGACTCCATGCGCACCTCCCTATGCATCATTGCGGGCGAACACAGTTGACCTCTACGTGCGGCGTCTCAAGGATACAGCGCCCAACAGGCGGGTGGACACAGTTCACCCGCAAACTCTAATTCTACAGGTTCCGCCTTTCCGGCGCTTCCGCCATATCCAGTTGCTTCTCTCTTCTCTCAATTATCGGGATGGTAAACCAGATCTCGGTCCCATTGCCGGGGTCGCTTTCGATGGCGATAGTCCCGCCAAGCGACTCCACCGCCGACT
>Ga0123353_10012825_pt1 | contig 11951 bp, 8 predicted proteins | sample TergutLab28metaG_3_FD_92763 | JGI IMG/M metagenome (GOLD analysis project Ga0123353, IMG submission 92763) | Labiotermes labralis P3 segment gut microbial communities from Petit-Saut dam, French Guiana - Lab288 P3 | ecosystem: Host-associated > Arthropoda: Insects > Digestive system > Gut ... | reverse complement strand
TATGTGTGTGTGTGTGTGTATGTATGTATGTATGTATGTATGTGTGTGTATGTATGTATGTATGTGTGTATGTATGTTTGTGTGTGTGTGTGTGTGTGTGTATGTATGTATGTATGTATGTATGTATGTATGTGTGCATGTATATGTGTATTATGTATATATGTATGTATATATGTATTTATGTATGTCGATATCAAAACGTTGTTCTACGTTGTCCGACACCTAGACTCCACTGCTTCCTATCTTCCCACTGGCCTTTATTTAGGTTTCTTTCGTTCATGGCCTTCCTTATACCAGTTTTTCTTCGGTCTTCCTCGTGCTGTCTTTTGTTTCGGCATCCACTTCAATGCTATTTTGGGTAATCTTTCTTCTGCCATTTTTTGGACATGGCCGTACCATGTGAGTTAGTTTTTAGTTTGCCTATATTAATACATATGACACGAAATATATGTATATTATTATACATTAGTATAGATTTATGTGTTCATTCCTACTGAGGATGCGCTATATCTGATTTTATTTCCATCAATGATTGAATTTTATTCAGCGCTCCTATATTATTTTCCTTTCTAAAAAAGACAAGAATTATGCCCTTGAGGCGAACGTGATGTACGCTTACTTTTCCTAATTTTTATTTTTAAACCAACTGTAGGTTTTCCCAGAACAAATAATGCAGTATGTACACAGGAAATAAAATTCAAGATTTACCATGCCAAAAGCATCGTTCAACAAAAAGACTCTTTTCGCCAGCAAATTGGATTTAAATTTAAGGGGGGAAAAATATAGTAAAGTGCTACATTTGGAGCGCAGCGTTGTGTGGCGCTGAAACTTGAACACTTTGGAAAGTAGATCAGAAATACCTGGAAAGTTTTTGAAGCGTGATGCTGGTGAAGGATGTAGAAGATCAGTTGGACCGATCGTATGAGAAATAAAGAAACATTACAAAGAGCCAAAGAGGCGAGTCATGTCCTAGAAACAATAAAATGAAGTAAGACCAACTGGAAGGGTCACATCTTGCACATGAACTGCCTTTTAAAACGCGTTATTCAAGGAGAGAGAAGGAAAGGTAGAAGTGATGGGAAGACGAGGAAGAAGACGCAAGTAGCTACTGGATGACCTCACTCAAAAAGAAAGAGAAGATAGTGGAAACTGATAGAGGAAGCATTAGATCTCACCTCGCTAAGAACTCTCTTTGGAAGAGGGTATGGTTCTGTCATAAGAGAGATTGCTGCATGAATAAATGTAGATTTTTATAGAAGTCAGTAGAAACCTTACGCAGTTGTTGGATCTTCATTTTGCTACTATCAATAGCAAGTGCGTGGCCGACGCACAGACTTTTGTAGCCGAAGCAACACCGGCGCTAACTTATGTTAAATCTTGAAAAGAAATATCTTTGCTAATTAATCTTGACAGGACTTGCGACTCTCGTTACAGCAGTGCTTCCGCAGAACATGGAAAACGAGATGGCGGCCCTATGAAAATTTTCTTTTGCTTATGGTTTGTTGGCAGCATCTAATGAAGCATCGTGTGCAAGGCGACATGAATTTAACGCCGAAATGGGAGATAAAAATTGTTGACATTTTTCATATCAGTTATTATTCGTGCGTCAACAATTACAACTGCGATGAAGATTTGAATATTTGAGGTTATATCCGCCATATTGAACGTGCACAGAATGTGTACGGAAATTATATTTTTTTAAAACAAAGTTAATGAAAAACATCAACCACAAGAACATACAGGTGGATCTTTAAATTTGTCCTCCAGGAAAGCAGGATTTGTGTAGCTCACATTTCCCCTTAAAACGTGACGCGAATTCACATGTTGCATAGGGCTAACTCATTTCGTTTCATGGAAGAGGTACCCGCAGCCGATTTACATATGAAAAGAGGTGCTGCACAGTAATGGTATCAATGCCAGAGTAACGTTCCATTTGTCAGTATACAGTCTGCCTTGGCAGTGACCACGGTGCTCATACTGTCGTCGAGGGGTGTATTTTCTTTCTTTCTTGGTCTGACCTCTTTGTACCTAATCATTGTAAGTGTAAAGGTTTATTGCTGTACCTGATCACACTCATTAACACACACAGACATAGACACACACGCATTCTGTACGAGGGATCAACCTGTCCCAGGGTAATCTATATGACAACACAACACTCACAACAGACAGATATCCATGTCTTCGGCGGTGTTCGAACCCGCAATCGCAGCAAGTGAGAGACCGCAGACCCACGCCGTAGACCGTGCGGCCACTGGGATCGGCTTGTTTTAGTCAAAATTTTTAATTTTAGTGCTTATAAATTGTCTCACTTGACACCCTCACTCACCCATTAGGTTAGATAGCATGCTATCTAACCTACATGTTTATCTAAATTTTGACTGTCCTGTTTACAAAGCAGTATTTACCGATATCTCTTCTTTTTTTTTTCTGGCTGGCCCTAAACTTACGATCGTGATCATCCCTGCTGAGGTAATGTGGTCCTTTTAACCCGTCTCCTATAGATTTCCAGCCTGTTTGAACTGGACGCTAATGCCAGCTATCTTCCTACGCTGCGCCAAAGCTTCCCAGCCCGAATCGTTAGTATGATGTGCAAATTTAGCCGCTTTCGTTTGCACAAGGTCTAAGGCGTTTGTCTGACCTTTCCTGTATGAGTCTCAGCACGCGGCCCCATATTCAAGCATCGGACGCACGAGTGACATGTAGGCTAAACTTTTCGTGTTACTATTTCCCTGTTTAAGAACTACGCATTATGAAAAGAAGTGCCTTCTAGGCTTTTTGTACGGTGCAGTTAATCTGATCAGCCCAACTTAAATCTTTGCGTAAGAATATTCCTAAATATTTGCATCTGCTCGCTGCCATGATATTTTCCCTGTATCTTGCACGTACATGTATGCGCCAAGACTTTTCCTGCCACAGGAACAATATGTCACTCAGTGAAGCATTATACCGCACTTTAATTTTTCGGTGTTACATAGCTCCTTTGTTAGTCCTTGGCCGGCGAATAGCCTAGTGTACCTGGCGGGCGGGCCTCTTCTGTACGCGAGGTGGTAAAGGCAGGGTAATTATTTTGTTTCGTCCGCCAATCCGCTACCGCTATCGCTGTGCAAGTGACTCGCTCCTAGCCTTCCTCTTGCACACATCACGAGCCAAACATAACAAATGACCTACAGGGCGTTTTGTCTTTATTTATGTGACGGGTCTCACTTTTGTCTCATGGGGATTGCTGAAAGCTTTCAACAGCATTACTAATACTCTTTTGTCCTTCTCACTACACAGTGGTCTTACTTACTGTTGGTTACGACTCGGTCCCTTGTATTCACGGAGAAACCGTTTCATTACAGAGAACTTTAATGCACTTCGCGTGGTATATACTGGGTGCTGGTCAGAGAGGCATAGCGCTTAATTGCTAATACTGGAGGTCAGGTTTGCATACGCGATTTTACCGTGTTACGAACCCGGCGGGGGGAGGGGTATGACGGGGTTGTAAACGGTCAGGATGGGACAAGGAGAAGAACGAATTTATCTTAACAATTCTCACCATAACACTCTGTTGTGTCTGTATGTCTCTTCACGTGATGTTAAATCTTCCGTACTGCGTGTGACGAGAGGCAGTGCTCAGGCTGAAATGTGGCTGCAGGAAGGCTAATTCTGGAAGCTATTCAGTGCTTGTGCCTATCCTAGCGACCGCGCGGTCCAAGGTGTGGATTTTCGATCGCTCGCTTCCTGGGACTGCGGGTTCGATTCCCGCCGGGGAAGGGTGGATGTTTGTTTTGAGTGTTGTGTGTTATCAGGTGGAGGTCTCTGCGTCGGGCTAATCACTCGTCCAGAGGAGTCCTAGCGAGTGTGGTGTGTCTGAGTATGATCGTGAAGCCTTAATATTGAGGAGGCCCTGGTCTACTAGGGGATTGTCGAGCCATAAAAAATTCTGCGATCCTACTTAATCACACAGCGTTGCTGGTAATGGTAAAGGGACGGAAAGTGTCTGCAATGCCGAGAGCACCATTATTGTGATTAGATGATTATGATGTAGCGTGTAGTTTTGGACTTCGTTTAGGTGGGAAATTACAAAAAGGTGGAGAATCGATTGCACGTTTTATATGCGGCTGTTGTTGCGTCTATTAGCTAGTGCTTTGTGTGGAGTTCTGCTAACTTAATGCGTTATTGAACAGTTATTTTTTCTCGAATAACGAAGACACATGTACGTACATGACACTACAGTGAATATCCTTGACTGCAGTAATTTATCGTGTTATTTTGTATGTATGAAAGTGATTTGTTGCTTTGTTTGTTACAGGAAGATTTTTACGTCTAAGCGATCAACTTAGGCTTCTGTCTACACTAAGGGAAGCTATTTGCATGCAAGCCTTAAACGCGTCGTGGACTGAAGAACAGTATTTTAATGTTTACGGGCAACTGGCTTCATGAGAGATGAGGCTTAAATCGGATGATAATATTAAAATGACTAATTTGACATTATGAGGACCGAGCATCGTGATATATTCTTATAATAAAACAAACGAGAAGCACTAATTTCTCAAATTTATTTTTGGAATAGAACTGTACGTGTTTCGAACAGTGTCTCTGTATATCTGTATGACCTATACTAATTGCTGTGTGTACAGTGCTAGACTCATGATGATGGACAAAGATACTGTCCGAAACATGTAGAGTTCTATTCCAAAAATAAATTTAAGAAATTTGTGCTTCTCGCTGGTTTTATTCTAAGAATTAAAATGGCTATTATGGAATTGTAATGTTAGAATGGGGATCGGAGTAATATGAATCTAATTGACGACGAAATAAATTTTCGAATTCTATAATAAGCAATGAATTTGTTGAAAACTTGAATGATTAGCTGCCCAGAAGGACTTTGCGCCATGATATGATGAAACTACAGTTCTTGTGTCTTACTGTTTTTGCCATTTGTGATTTCCCCCTTCCGAGACGAGCGTTCTTTTTCCATTTTTCTCAGTCCTGACATTTAAGTCGCGTTCAGCGAGTTTCTTGCAAGTTAGAGGCAATATGGACATTCCCGCGCGTGACTTGATTGCTATTGAATGAGGACTTTATCTATAAAACTGATGTCTGAAGCTTTTGAAGCTTCTGCAAGTAGTTCATGCTGATTAATGGACCCTGTAGTGATACATTTCGCTTTTGTGTACTGAAATATTTCCTTAGGTTTATATTAATAATTGTCCAACGAGATGCAACACAAAGCAGTCTATTTATTATTCTGCAAGTTCACTCTACATGTTTCGGGTGTCAAACACACCCATCATCAGGAATACACAAAACTGTAACTACAGCCTCCGGTATGTGCAGCTACCTCCCTCCAACGTGGCCAAGCTAGCTTGGCCACGTTGGAGGGAGGTAGCTGCACAAAAAAAAATATGACAAGTATCGGAGGCTGTAGTTACAGTTTTGTGTACTCCTGATGATGGGTGTGTTTGACACCCGAAACATGTAGAGTGAACTTTCAGAATAATAAATAGACTGCTTTGTGTTGCATTTCGTTGGACAATTATTAATATAGATCAGAGATGCACGGAACCATAAACATGAAATGCACATAGGTTATTTGTATGAAATTTAAAGCTTAGCCCTGTGCTATCTTCTCAGTTTTAAGCCTTCTGAACGCGCACCTACTCTCTGCAGTCTAAATATCTGTTATTCTACTGGCAGGTAGCTGGTTTCACCTTCACTGTTAAAATATATGGCAATTACGACCTGAAGAAAAGCATGCCACTCAAGTTAAAATGAAATACATATTCTAATTTAATTGAAAAGCTTTCAGGGAGGGTCTGAACCACGTCCAATAACAGCAGCACATTGTTTGCACATTGCTTTAACTGTCGTGGCTACCCTACACTTTAGCATTAGCGTGTAATACATTTTATAACATATTTGGGCGTTTCTAACTTGTTTCCACTCGAGACCGTGGCAGTGTGTAGGTTCTGGCCGTAATTATCTGAAATTAAATGTACAGATATTTAACCCTTTAAACGCCAAGTTAAATCCCTTCTGTCACCTGCTGGCATTATTAGGAGCTCACCATATTTCCCACGTTAGCACGTTAAGGGTTAAGCCTTTAAAGACAAACAAGTGAAAGCATATTTCCACTCAACACTGTCAGGTTTCCGACAGAGCACCGCTATTTGGTAGGTCTGTATGCTTCGTCCCTTTGCCCTTCTAGTAAGAGGAATATATATATTATATTAGCCCAGATGAAGCTGAGTATGGACTATTTTTGGAAAAGTTACAGGCATCGGGAATTGAAGTTCTTTGAGATAAACCTGTCCCTGTGCATTTGATCCATATTGAGTGATCTGGGATCGAGTCGGGACCTCAGCGGTGAGACGCGGGCGACTAGCAATCTTATTCTTGGCGCGATTCTTTAAGGACGAACGTTAATTGCATTACATTGGATGGTACAGCTCGTACCGCTCAGTAAACACATTTCATCGCAGTTACAACATGAGAGACAATGTACATATAATGAGTCAGTGAGGTAACTTCGTGCAAGCTTTGTTGCAGTGGACAAGCAGTATCACGCAACATGTGTGTGTAGCCTTACGTGTCCAGCATTCAATGCGCATGCGCCATATTGTATTCTGTGGCCTGCCTAGCTCTACAATATTTTTACGCAGTATGTCATAAATGGCACCACTTTCGAGAAGAGTTATCGAACTTAAAATGTGTGTTTCCATTTTCTCAGCAACTTTTGTCTCAAACTTTTTTCATTCTAAAAAGTACTGAGCGAGATGTGATCAAAAATGTGTATTGATTTTCATGCAAACTACCCTCAATTCTTGTCTGATTTTAACGAAACTTTAAATTTCGCGACAGTATTTCCAAACGTACACAAATATAAGATTTCATAAAAATCCGTCGCGTGGGAGACGAGTCGTTCCATGCGGACAGGCAGACGGACGGACGGACGGACGGACGGACGGACAGACATGACGAAGCTAATAGTCGCTTTTCGCAATTTTACACACGCGCCTAAAAGCCGGTCAGTTAATGCTGTATAGGAAAATAAACTCTGTTTGTTCTGAGATCCGTACAAAACACACAAATACGCTGGGTGGGTAGGAGGTATAATTTTTGAATGTAGAAGCTGGAATTACATGAAATGACTTCTGGGCTTTGGAGAATTAAAGGAAAAGTAAACAAACCCTTGCCCTCTTCTGCTTTAATAAGGAGCAAATCGTGAGTGAATGGAGGACTGATTGCTTTCCTTTGCATGAACATTTTCGGGATTTCAATAGTGGGTCCTATTTCCCGAAATGTGAAACCGCGTATTTGCTAGATACCTGGCGCTTCAGAGAAAAGTGGTGCCTGAATCCTTGAACATAGATTCAGAGGGTTCAACCGAAACGTCTCTAAGTATCAGAATACACGACGTGAATTCGCAGAAGGTATTTTCATGGATACCTCACTGAGAACCTCAAATATCATGAACCCAATAAAGACTAAAGAACCTTTATCCTAAACATGTAATTTTGGTGATGTATAGACTATACTGCAGTAACACTTCAGTCGCAAATAAATTATTATTGTTTTTGTTTTCAGAATTTATTTTTCTTGACGACATGTTCCGGCCAACCTGGCCGTCTTCGCGCGATGTGCAACATATACAAGAACACTTGGGAGGGTATTAGCAACACTAAGTTCTGCAAAACGAAATAGGGTCTCATTTTTTACATAAAGCATGGCTATATATAAGATTTATGTTATTGATGTACGTTTGGAAGTTGTGCCTTGGAGTTTTAAAAACCATAATTTTAGCCATGGCTACCTATGCGATTTATATTTATAAAATGAAGTCTTTAACAGCTATTACAATATAATAGTATTATTTATGAATTATTTAACATGACTGAATCATGTATATATGCTGGTTGATAACATACAAGTGTGGATAGTAAGCATTGATGATATTGGGGAGAAGTTTGTATATTGACACAGTGCTTGTCTGCATTCATACTGCATACTGCTATGTTAATGTTTCTAAATTTGTATAAATGTGAGAGAGGAGTGATAATTCGTGTCAACAATTTAGCGAATACGCAAACGTGACGTCACATCCGCTTCCTGCGTGCACAGTATACTGCAGTGCGCAGTGTACTATTAAGACTGTACAGGCATTACGCTGGGCGGTTCTCCACAGCTGGACAGGAAGTGACGTCGGCTAGTGTGTACTAATAAAGGGTCTGTTTCACGACTGCAAACAATACGGTATCTCGTTTTGTTCTCCCCAGGCAACGGCAATGTTACCTCTACATAAAAGATGTGGTCAGAACTGAAATAAATACGGAATTCCAGGGCCACAGTCAGTATTGCAGTACATTGACCCAAGTACAGATGGGCTTCATTTATCAGTTTTTATACCGATATACTGCAAACCAATTTCGTAGCCAACTGAGCAGCGCTGTTCTAAAAATATCGGATTCCGAACTATATTGGGTATGATGAAAATTTTGTCTGTTAATTAGTGGTTCAAAAGTGTTCATCTCTGCTGTTGGTCTGGCTGTGGCGACACTTGGGCTGAATCCTGTACCCTCACCGCCCCCTGCCCCCTTTCTCGGACGAGCATACGATGTTCTGCAGGCGTAGTCATAGTGATTTACTAGGCAACCGCATTCCGCAATGTACAATGTGTTCATCTGCAGCACATTGGTATGCCTGTAGACTGTCGTGTCTACGAAAAGTTGTGAGAGAGTTGATATCCGAAAAGTGCTGTACAGTTATTTGATCCGATGCGACATTTCCTATACTCCAACAGCGGAAAGAAGTACAAGGGAGTGGGGCTGTGGTGCTGGAGGCCTCCCGCCTCACACCCCTCTGGGATTTGTCGAACAACCCAAAACGATTCTGTCTAGCGAGGGTCATCAAATGACTGTGCTATAATTGATGTGAACCGAATAGCTGAAATGGGGGGGGGGGAACTAAACAAGTGGGGTGGGGTGGGGGAAGCGTGACAGTTTGAGGGAATTATGGAGGGGAGTGTTTCGACGCGTGGGACATCTCAATGGGGTCTCAGTACAATCACAATTCAGAATTATAGTGGTTTGCGTCATTGATGCGAACGTATCTCCATATTATCTAATAAATTCTTCTTCTTCTTCCTCACACGTTACACCAAGGACCCATTTATGTATCTAGTTGATCTCTCCATCCGCTTATCGGCTTCACATTCCTCCTCTTTTCCCACACAGTTTCTACCAAAATTGCTTTACTAATTTTGGACACACTCCTGCCCGCCCACCACAAATACTTTTATATCTGGACAGTTTCTATGCCCTTCCACAACCACATTTGAATATGTTACGTAGAGGTTTTCATATTGTCAAGTATTGCTTAAGGGAAGCACAAAAATTTACAAATATGGTGGCAGTGCGCAGTATTTTTTCTAATATAACGTAATAGGTGTCATTAGAATGGCCAAAGGTGGGAAATTATTATATCGTTATTATTATTTTTATGGTTCCTGTTGGCTTCTTGATATGAACTCTTACATCTGATGGAAAATAAGCTGTTTTATATGCAAGTTTTAGAAGAAATGCCTGGTAGGCCCGATGTGCCCCGTATGAAGTAGGTTTGCAGGTACACAATACCTGTGTGTCATGTACGAGGTCAACAGGGTATCCGGAATCATTAGCATAGGTCTATTTGTGTGTATTTTCTCACAATTTGGTCAAACCATTGTCGGAGGATTTAACATCAGTGTTTTAAGAAAATGTAACTGCAGGTGGCGATATATTTCGAGAAATTTTCGAGGTTTTTGTGGAACGCCTTGTAGCTTGTTGTATTTATGGGAGTGGCTGTAAAGCTGCTTATGTGCCTACTGTCACTTGGCCGCAACGTCTGCAGAGCCGCCACTGTTTGCTGACTGCTAGAGATCAGACATGGCGGACTCTGAGGACAGGGCAGGTCACGCAGCTTGCGTTGTCCCGGTGAAATACCGCCAGATTTTCTGTTACTGAACGAAGTTTTAACGGGGGTTTCTTTCCTCCCCCGCCTCTCGTCCAGTCATCTGCAGCATCGCAGCATATGGCCTGTGCGTGGAAGTGACATTCATATTCAGTTACAACAGAATCAAAGACGGAACTGGCATTTCTCTGTTTTGTCTGTGAACACCTCAGCAGTGCTCAGGTCCTGTAGGGCTTCCACTCTCACAACTGACACACCATACCGTTTTCTGTTACCGCTCTTTATCTTTGTTTTTTTCCCCTCCATTTAACGTGTTAGGTCTCTCTACGTAGCAGTGAACCCAAAGGAGTAAAATCAAATGTTATTACGTTTTTATGAAAGTAAGTCCCCTTTTCTGGATCGAGGTACAGTAAAGGCAATAAGGTGGTTCCTGATGTGGCTACAGGAATACGGGAACAGCTCTCTTCAATCTTAGTCTGGAGCCTAAATAGAGATGAGTGGTTAACTTCGCGCTCCGGCTGTTTACACCCGGGTAATGTGTGTCTAGCAATTTTTGAGTAGTACTGTGGGTGGGCTCCAGAGACATTTTGAACTTCTTAGGGAACAAAAACTTTTTTTCCCGTGTCAAGACTTTCGGAAAATGCAATCCTCAGCATAGTCACTACACCGACAACGCTATCAAGCCTTTTGTAAAGAATATATGGCTCTGAAATAAATAAATATTTTTCCGATATTTATTACGACAGTGTCAGTGGTTTATATTTCTCTTCGTGATGAATTAAATGATTTTTTTTTTATTTCTCGTCGGTGTTTTCCGTGCAAAAAAAAACCCATACTGATGTAATGGAATTGCGTATGTTTTTTTTTTTTTCAGAATTGCACATTAACCAAGATGGACACTTGGTCATGTGCCCGTTCTGGGGTTCTGCGTTGAGAAATCAGCAATGGTGCTGGATTAGGCCGATGGAAACAAAAAGAGAGTAAAAAAAAAATGAAAGTAAAGATGGACATTTTCCAAAACATGGCATATGCTTTGAAATAATTTTATGAGTTTAATTGTAAACAAACTGCGTTATATAATGCCATATCAGGCCCAGCGTTCTAACCAAATATATGAATCTTCCCTCGCCTCAGTAAATCACATAGCCAATATAGCGAACGGTACAATAACCAAGGCACTGGGACTTACAGTTCCCTTACACATTGCAGACACTGTAAGTTTTATAGGAGAAAACGAAGGTGAGAAGAAATCGAAGACCGTGGCATAACGCAAGCGAAAGCGCCTAAAAATGATTTTCTGGAGCGCCCCCGAATGGTACAGGTTCTTACGAAATTTAGTGAAAATCGGTCATGTGCTTCAAAATTTGAAATAGGGGGCACGCGGACGGCGGTAATGTCGAACACCTGCTTTTGGAGTTTTTCAATAAAAATGTACGTTGCACATTGGGGAAGAACAAACGCCACCGAATTACACATACCCTTTACCGAATACTCGCGCTTCGACTTAACAACGAATGTTTACCTTCAAGTCTTCTGGGATGTAACTCCTTATTGTTTGGTAGACAGTTACCGTCACGTTGATGGTTATTACTGCGTTCATCTTCAGGGTTAAACAGCCGAGAGGAGAGAGATGGCAATCTGCTTTTCTGACACTTCTGTAATGACTCATCAGACAACACGGCGTCACATTCTGGCACACTTCACTCTTCACCAGCGCGGCTGTGGGAATCTAAAATCTCACACCGAATATGAGGTTTGTCTCCTTAAGGTTAAATCATTTTACGCGTGGAGTTAAATTATCCGGTTCCAGTTGTGGTATTGTGAATCACACAGTGCGCCGCTTCGTCTCTGTACACCAACACAGTGTACTTTATTACACACGTTTCAAGTTTTCTGCTTTGTAAGAGGGCTAGACTTCCAAATGAAGCAGTAGAAAGTTTAAAGTCTGCCATTCCCAAGCAAACACATGGGGCTTGGGGGGTGAGAATTGTGATCAACTTGAAGAGGGAATTGAG
>Ga0123353_10012824_pt1 | contig 11952 bp, 7 predicted proteins | sample TergutLab28metaG_3_FD_92763 | JGI IMG/M metagenome (GOLD analysis project Ga0123353, IMG submission 92763) | Labiotermes labralis P3 segment gut microbial communities from Petit-Saut dam, French Guiana - Lab288 P3 | ecosystem: Host-associated > Arthropoda: Insects > Digestive system > Gut ... | reverse complement strand
CTTGCGAGCAGGATCAGGACGGAACTGCAGTTCCGTCCTGATCCTGCTCGCAAGCTGTATGACATATACCATTGCTGTGTGTACAGTGAAAAACTCATGATGGACAGAGGAACTGTCGGAAACATGTAGAGTTTTATTCCAAAAGTAAATTTGAGAAATTGGTGCATCTAGTTGGTTTTATTATAAGAATTTATCACGATGCAGGGTTACCTGAACGTCAAATAGATAAAAATATACTAATATAGAGGAAGAAATAATAAAATTAAATCGAACAAAATTTATATTCTGAAACTGATGTACTCGGCTATTGCTTTCGATTAATTAACTTATCCATCATTATGCCCTTTATACAATACAAATTGTAAGGAAAACATTTTGCTTGCGGTTTGCCTTGTATAAAAGGCCCGATGATGGATCAGTTAATTAATCCAAAACAGGTAGCTTTTACATCAGACTGAGAATAAAAGTTGCGATCGGCCGAGTTTTGTTATTCTTTACTCGAACGAGACGTGACATTATTTTTACGTTCTTTGAACAGTCCATTGCGATATACATGTGCAATAAGAACCAACTAAATGCACACTTTTTTACATGAATGTTTTAATTTAATTATGGTGTCTTCGATATGTTTCGAACATTCAAGAGTTCATCCTCAGGGAGACTTGTACGTGCACTTTGATGGTATTTCTTTCAATGGAAGTTCGAAACATGTCGAAGACACTATAATTAAATTAAAACATTCATGTAAAAAAGTGTGCATTTAGTTGGTTCTTATTACATGTGATATAATGTGATGTGTTCCATTGAGTTTAATACACCGACAGTTAAATATGGCCCTCACTGTTCGCTGCAACCTCTGTTCCACACCTCTCCCCTTCATACAAATACGCGCAAATTACGCTAAAGACCAGCGCCGAAGTATACGAATGTTTACGCGTAAATTGCCCCGAAATATTAATCGATTTTTAACCGCGTATGAAGTAATTAGACGTAAACTTTACATTCTTTGAACCGTGCATCGTGATGCACATACGTCAGACAGACCAACAAGATGCACTTCTTTTTTCATGAATTTATTCCAGTTTTAACTATCCTCTACACGTTTCGAACAAATAATTGTTCATAATCAGGAGGTTATTTCTGTACACGCAGCATACAGTATTTTGCCGTGCATCTACGGGTTTTCTAGTCGCTAAAACGATGTGACTAGAACTAGACACCCCATAGATGCATGGTAAAATACTGTATGCTGCGTGTAGAGAAATAACCTACTGATGATGAACAATTGTTTGTTCGAAACATGTAGAGGATAGTTTAATTAGAATAAATTAACGAGAAAAAGTGTGCATCTTGTTGGTCCTTCCCACGCATAATTAGACGTGCTCGTATTTAAATACAACAGACCAATAACAATTTCAGAAAATCCAGTAACGGTTTTTCAACTGTTACAGGGGTACTGAAGAAAAAGGCGATTAAGACAAAGCTGCAAGTTGCATTGTTCCAACTTTCTGTTGCTGAATATGCCAAGATTCCCAAAACCACTAACGTTTTATCTAACCTGGCAGCTATTTTTCTACCACCATACTCCAATAAGTAAGCGAATAAGCACACACAATATCATGGCACACTTATGATTTACAAGAATCTGCTTCGAATTTCCCACATTTTTCCTCTCTGATCAGAAACAGAATTTCATTCCAGAGAACCTCTCAAAGCCGCTCATCTGCCAATTCCGAGCGACGTGTCTGATCCGGTTACTCTGTCTTCGGCCTTTCAATTTATGTAATTCAGCGAAGCGGAAGCACGAAGCCCAGCTATTAGTAGGAAATTAGGTGTCAAAGTAATGTGATAACTTTACTGACTATTAACTGAATTATCTGACTCAAACCATTAAAACGATTTGATCTGAAAACAAGTTGCTTAGCACGTTGACTTCCCAACATCTGCCGTGGCTTAAACCGATCCACTACTCATGCAGTCCAATTAGGAGACTGGCTAAATGAATCTCAAGCCCCGGTGCAAATAACTTACGCCTTGGTAGGCCCTAATATCGTTTTCGATAAAGTGACAAATCTTAACTTTACACGAGTAAGTTGCCAGCCCTGGAGTTTTGTACACAGCTCATACCGGTCTTACCAGCTTCACGACAGAAATACCACTAGTGTCCACACCCCCCTCCCCCCCCCCGGGACAAATTCTACTCTCGCTCAAGGTTTGTCGGTTCACAACACACTTTAAATAACCGAAATAACTACCTTCCCTAACGTCTTTCTTATTACTACCTTCGTATCTTCTTTCCAGTTTGCATTTGGCCGATTTCCATGATGCTTCACGCTAAAACTGTTTAAGTACTTCTTGTTTTCGCCTTCCGACTCACACATCCAGCCGATCGTAGCTTCCCAGAATTCACTGCCCTAACAATATGACTCTGCCATCTGTTTCTGTTACCAAATTTCTCCGTAGGGCAATCCAATGTCCCAAATTTCTCACGTAAATACCTTATTTTAAAACATATGAATTTATATCCTAAATCCTAAGATTAAAACCACGCCTAAAAGCCACACAAATACAACCATACATTATTATTATTATTATTATTATTACCTGCAAATTAGTTTGTACCCAGTGGCAGTGTTCTACAATAAAAAAACAGGACAATACAATATAGTACAATAAAATGAAATAAATTAGCACACATTACCCAAAACAATATACTACACTCAAGGCATCCCTCAATACGCAAAATTACAAAAATAAAATAAAATATAAAAAAGCATATTTTACATTTTTAAGACTCAGAAACGAGTAGATAAATAAGTATTAAAAACCACTCGGTATACTAAACAGTGAATAAACCATACTAATACTGCACTCAATTTCACACATTTCACGACGATCTACACCTCACTCCACCTCACTAGCTTAATATACACTTCAAATCCACCCCTTAATTCCCATCCCTTCACCGCATTTAGTTGAACTTCATCCCACTTCAAACTTTCTGCCCTTCACTTCACTTATAACTTTCCTAAACTTCTCCCTGTATATACTCGAATCCCGCACTTCAAATTCCCTTCACTTCACTCCAATTATCACATTTTACTCCCAGTTCCTGTAAATACTCGATTTCCTCCTCACTTCGAATTCCCTTCACTTCACTAACCCTGTTCCTAAAGATCCTCTGTTTAGAGGGAAAAGTCCATAAAGCATTCAAAAGTAGTTTGCTACAGAGCGGGGTGGTCCTATTTACAAAGGAATATTTCCCGACATGCGTACTCTGCCTCCTGTTCCTAATTTTTCAGTCATCATCGACCCTACTCAGATAGTATGGCCTATGTAATCTGTCACCTATAGCCTTCCAATCCGGTTCTCTCCGGAGTACGTTTTGTTGAAAGCACATATGCGTGCTATCTTTCTACACTTCGCCAACGTTTCCGAGTTCGAATCTTTCGTAGATTTGCAAATTTTGGACATGGTCCAACGCTTTTATATGTCCCACCATGAACGGATCCCAGCACGCAGCCCCATACACGAGAATCGGACGCACTAGTGACCTGTAAGCTAAACTTTCCGTACAACTATTTCCTTTTTTGAGAATACGTATTGTGAAAAGAAGTGCCTTCCAGGCTTCTTGCGCCATGCAATTGGTATGATCACTGCGTAGGATTATTCGCAAATATTTGCAGCTGCTCGCTTGTTGAATTACTTGGTCCAGTAGAGGATAATTTAACTGATCCTTCCCCCTGGCTCTCACGAAGCTAACTGCAATACTTCTATCTGGACTTATTTTCACCCCATTTTCCACCGCCCACTCCCCTAGTCTTCCCAGATCTATCTGCAACTTCTCTATGTCATTACTGTTCACTATTTTCCTATGCATTACACATTCATCCGCGAACAATCTAATAGTTGACTCAGTTTTCTTCCAATATCATTTACGTACGCTGGAAACAAAATTGGACCCAATATGCTCAAAAGTGGTACACCCGACGTTGCTCTATCTTCCTCTTATAATTGCCCTCCGCCTTCGACTTTCTGCGTACGACCCAAAAAGAATCCCTTTATACATACGACTACCCTCAGTTCCACGCCTGAGGCTGCAACTTTCGTTAGTAACTGATCATGAGGAACAAAATCAAAAGCCTTCGAAAAATCTCTTATAATAGTATCTAAACAATGTCCTGGAAGACCGAAATTACTTGAATTTCACATAAATATCCCGGCATGAAACCGTGTTGAACCCACCAATAATTTCTATACCAAATTTGCCTTAAATACGATGCTGAAACATGTTCTATTTGCTTGCAAGCCACATGAGGTTAAGCTAACCGGTTTATAATTTGTGACTAGTGTTCGATCACCCCATTTGTAAATAGGAAGCATCGAGGGTCTTTTTCAGTCACTATAGATAGCAGCATTGTTAACTCTTAGGCCCAGTAGTCGCGCAAGGTATGGAACCACTTAAGTTTTAGAATTTCGCCAGAAACGTAGTTCGGCCCTATTGATTTAGTTTTTCCAGTTACTGCCTACCTTGACCTAATGATTTTAGCACACACGGGATTTGCGCTAGAGCACAATTGGGCTTCTTTTCGATGCAGGATTATACATGAAGTCTTTCAGAAATTTTGGGTACGTACAGGTGAGCTGTTTATGTCACGCCCTGACCAGTTTAACCCAGTAGAAGAACCTCTGGGTTCCATAAAACACAGAGAATTTACTGATCAGCAGAAGGAAATGGACTAGGCAATTAGTCGGTCGTCTAGATACTACACTATACATATAATATAACTATATAATTCACGGGACACGAGGTAGCGCAGTTGGTTCAGGAACTGCGCTACGAGTCGGAAAGTCGTTGGTTAGATCCTCCTATGGTGTTATTGGAATTTTTTATTGACATAATCCTACCGGCCGCACTATAGCCCTGGAGTCGACTCAGCCCCTAACAGAAATGGGTAGAAGGAATATTTCCTGGGGAGAAAATGTGACCGGTGGGTAGGGCTGACAACCTTACCACCTGCATGCGCCGACAGTCTAGAAAACTGGCAGTCTCAACCTCCTGGAACCCTATAGGCCTGTAATAGACCTGTACAGGAATTGCTTTACGCTTGCCCACATATAAGGCATATTTTTCAAAACTGTTATTCCCTATGTTTTAAGTTACATACGAACAGGAGAACACTTGAAAAATGTAAAACACGATATTATATTCTTAGTTATACCTTAGGAGAAAAATCAACTTCAAAATTTAAGAAAATGTTGAGCTGTGACAAAGAAGATGTCATCTGGTTTGTGGGATAGGACTTTTGTAAGCTGGTAAAAGAGCTAATGTTTCGGAGGTAAATGGTGCCTCTAATTTCAGGGTGTGTTTGGGGGTCTTAAAATGAAGACAGGAGCCTGTTTTGTAAGAAACACACCCTTTAGGCAAAATACAAATTCCTATATGATAATGCGGGAGCGTTTCAATGGGTTAGGCTACATTAGAAGTCAAACTGAAGCTTGTTACGTCTTCTGAATATACACACACAATGTGAAACCCGTGACCAGAAGCTTTTGTGGACCTTGAAAGTGCCACTTAGCAAAGGGAAATGAAGAATATGTTTGCGCATATTGTAGAGGTCAGAGACGTGGCCGTAACTGACGTTCCTTATGCCTGTCAGATCAAAGTTCGTACAGCATGCAAGACCCGGAACCCCATCAGCAGCAGGTGGCGATGTTCACCGAAATTCAACGGGAGGCCTGACACCTCCTTGTGACCATGTTAGATTCAACGTCGTCCGATGTGAGAGGTGTATTCGATTACAAAGCGTTTCTGAAGCGGTCACTTTGCAATTAAAATAGCAAACTTGTCCGGAACAGAGGAAAGAAATTAAGGCCAACACGTCATATCTTGGAATTGTTTATGGGTCTAGTATGTCTGCTGCTGCTACAATTACTCGAATTGGTGAATTTATAGGTAGAATGATTCGATTATCTGCATCTAGTATTCGAAATGTTCTTGTTTGTTGTTTTTATTGAAGGACTGTTTATGGTCCATTTTATAGAACAACAGTATAAAAATAAAATAACAATAACAATAATAAAGGGAAGTAGTAAATTACGATTACACGCGTCAAAGATACTTATTCTTGCAGATAAGACATGTTTTGGCTAATCGTCATCTTCAGGAATCATACTGATATACGTGCGAGTATATGGAAAGACTTACCGATTATCCAGCTTAAAAGTAAATAAAATATAGAAAAAATAAGAACTTGATAGGAATCATACATAATATTACTTGTAAAATACATACACAAAAATTAAAATATTTGTCAGAAAATTATAATAGCTGAGTTGACCCATGAATTTAAGCCTACAGATCGCATCAAATGTTGGTGCACGTGTTAGCATACACTGACAGCCTTGTAGATGTCAATATTTCTGCGCCGAACCTTAATATGAAAGAAGGTAACCTGTCAGTAAACACGTATCTCCTCTCCCATTAAAATCCCATCACTTATTTGAACGTATTATTCACTTAATCCTGTCCCTTCCCTCGTTACAGGCAAGCATTATCGGCACTCAGCGGCTCTGCCACCCAACTGCACTCCTTCTCCCTCAGCACAACTGAATCTTCCTTCGAGCTTTCAGTGCTAATGTGAAACCGATACGTGAACTTCTAAACGCTGAACTACGAAAGAATGAAATATAAAACGCAATTGAGTACAAGGAAATAATGCCTCAATATTTACGACTACTTGTCCAACACGAAAGGTTACTTGAAGCCGGGGAATCCTTAAACAACAGACTTATTTCAGTTCCATAAGACAGTGAAATTCTGTAGGTTACAGTGGAATAAACTTATCATTAGGAAGACAAAAATAATGCACGAAAAGTTCCGGCAGAGAAGGTTTCGATAACGTAGGCCTGGAAGAATAATGTATGCAGTCTAAACTCTTCCCACTACCGTATCTTCTCTTTCCTCCTCTATTCTTATCTTTATTTCACTTCTTTCAGTCATCCTTCTGGGGAGGAGATCCTTGACACGACTCTACGTAAACATGAAACCGGAAGAAATTTGAATGTAATCGAATGCAAGAAGTAAAGTGCGTAATCTGTTAGTGTACAGTACATGTTTATGGGTGCTCTGGAACAGACGTGTAGCATGCAAGTGTAAACCAGAAGTGCCTTCAATAGTGTCTTTGGGGAATATTACTAAATTGAAAATTAAGGCGCAAATGGGAAGACAAATATTTTTTTAAGAAACAAAACAATTAAGCTGTTACATTGTATTATGTCTCGATGCACGTGCTGACAGTCTAGCTACCCCCTTCCTTTGAAGTTATCTGAAAATCAGGCTTAAGAATATATGCATTTTGTATATGGCACATTTAAAATAAAACTACATTTAAACTTTAACTTATGGCCAATCCTATTAATAATGAAGTACGCACTTTATTATTTATAATATTGTTCCTAAGTGAAAGTTAATGTGGTTTTATTTTATGCACGCAATAAGCAAAATGTACATTATCCAAGCCCTATTCATAACAAATGTAGTTCCCCATCCAAAACTCACTTCAAACCTCAATTACTCACAGCTATGAAACAAATTGTAAATTTTTTCCATACTCTAGCCATATCCACAAACATTCGACTACATTTTATTTTGTGGTGTGTAAAGAAACTGTAACTAACGTTAAAATACTCGAATATCTAAGTGTTTTGCTTTAAACTATCAGTATTACCAGATTTACACCATTTAAAACATAGTATTGAAACTTTATATTCACGAGCTAAAATTCTAGTGGCAATAACAGAGCGAACGTGCCAGGTCAAGGAATCGTTTCCCCACTTGTTCCCGTTAAGTACAGCAATCACTGTGCGTCAAAGGAGAAAGACTGCGAGGTGCACACAGAAGAAATAGGAAGGCAGAAGACTGGATGACAAATAACATGAAGCAAGTACACGTGACAACTTTTTTATAATCCTTTTGCTTTCCAAATCAACGAGGCATAAATCTTCAAACAGACTTAAGTACAGTCTTGTACCTAACATGGCATAAGGATGGAATGGTGCAGTTTTAACCTCTTAGTTCACAGCAGTAATTATATGCATCAACTGTTTGACACAGTGGAAGATTACACTGTGCCACATAATGTACTTATGTGTTTCGTGTGTTCTTCACACAATCTGCGATCGCTTACCGAAGCAACATTAATCCTTTAAGCGCGAAACGTCTCTGTCTTATATAAGGACTCAGTCCGCACTGCGCAGTTAACACACACTGTCACTTGCTTTATTATTTCATTATTTACTACTCAACATGTTTCGGATGTTAATACATCCATCCTCAAGGGCTTGCGACTTATTTGATGTGGTGTGGTATCCGTATGCAGGCTTCAGCCTGCATACGGATACCACACCACCCCAGCCAAACCACAACGTAACACCAACACACATGGAACCAGAACAATACAACCCACGAAATAACTCATCAAATAAGTCGCAAGCTCCTGAGGATGGATGTATTAACATCCGAAACATGTTGAGCAGTAACTAATGAAATAATAAAGCAAGTGACATCACTTTGGTCTCTCTTTATTCAACTATCAAGATGATGCACGGTCCAATAAACATAAGACACACTGTCCCATTCATGAAAGTCAGTCAGGCAATGTTGGAGTGGCCAAAAGTCGCTGCTTGAGCCGAGAACCATACAAAATACATAAATGCACGCTGTGGGTAAAAGGTAGAATTTTTTAATATTATGCCTGATGGTACAGAATAAAACCGCTAGCCTTTAAAAGGTTAACCGATTGGTTTTGTATTGAGAAGGATAGTGTTCACCGTGTCCTAGAAAGTGAAGAAAATTTTAATGTGAAGTAGATAAACTTATAGTTCATTCTTAAAAAATATCTAATGTCGTACTTTTATATAATCTAAAAACATCATATAGACTGCTTTCAATAAAACTTTCTCCGGCCAGCAGCCGCAACACTTGATTGAACGGCGAGTAAACTGACGTTTCGAGGACCATCTCTTTCAGGGAAGGTAATCGGAACAATTGTTACTCGCTGTTAAACCACACGAAGCGGCTGATATCCCGAAAAAATAAATTTCTACAATTTTACCCTTCTTAGTACTTTTATCCGAAGGACGAGGGGGCGAATCGTAGTAAACTTCTAACAAACAATCTGTCTCCCACTTCTCTCAACACTTACCCTTTTATGTATTCTTCTACTGTCGTTTCGTAGCTCTGTTTCTTTGTCAGCGGTTTCATGCTTCAAATGGATAATTCGGATCAGACAAATGGCACATCAGATATGTGGATGTTGTATTTAATCCGGATAATAATGAAGTAATCGTATTCACATGTACACATTCGTAATCCATTCTCTGTTGGTGCTGTTGGCTGTTGAACCAAATTAATATCAGGTATATAGATGGCTGTCAGCTGCCATCGATATGTCACTCAAGGGATATTGTTTAGCTGTAATACAAATTCTCTATAGATCTAAACAGTGTACACGTCATACGGCACACGATAAGAATTTAAACAAAACAAATAGCGGTAATGCGGACAAGATAAGGCTTCATGTCCCCAAACTTCTTGATTCAGAAATTTCACCTCGCACGTGAAACAAAGGCGGAAACAAAAACTCACGTACTGGACACTCAGTTCCATGTTGCGCAGTTAAGACATACTACGACGGTATTCTTCCTTCTCCATGCAATTTCGAAAATTAAATTTTCGTACTGGCGCTGTAATTGTATCAAAACACATAACGACGTTCCGGTATATGCATTAAGGCCACAGTACTGGAAGGTCCGCGAAGACCAAGCGGCTTTGTGAAGGTAATCACTGATACAACATACCCCCAGAAATGGTTTGAATCCACAATGTGGCTATTTGAGTCGTTTAACGGAACGTTTGGCTTAGCAAATAACAATCGAAGTACAGTCACATTCCGTGGAATATTGTTCAAATTGACGCAAAGCAGCAGTTCCCATTATTCATGTCCAGTCGCCTTAAGACCACTACTACTGAAAAAATTCGCGAGATGGAGGTTACCGTGTGTTCATACACATATCCCGATGCTTTTCGATCGCAGAAAATAAAAGCCGAACAAAGTTTTGAAATACGAAAGCCACAGTCCGGTGGGTAGCACCGCTGTTTGACGTTCGAGAGGTCCCAGTTCATCCGGAGACGAACACCAGGTTCATTGAGCGAAGTTTTTCGTGGTTTAGAATTGCCCTTTTCTGGGCTGTTACGCAGCAAGCAGTGGTAATTCCTTGCCGACGTTTCGGGACACACTATCGGCCCCATCTTCAAGATTCTTGACCCTTGAAGATGGGACCGATAGGCTCTCCCGAAACGTCGGTAACGAATTACCACTACTAGCAGCGTAATAGCCCAGAAGCGCGCAGTTCTCATTTACTTCGCGGCGGAAGCCTGTTTCGTGGTTATCCCTAAACCTTGGAAGAAAATTTCAGGGTTGTACCTAAAAATTAGGCCACACATTTCCTAACATATAATTAGTTTCATTCAAACATTGCTGTGTTTTGTCTTGGTCTGCGTTACTGACAACATCCTGGAATTACTAGGCCGCATACTAATACATACCGAAAAACAAAACATTTTTCCTTCATTAACTGTCCCTGGACCCAGAACCTTAGAACGTGTTCACCGTTTTCTGATTTGGACATCATAAGACATTGGGGATTATATAAACAAGGGAGTATAGCATATATAAGCAGTTTTAAGCAGGATCATCCAAGCTTTCTTCTCCAAGAGCCACTACTGTTGTGGAATGGTTTGCGGGCCGCGCGTTCAAAAATCACACATGTATTGTACCTAAAGGCTTAAGCTATTGTGTGAATTTATAATGTGTATATTATACACATGTGGTCGCGGGTCGTATAAAACAACCTGGCGGACCGCTTGTTAGACACTCGTAGTTTAAATGTCTTAAAAACGTAAATTACTGGAGGACACCCTGGAAAATATTTTGTAATCAGTACTTCGCCTTCTTCATGGGAGAGACGCTTGGGTTTTGAATACGACACCAGAAAGCAAGGAGCTCCGAAGAAATGCTAAAAGGTCGTGTCGTCAAAGTTGGATGCCGGATGACGGTAAGGAAGAATATCTAAATACCTACAGCTCTCAGTTTGTGCCTACTGTAGCTCTACGTTAGTGCCTATTGTACGACACACGAAATTAAAATATGATTAACCTGCTAACACCGAAATCTAACAATAAGAATCGCCTGCTGTAGCTGGAATATACTCCTCATTTTGCCCCCACAGTACGCTGAACAACTGACGTCTATAACTGACACGAATCGTCCTCACGGGGCGCGGATTATCAGGGGTCAGGCCGGTAGTTGCCGGATTCTGACAGCCGAGACTTGGGTTCCATCCCGGGCCAGTACACAGAAAATTTGTTTTGGACAAAGTGGCGCTGGCACAAGTTTTTCTCCGCGTTCGTCCCTTCACACTGACGGTATCATTCCACCGGTGCTCTGTATGCATTGCAGTTTAATACGCTCTTACTACAAAGAAAAAAGTGTGAAGTCCGCGACTCAAAAGCAAGCAGTTCCTTTAACATGTCGGGAAGTAGTATACAAAAGAAGTGAAGCTGATTGAAACTAAAATACCAAAGTGTTCTATTCATAGCAATGACTATAATAACATTTGTCACATCGCTATTATTTATCGAGTGAAAGTAAACTTCACTGCTGAGGGACAGTTTCAGTTTAAAGCAATTATCGAGTAGGACGATAAAAGGGACACTTGCAAACAAAAAGCCGACTTTATAAAATATGAGCGTTCGTATCAACGTGTGTGTGTGTGTGTGTGTGTGTATGTGTGTGGGTGTGTGAGGGTGTGTGTGTGGGTGTGTGGTGTGTGTGTTTGTGTGTGTGTATGTGTGTGTGTGTGGGTGTGTGTGGGTGTGTGTGTGTGTAT
>Ga0123353_10012823_pt1 | contig 11952 bp, 15 predicted proteins | sample TergutLab28metaG_3_FD_92763 | JGI IMG/M metagenome (GOLD analysis project Ga0123353, IMG submission 92763) | Labiotermes labralis P3 segment gut microbial communities from Petit-Saut dam, French Guiana - Lab288 P3 | ecosystem: Host-associated > Arthropoda: Insects > Digestive system > Gut ... | reverse complement strand
TCTTCCAGTTCGAACCCGCAGCACGAGCAGATCTTCGAACTGGGGAAGAACCTCCAGGCTACCTCCAGGCGCCCGCCACGCATGGCCAACTTGTACTCAAGCTGCCGCTTGAACTCGAAGAACCCCATATCTGCTATATGCCTCGATAAACGCCTGTTTTCAAGCATCCCGCTGACGTTGAGATCTTCTATTACGATGAGACCAAACCTGCGTACCAGATCCGTCGTCAACTGGTGCAGGCCGTCACTTCGGATATTGACGATACGCGCATATAGCCTGGCCAGATTAAGCCTTGCCTTGGCCTGATTCTTCGACCCTTTCTTTTTCCTGGAGAATCTCCGAGCCATCAACCGAAGTTTATTCAGCAGTTTCTGGAGAGCTTTTGGCCCTTCGTACTTTTCTCCCGTAGAGAGCACAGCAAGGTAGTGGACCCCCAGATCCACACCTGCCTCGCCTTGGTTTTCGGCTTTGGCCAGGTACGGGTTGCCTTGAATTTCCACCACGATGCTTACGAACCACCTATCCGCCTTCCGGGAGATGCAGGCGGACAGGATCTTACCTTCGAACCTTAAACGCTCCCTCATTCTCACCAATCCAAGTTTGGGTATACGAATGGTCTTTCCCTTCACTTCGAACTGGTCATTGGAGACAGTAAAGCTGTCATGCACTCCTTTTTTCTTTGCCTTGGGGTATTTCGCTTTTCCCCTGAAAAAGTTTTGGAATGCCTTACCCAGATGTATTATTGCGTTTTGCGGCGCGCACTTCGTTACCTCCATCATCCACGGGAATTTATCGTGCTTGATGGCGTTGAGCATTTTTCTTAGCGCCGCTTCGCTTGGTTTTGGTTTAGTATTGTCAGCTTTCCATTCTTCGTATAGCTGTTTCCACATTGCAAGCGCCCAGTTGTATGCGAACCTTGCGGTTCCCGCCGCACGTTTCATGTGCGTTGTTTGCTTGTTATTCAGATCAAGCTCTATTTTGTGGGCAATAATCATGCTCTTGGTTTCTATTTCATCCCTTGACATTGTTCAGCATCAGTTTCGATTTCCACACCTACATTCATGAATCTATCCATTCTGGATATGTTAGCGCAGATTTGGATACATATCATGGAGGCTGCTCAAACCCCAGGAGCGCTTGCCACAAAAGCATTGACCAAACTTTTTACTTCGGACAACGCTCTGTCAGCAATGCCAACAGCGCATGGAGCACAAAAACTTTCCTTTTTCTCGTAGGAATATCCCTTCCTGTTTCTTCCATGTGAAACAAAAATGGCGTAAGTAGTTCCCACTGCAATTGACACAGCACAGGTTCTACATCTTTCTTTTTTGGCCGAGGTTTGCCAAGAGATATTTTTAATACCCAACATAACAATCTCCAACATCTCTTTTCAAGAGCAACCAGCGTTCATGCTGTATTCCAGTTATGCCTACAACTTTTCGGGCCACTGCCACCTCTTTTGGTTTAAAAAGGATTATCCACTTCCTCTACATCTTCCTGAGTAATTTTCTCCGGAAGTCCTGGTTCTTTCTCAAGAAAACCAACTATCTCCTCTAGGATTGCTTTCAATACCTTGGCGTTCTCCAATCCTTCCATGTCTCTTGTTATATCTATACTGCCAAAAACAGAAACCCTATCTTTTCGGTTTTCGATAGACAACCCATAAATTGCTATTACTTCTGATTCGCTTTCAAATGGCTCCATTGGGTTTCTCCAAAAGTGAAATGCTTTACTTTTTCAGCAGATCCTCAAACGGCACAAGAATACCCTTACTTTCAGTATACATCCAACGCACACCATCCTTGTTCTTGCCCTTGCTTTTTACCAAAACATCCGGCAACCTCATCTTGTATTGCTTCCACTCCAAGGGAAGGGCAGGGAAGATATCAACCCCCAAGATCCGATTCAATTCCGAAATACTTATCGTTACATAGTTTTGCAGCGGCCCGTTCTCTACCAGATATACTGCGGCTCCACGCTTGGGATCATACACGGCCTTGTAGATATGAGTAGGCACGAGCACTCGACCACCTACCCGCTTAAGTTTTTCTCCAAAAAACACGGGTCCAGTAACGACGTACAGTTCACCTTGCTCTCTTGCCAGAAACCTGACGGACGATTCTATCGCCGCCCATATCCCCCGGTTTGACTCGGGGTTTTGAGGAACGATATTGGCCAGACTAAAACTTTCCGCCTGAGATTCCCGACTCCTCATATTGGCCGACGGCGCCATGTGCCCGCGGTCAAACCCTGTTTTTGAGTAATTTTCAAGCTCCGCTCTTTCTTCCTTCGGCAAGCGAGGCTCAGGATAAAACCTATCAACCCGCTTGATTTCCCTTGCCTGATTTAACCCTTCGCGGGTAACATGCTCTGCCGACCAAACCGGAGTCCTTGCAATTCCCGAGTGAACAACCCCAAAATCCTCAAAACAAACCTCCCTTGCTTTTTTCTCAAGCCCTTGTTTTTCAATGACCGGAGGCTTCCCTCCAGAGTAATGCTGCGGACATTCGCTTTGCCATGCTCCCGCGGAAACAGGCAAGAGGAGAGCAAAAACCAAAAACAATGCAAGAAAAGACAAAGATGTTTTTCGTTTTCCAGAACGTGAAGCAAAACATTTGCAACCCAAAAGAGATTTGAACAACTCCAAATCCTCGCCTTTAGTGGTTTTTACTGCCTACGATGCTGCTCTGGTTTCTTCTTCCGCCACTGGCACTTCCTCGCCTTCTTCTTTCTTCGCTCCCAGGTATTCAAAGTAGCTTTGATGCATTGCCATGTATTGCAGAAACGACCCCACAAAAAGAAAGCTTGCCTCATTCATTGACACGTTTATATGTCCTCCGCCGCGAAAGACCTGCACTGCATACTTACCTTCTTCCCCATCCGAGTATCTTTCTACCTCCACATGTGAAGTAAACTCCACACCACTGCTTGTTTTAGACCTGTGAATCTCACTTTTATTTTTACACTTAAGCTTGCTCTGCGCGATTCTTAATATGTTATGCCCCAAAAAGTTAGCCTCAACAACAGTCATAAAAAAATTGATTTCTTTTTTTGGTTTCGAACTGTCGCTAAAATCAAAAAACCGCAACCTCACTCGTCCCTCTATAGATACAACAACTCCGCCCGCATCCTTTCTTTCCTTGCAGGCGGGAAGTATTTCCACGCCCCTACCTTTCGCGTAGATCGTGTGAGAAGTCTTTTTGGGCATCAACAACCCCTCTTCAAGTTTGTTTAGCACAGAATAGCTTATCCGGCATTCCCGATCAAGTTTTCTGCGACAAAAAACAAGGATTTGCCTTTTTGTGGCAAAAATAAACATCAAAGCTTGCAAATTTAGCTTGCATTTCACGCAGGTTTTGCGCGATAATCGCTCAACAATTTATTCATTGTTTCTTTTGCTCTTTGCCCACTTTATGTTGTTGAAATTATTGAGGTTACAACTTTTCTTCCTTCCAGGAACCTCTAACCGAGCTTTATGTTCGGAATTTCACCTGGCCGACAGACACTTTTTATGGGTGTCCTGCAAACTACCTGCGAATTTGCGGTTTCCAACCCATTCCAGGAGAGGTTAAGAGCAAAGCAAGTATTTTCTTTTTTTCTTGATGTACGGTTTTTTCTTCTGAAGCACTCCCGCGTTATATTGACCTCAAAGTAATTCCCGTAAAAACAGATTGTATCCAAGCCAATCTCCCGACCTGGTTTTCATTTCTATTTTGCCATGATTATTTCCGTACGCAATACAACGGAAAGAGTTATGGACGCATTTGTATAATCATACACACATCGTGTTGCAACAACAAACCAATCCCAAGGAGGCTAGACAATGAGAGATGTTTTTTCAGGGCAAGTTGTTGTTTTTCCAGTATTCCCAAAAAGTCGAGATGGATTGTTATCTGGTATTTTAAGCAGCAAGCAAAAGCCTCTCGATTTCACGCTTGCCTTGATGCGCCAAAAAGAAGGTCCAACATCAACAGTGCCTGGCAAGATTGCTGATTTGCTTGGCTACCTTAAGCGTTGCTACTAAACGCCTCTAAACCACAAACCCTAAAGGGAGGTTTTATGACAGTAACATTATTTTTTCTTGGTAACGACGATTTTGATCGGCCCGTTTATGAACTTGATGGCTATCTTTATGTTGATGTCGATCCTCGCAAGGACTGGCCACCAGCAATACACACCAAAAACAATAATGATTTTTACGGGGAACCATGTAGTCCGGTATTTAAAGATGTCGAGATTGTTTTCGATCCATTCCGCATTACCTGGTAGCTTATCCATCCCCAAAACCCAACCCGATTTTCTCTCAAAGGACAGGGCAGTTGTATTTCCCTTTGATTTTCCCCTGATTCCTTAAACTCAGCCCAAGCCAACTCAAAGCTCACTCAATGAGCGGAAAGGAAGCAAACAATGGCACATGACTATTTCGGAGACAGAAACTTCGTGGGAAAACCCTGCATCATTAAGGCCAGGGATACTGTTTTTGTTGGCATCCTTGAGTCAAGAAAAGGCGGAGAAGCATCAATCAAGACCGCCAGAAGGGTTTTGCATTACGAGGGAGCATCCTCCTTGTCAGAGTTAGCCGTAAGAGGAACATCTAACCCAGAGGCATGCAAGCTTCCAATCGCTGTGCCTTTTATTCTGGTAATCGGGGTAACTGAAATCCTTCCTTTAACAGAGGAAGCGAGGGTGTCTATTGAAAAGATTCCAGAATGGACAGGGTAGTTTCTTTTTCGCTAAGACCACCATTACCCACAACCCTTACACAGAAAGGAACCCATCATGGCCCAATTCAGCAACCCGATGTCTTGTAAGTGCGGAAGTCAATATGTTCAGGTTCTTAATTCTCGAATAAATATCGTAACAATCGGCAAACCCCCAAGCACACTTCTTTGCCTGTGTTTTTGCGGGAAAATTGTTAGTTACAGCACCTCAAATGGATCAATTTCGAACCTTTCTCCCAAAGAGAGGAAAGAAGCTGAGGCCTATATAAGAACAATATATCAGGCAAAAGAAAGAAGCTCTCTTTCCGCGCAGAGTTCCAACTGAACATCTGCATTTCTATTTCGGAGGAACCTATGAACGACAAGAAAGTTATTAGATCGTGTTATACATGCGGAACAATAGCTCCTCCAAAGGGCAAGCATGGTTTCGCAATAGTTTCCTGCAATTAGCCCTAACCCCAAAAACAAAGAAGGAGCCTAGATCATGAACATTACTCCTGCGAGCAATGCAACACAGGCCGAGTTATTGATTGAACCCGTGAACATTGAGTATGCCTCCACACCTCTAGCCAACGGTATGTTCTTCATGCATCCGTCAGGAGACATCGTTGATCTCGAAGAACGAAACCGTCGCCTGAAAAAGTTTCTTGGCATTGAGGAAACACCATGAGTCACACAAAGCTCTTGTCAGGCGACCTTCCCAGGACATACCTCGCAAAGCTTTCAGAAACACCTTCGCTTGTTTATGCAATCCAGTGGACAGGAGAAAACACCGAGGATGTAAAGAAGCTTACCTGCGTAACTGGCGACGAATCTCTTGTTCAGGTTGTGCCAGGCGATTACGTTATAAGAACTGCTAACCACAAATTCTATGTTGCTGCCGAAGATTTTTTCGTTACAGCATACAAGGCGATATAACACGCGAGTGACAAACCAGCTCCGGAACAAAGAAAACGATGTGGCAGAAAACCGCCTAACCACCTAATGCTCAAACAGCCCAAACCCAATCCCAAAGGAGAGAGAAAAAATGTCAATCAGGAACAAACTGTTGGCTTATTGTCGGGCTTGTTATCCTTGTATAGGAATAGAAACAACTGAAGAACAGCTTGCTATGGCCGACGTTCTATATGTCGCGGAAAAGACGGGAAAATCTGTTGTTTCTTGGACTGCAACATCAGGTGCCAGGATGGTTTCCCCAAGGCTCCAAGAGTTTTCAGACACAAGCTACCCCACGGCTTTAGCCCAGATACGTGAAAGGAATGCGATTTATGTCCTTTTTGATTACCCAGGGCTACCATGGGAAATTGATCCAGTCCTCACCAGATCTTTTCGTGAGCTGTTAAATTGGGCTCCATCTGAAGGGTCCATGGTAGTTGTTGTTACCCCAAAGGTAACCACACATCCAACCATAACAAACTCCATGGTTATCATTGATTACCAGCTTCCAGATGAAGACGCCCTAAAGAAGATAGTGGAGGAGATTTGCAGTTCTGCCGGCATTGAGATTCCAATGGACATATACACTGTGATAAGCGCTTTAAGTGGGCTATCAACTGCCGAAGCATCAAATGCTCTTGCGTTGAGTTTTGCCGAAAAGGGAAAAATTGATACTCAAATTCTTTTCAGAGAAAAGGTTCTTGCGGTCAAAAAATCCGGCTTACTGGAGATTATTGAGACGGACAAAGTAGGGCTTGATGGCATCGGAGGACTGCAAAACATCAAGAATTGGATTCGTATTCGCTCTCGTGGATTTTCCAGGGAAGCAAAGGAATACGGATTAAATTTCCCCAAGGGAATTCTGATCACTGGTGTTCCCGGAACAGGAAAATCTCTTGCATCCAAAGCTGTCGGAAGGATTTTGGGCTTCCCAACTCTCCGCATGGACATGGGCGCTATGTTTAACTCGCTTGTTGGCGAATCTGAAAGAACGATAAGGAATGCCCTGGCATTAGCTGACGCCATGGCTCCTTGTGTCGTATGGATTGATGAAATAGACAAGGGATTGTCTGGTTCTTCTGGTTCCGGATCCAGCGACTCAGGTGTTTCTCGCAGGGTTTTTGGCACCATAGTCTCCTGGATGCAAGAACGTGACCGCCCGGTTTTTCTGGTTGCCACCGCCAACGACGTTACTGCGCTCCCGTCGGAATTCTTACGCAAAGGCCGTTGGGATGAAATGTTTGCGGTAGACATTCCAACCCTCGAAGAAAGAATGCAGATTGCCCAGATTCATCTTCAAAAACGAAATCGCACCTGGGATGCCACGCACATTACTTTAATCGCGGAAGCAACCGATGGATTTACCGGTGCGGAAATAGAAGCGGTTATCGTAGACGCCATGTATTCAGCGTTTGACGAAGATCGTGAAGTAACAATAGAGGATGTTTTGGTGTCTGCAAGAAAAACCATCCCCTTGTCTGTTACTGCGAAAGAAAAGATTGACGATATTCGCAAGTGGGCAAAGGGACGTGCAGTTATGGCAGGCATCACGGAGAACATCAATAGCAACCCCACAACCAGCGCTGCTACCCGGCGCTTCGCCAACTAAGGAGGATTTACAATGAATACGAATATCGACCTGACGAATGTTGCGGCAGAAGAAGTTATTGGCTGGAGCAATCTGTTCAATCAAGGTTCTGTAATAGATCCACACATATGCGTTAAAACTTTTTTTACACACCTTACTCCTGAAATTCTCGGAATTGAGCATGAGCCAACAGAAAGAACAACGTCTTTTAAGTATGCTCTTGCACCAAGTTATGCACAAAGAGAACTTTTAGGGATATCCAACAAGGCTAGAGCTATAGTAATTCGTTATAGCCTCCCGTTTGGATACATACGCGGTGCGCGATTTGTTCCAAACGAAACCCTTCCTAAGCTTATCGAAGAGCTTGAAGGTTTGAAGAAAGAATTCAACATAGCAGTAGGAAATTTGGCGTCGTCACTTGATTACATCCAGCTTACGCATTTGCCAGTTGTTCGCGATGCTATTTTTAAAGCTGCGATGTCACTAGAAGATGCTGAAAGCTCCTACATGAAGATCTTGTCCAACTTTCCAACAGTAGCAGAAATCTGGCGCAAATCTTCTTTTTCGTGGAATCTTTTCACGATAGCAAGCGCCAGGTCAGAAGGAGTTGCAAATATAGCCTCAAGCGAATCCGAAGCTGTCTCCCAGGTTATCCGCGAGATGATCGAGGGACTTCGTGAAGATTTGCTGGAGAAGGTTGGAGCGATTTTGAACGGGCTTACCAAGGGAGGAAAGCTTAACATCCAAACTGTCAATGCTGCCCGTGAAGCTGCCAAAAGAGTTAGAGAACTTAACGTCATGAACGACAGGGTTCTCAACGAGCAGATCCGCAGTATTGAAAGTATTATCGACTTGGCAACTAGTAACCCCAATGGAGAGATCTTTGATTTTGACAGAACCTCTCTCTTGTCTATGGTTACCGATGTCCAGAATGAGCTTTTGAAATCCAGTGAGCAAGCTGCCGATGAAGCCATCAAAGCAATGACTTCTTTGGGCAGAAGAAAGTTTGATGTAAATTTTAACGATGAAACAGGACAAGAGGAGGTTGCCTGATATGCCTTGTTTCTCTGTGATTACGAACACAAAGATGACTAACTCTTCCCGCATTGTCGATGCTCTCATTGCTGCTGGTTTTACTGACAGCAAAATTGACAACAACGGAACAATTGTTGGGCGTGGTAATTCCAAGAACCCCGAAATTCGGTTTCTAAGAACCTCAAATGGATCGTATTCCACTGACTACCAGAATTTAGCAGTTGTAGGAAACGTAGGCAGGGAATATGCTCTCTTGGGAGTCAGAACTTGGGCACAACGGAATGGATATAGTGTTCTTCCCCAGAAAGTGAAAGACCAAATAACCCTTAAGAGTTCAAGGAGGTAGGTAGGAATGTGCGGACCTAGAATAGATCGTCCTGGCGAGATCACCATTACTCTTTCCGAGGATGGATCGTATCGTCTTGACTCCAGGCAAATGAACGGAACAGAGGCTTCTATTACCAAGGATCTGCAATCCCTAGCTTGTGAAGTTGGCGGCAACTGGGAGGTAGAAAAACACGTTCCAGGATCTCATGTCAGAACTCATGAAGCACAAGTGTTGAAAACAAGAGCATAACCATCTCCATAGTAGTTCTTTAGGGATGCAGTAAGTTTCGGTTTGACGGCATTTTCGCTGACAACGGGATTTATTGTTATCTCCTTTGTTCCGACCCCAGGGATAAGAGATGTACGCACTCAGAACATTTTTGTTCTGTTTATTTGCGTTCATCCCTGAACCTGGGGTTTTTTTGTTTTTGGGGTTACCGAGCTTCCCATGCCTGAAGCTAGGGCTACTACGTCAGCGGGGTTTCCGGTGCGCTCTGAAATGCGTGTTAACAAGCATCCTTCAGGGCGGGGGAGGAGGTCAACCAGCATTTCTTTTCTTGAAATAGTCCACCAAAAACCTCCTACCTATGGCATTGTCGCCAGAAGAAACGCCTATCTTTACATCCGCTGGAGCATTTTTGTATATTACCGCCAACTGTTTTTCTGACAACGGAGATGCCATAGCCGCCCTCCTTTTTTCTCTTTTTGCCGCTTTTGCCTCTCGTTGTTTTTCTTTTTTCTTCAATATATCATCTATCCACAAAGCCAGGTTTTTACGGTCTTTCAAAACCGACTCACCCAGGGCAACCCCATTTTCTTCCGACAATTTTTTCGCAAAAGCTATTTGTTTTTCTGTTGGTGTATTGTCTATGTACTTCGCACTTACCCCTTTTGCTCCAGAATTATTACTTTTCTTCCCGGAACTATTGTTTTCCGTTCCTGAATTGTTGTTTGTTTTTCTCGAAACATTGCTTACAGGAGCTATTCTTCCCTTGATTTCTCGTGCAAATATTTTCCAGTCAATACCATTGCTCTCTACTCCATCAAGGGCTTCTTCCATTTGTTTTGTAAAATCGTAGTCTACAGCCCAGGCATGATACTGAAGCAGGTAGTCAACTATTTCTTCGCCTTTTTGGGTTGGGTAGATTATTCTTTTTGTTACCTCGATGTACCCTCTGTCTTTTATGGCTTTTATGATTGAGGCATAGGTTGATGGACGCCCAATGCCGAGCTTTTCTAGTGATTTGACGAGCGTGCCCTCTGAATATCTCCCTTTTGGCTTTGTTTTCTTATCTTCTATGTTTTCGCCAACCTTTGGCACCAATTCTCCCTTGTCTACTTTAGGCAACAACTGTTCTTCGTTTTCTCTATCTTCAGTTCCTCCGGCTGTCTCTTTTTCTGCCTTGATTTCTTCCTCATCATTGTATGCTTTCACAAAACCTTCAAACTTCACAAAGCGGCCCTTGGCCTTGAAAGCTTCGCCTGCAACATCAAAAGAAATAACAGTGTTGTTGTATAGAGCATCAGCCATCTGAGATGCTACGGTTCGCTTCCAGATAAGCTCATATAGCTTTGCGTGTTCTTCTGAAAGCCCTTCCCTCATCACGACAGGCGAGCATTCTGCAAAAGAGTGTATTGCCGTGGGTCTTATCGCCTCGTGAGCTTCCGCCTGAGATGCCTTTGACTTGTATGTTCTTGGCACTGCCGGCAAAAAAGAGGGGCCGTAGGATGCTGAAATTTGATTTCGTATTTCTCCTATAAAATCATCCGCTATCCTTACCGAATCTGTTCTGTGGTAGGTGATTATTCCCGCCTCAAACAATGCTTGCGCCAGCTTCATGACGTAATCAGGCGCAAACTTGAGTTGCGCGCCGGCTGTTGATTGCAATTCCGGGGTGGTGAATGGCGCTTTGGGAGACTGCCTTGTTACTTTCTCTTCGATGTTCGTAGCAAGCGCTGCGGTTTCGTTTTTTATTTTTGCAAGCAACGATTCAGCAACAGCTTTGTCTTTCATCTTTCCGCTCACATGGAACGCTTTAAATTTGATGTTTGATTTTTCAAGCATTACATTTACAAGCCAAAAGGGTTCCGAAACAAAAGCCCTGATTTCCCGTTCTCTCTCGACGATCATGCGTACCGCAGGGCTTTGGACCCTACCAACCGAATATTTTCCATTTAGGGCCCTAGATGCAGCAGGAGAGACGAGATATCCCACAAATCTATCCCCAACCCTGCGGCCAAGAAAGGCATTGTAGAGATTGAAATTGGTATCCGAAAATGGTACGGCGTTTTTGAAAGCTTCCTCTACTCCCTTTTGGGTTATTTCTCTTATTTCTACTCGATACACCTCCGTGGCTTTCTTTTTCGTATCCTGATACACGTGCATTCCTATGGCATAGCCTTCTCGATCCGGATCCGTCCCAATATAAATCCTGTTTCCTTCCGCTGCCTTCTTGATATCAGAGGACACCTTTTCTTTGCCGGGCAAAAGGACAAACTCTGGCTCCAGGGACTCCAAATCAACCCCCATATCCCCATCGGGGAGATCCTTGTAATGCCCGACAGTAGCCAATATTTGGGTGCCCTTGTTGGTGTAACCTTTAAGCTTTTTTATTTTGTTTGGAGACTCAATTATTAAAATATCCGGCATATGGTTTTTCCTTTAGGCATGTCTTCCAGACAAGAACAGCTTTGTGGCTCTTGGTTGTAGCTCCTCTTTCTAGTTTAACCTTTTTAAACAACAATTCTTGTCGATGGATCCGCATTGCCAATCTGCTTCGATTTCAATGATCTTAAAATCGTATTCCCTTGCTATCTCACGCATGATGCCTTTAATTGTTTCACCTACCACAAAAAGCAGCGGTTTCCTGTATTTGCAAACCAACACCAAATGCACCATCAAGCAGCACTTAGAATGGTTCCTTCTTGAATAATCCATGTGTCTCTGGCGCTTATCCGCACCATGTCCCTGAATCTCGGGGTTTTGCCGTACTTTCGGGTTTTATTGAACTTGACAGTATTGCCATCAATATCGCTTAATATTGCATACCCCGCAGACATTTTACCCTTGATGAAGTATTCCCTACTCCTATACCTGACCTTATCGTATTTTCTGAACCCATCAACCTTGCCTGTATTGATTCTCACCTGACTTCGTACACCTTTTGTCTGCCGATAATCACCTGCCGGCACGCATCTTTTTTGAATCATTTTGATTTTCCCGAAGCCAGGCATTTCTCCACGAGTTGCGATAAGCGCCGCATCAATCGCGTGCTGCTTTGGAAGCCCATGCAGCAGCCTGTGCTCGCTGGTTACGAACCCAAAGGTTTCCTCGCACTCCACATG
>Ga0123353_10012822_pt1 | contig 11952 bp, 9 predicted proteins | sample TergutLab28metaG_3_FD_92763 | JGI IMG/M metagenome (GOLD analysis project Ga0123353, IMG submission 92763) | Labiotermes labralis P3 segment gut microbial communities from Petit-Saut dam, French Guiana - Lab288 P3 | ecosystem: Host-associated > Arthropoda: Insects > Digestive system > Gut ... | reverse complement strand
GCTTTCATCACTTCCGCCGTAACGAAGGTGATGAATGACACTATCACAATGTATGTGATTTCCATTTTCAAGCCTCCTCTGATGAATTTACCGGATTTCGCAATGCTAATCTTTCTTGATGAACAATTCGTCGCTTATTCTAAACAGCCACGCGCCAATGATGAGAATAAATTCATTTGATGATTCTGTATGTCTACATGCAGGATTTTTCTAATCGCAATAACAGAGATTACATTAACGTCTGCGTTGATCCAATAATAATAAAACAAGTATATCATATCACTAAACCGAAACGCTTTAAACAACTAAATTACTTAATGATACCGCGCCGAATTCACGGCGGCACTCACTCATAGATTCCCAAATATGGTAGAATTGACAGTATAACTTAAGGGCGAGAGAAACCGGATGGACAATTTGCGCGGCGTCGTTGAGAGAGTGACATACGTCAACGAGGAAAAGGGATACAGCGTCATCAAGGCAGCCTGCAAAGGGTATGCCGGACTTGTCACGCTCGTAGGGAATATGGCCTCGGTCAGCGTCGGCGCCGTAGTCACCGTATCCGGCGAATGGACTCTCAACAGCAAGTACGGTCGCCAGTTCAACGTGTCCTCATGGGAGGAGAGCGTCCCCGCGAGCATCTACGGCATTGAGAAGTATTTGGGCAGCGGCCTGATAAAAGGCGTCGGCCCCAAGTTCGCCAAACTCATTGTCAAACGGTTCAAAGAACAGACCATAGACGTAATAGAGGCTGAGCCCGAACGCCTCATTGAAGTCCCAGGCATCGGAAACAAGCGCGTCGAAATGATAAAAGAAGCGTGGGCCGAACAAAAGGAGATAAAAAACGTCATGCTTTTTCTGCAGGACCACGGCGTTTCTACCGCGTTCGGATACAGAATATTCAGGGAGTACGGCGACGAGAGCATTAGGATGGTAAAAGAAAATCCATATCAACTCGCCGACGACGTCTGGGGAATCGGGTTTCGGACCGCGGACCGGATAGCCTCAAGCCTCGGCATAGAAAAGGAATCCTATGCGCGGTGCCGCGCCGGTCTGAAATACATGCTCAACCTGCAAGCCACAGACGGGCACTGCTTTGTTCAGTTTGAAGAATTGGTCAAGAAAAGCTCCGAGATGCTTGAAATAGAGGCCTCCAAGATAAGTATGACCCTTGACCACCTGATAAAAGAGGGAGAGTTGATACGCGAACCCCCCGACCATATATATCTGCAGCCGTTCTTTTTCGCGGAGAACGGCGTGGCGCGGCGTATAAAGGCGATACTGAATACCTTCAATCTAAACGTCGTAAACGGCTTTGACGACCTGCTCGAACTGCTTAAAAAGGAAACCTCAATAACCTATGCCCAAGAGCAGGCAGAGGCCATCAAACAGGCGGTCACATCGAAGTTCTGCGTTATCACCGGCGGGCCGGGCACGGGAAAGACTACCACGACGAAGGCGATAATCCGGCTGTACTCACTATCCGGCAAAACCGTCCTGCTCGCCGCCCCGACGGGACGCGCGGCAAAGCGCTTGAGCGAGGCTTCCGGGATGGGGGCGAAAACCATCCACCGGCTGCTAGAGAGCAAACCGCCGAACAGTTTCGGAAAAAACGCCGACAACCCGCTGCACGGGGACGTCCTCATAGTCGACGAGTGCTCGATGATAGACATACTGCTCATGTACAATCTGCTCAAAGCCATTCCGGACACAATGTCCGTCGTATTGGTGGGCGACGCCGACCAACTGCCCGCCATAGGTGCGGGAAACGTGCTGCGGGATATAATAGATTCGGGTGCGGTTCCGGTCGTGAGGCTCACTCAGATATTCAGACAGGCGCGCGGGAGCAGGATAGTCACAAACGCCCATTTGATAAACTCCGGAAAAATGCCCGACCTTGTAGGCGGAAAGCAGGGCGATTTCTTCTTCATGTCGATGAAGACGGATGATAAGGCGGAGCTGGCGGACAGGATAATCGAGCTCTGTTCAAAAAGACTGCCGAAGTACTACGGAGTGGACCCCGTAACAGACATACAGGTGCTGACGCCGATGCGCAGAGGGGAGATAGGGGCCGACAACCTGAACGCGTTGCTGCAGAGGGCTCTGAACCCGAACACCGCGGCCGTCAGGCGCGGAGCGGCGGAATACCGCGTAGGCGACAAGGTGATGCAATTAAAAAACAACTACGAAAAGGACATATATAACGGGGATATCGGCGTCGTCAACGCGGTTGATCCGGAATCCCGGTCGCTCTCGGTCAACTTCGATGGAAGCTATGTGGCATACAACGCGCTTGAGCTCGACGAACTCGTGCTGTCCTACGCCATCACCATACACAAGAGCCAGGGAGGGGAGTTCCCCATTGTTGTAATGCCCTTCTGCATGAGCCATTACATAATGCTCCGGCGGAACCTCCTGTATACAGCTGTTACCAGGGCGAAAAGCACGGTGGTAATAGTCGGCGAGGAACAGGCCATTGCCGTCGCCGTCAGAAACAGCGGCGCCGATGAGAGAAACACAGCTCTGGCCGAGCGCTTAAAAAAATGACCTTATCCGGCAAGGCGCTCACAAATATAGCAATACCGACATAAGCTGTGGTATAATGTGGATATTCTTTTCCGGGAGTATAATATGGCTTGCCTGTCGGAAAATGCGTGTCTCGGACGGAATTATGCCGGGAAAAGGGATGCGCTCTCAAACATGGGTGAACAAGAAAAAAGGCTTACACTGAGGGCGGTAGCCGGGAGCTATATATTTAATCTGGGAACAGGGGTTCCGGATTCCGCGCAGCAAAGCGTGCTGAAGTTGCCGCATCCGATCAAAAGTGAGGATAAGGGCAGGCTTTTTTTTACCAGGTTCGACGGTTCAATGCAGTGGGATGGATTTGATACGGTGTTAAAGCTCGACGCCAAACTCATATCGGCGTCGCTCTACATCAACGGGAATTATGTGACAAAAGTTGAAAACACGCTTATGACCGCGCTTGTCCGTGTCGATGAATTTCTAAAAAAGAAAAACTCGCTGTATTTGAAACTGGATAACAATGATACAGAAGAGGATGAGGTCATACGTTCTCTGTCGCTGTTTCACGTACCAAAATCGAGGATAACCGATTTGTTTATAAAGAGCCGTATCGACCACGGCAAGGCTGAGGTTTCAGCCAGCATAACGGTCAAAGCCGGAGATATAGGGATGGCTGTGGGCGGCAGCGTGATAATGTCGCTGCATGACGGAAGGACGACGGTTGCCGAGACCGAGATTCGAATCCCGGCGTTCAGAAAGAACCACTGGGTCAGCGTCAGGGCAAAACTCATAATAGAATCCCCGCGCCTCTGGAGCCTCGAGGACCCGTACCGTTATACCGCATTAATCCAGTTGTTCAGGGCCGACGGCACCATTGCCGACGTCAGGCGCGTCCATTACGGCGTCCGCGAGCTGTGGCTCAGGCGATATGAGCGCAGGGGAAAAATCGAACCGCAAATGGTTCTCAACGGCCATTCTGTCAAAGTCAAAGGGGCTGTGGTCAGGGAACAGTACGCGGCGCTTCCCGGAAGGCTCAAAAAGATGGGATTTAACGCCGTTCGCGTCATTGAACCCCAGAATACTCAGTTTTTTGAGGCATGTGAAACCGAGGGGCTTTTGGTGATGTGTGAGACGAAATTCAAGGTTCGTTCCAACCCGAAACAGCGCGGCAGAAAGAAGAAATCGGTACATGACCCTCTGGAACGCCCCTTCGCGCTGCTCGGTGAGATGGTGACGAGACTGCAGAACAACTCTTCAATTTTTTGTTGGTCTCTGGGTTCGCGAAAGGCGTTCGGCAATGAGATACTCGGCGAATTCATCCGCTCGATTGACGACACGCGCGCCGTCAACTGCGAGGGGGATTTTCGTTTTGCCGTCAGCGATTTTTTTTCCGCGTCAGACTGCGGTATAAAGGAATTGACGGCTGTCTCAGCTCACAAGCCTGTCTTTGTGAACAGTTTCTTTAAATTACTGCTATTCCACAAGTATAAGAATCATCCGTTGCTCCTCTGTGAAACCTCTTTGGACACTGAGAATCTTAGGGAAAAATTTCACGCCGTCGAATCGATAGAAAGGTTTATGGGTTTTTTTGTTGACATAGAAGAGCTCCAGAATACTGAGGGGCTCAAAGAAGTATTACTGAGCGATTCATATCGGTTTTCGGGACATACAGGTGACACGGCATGAATAAAGCGAGGTTGGCAAAAGTCAGGGATGTGGTCGGCAGGCTGAGTCTTTCTGAGAAAGCCCGGCTCTGTTCCGGAGCGGATTTTTGGAATACAGAGGCTGTCAAACGGTTGGGTATTCCGTCGATATCTATGTCTGACGGCCCGCACGGACTTCGAAAGGAGAAAAAGCGCGAGGGAGGAAACTCAGCAGACAGCTATCCCTCGACATGCTTTCCCACCGCTTCCCTTCTGGCGTGCAGTTTTGACCGCGACCTTCTGCACGAGATAGGCGAGGCGATCGCCCGTGAAGCGCTGAGCCGCGGAGTCTCAATAGTTCTCGGACCGGGAGTCAACATAAAGCGCTCCCCTCTCTGCGGACGAAACTTTGAGTATTATTCCGAAGACCCCTGTCTTGCCGGCGAACTGGGAGCGGCATGGGTCGAGGGAGTGCAGTCGGCAGGGGTCGGCGCCTGTGTAAAGCATTATGCGGCTAATAATCAGGAAACTAGGCGCTTTGTCTCAAACAGTTGTGTAGATGCCAGAGCCCTCCAGGAGATATACCTTGAAGTGTTTCGCCGCGTGGTGGAGCAGGCGAAGCCGTATGCGGTGATGACGTCTTACAATATGCTCAACAACGAATATGTCGGTGAGAGCGAGTATTTAATAAAGCACAAATTGCGCGAAGAGTGGGGCTTTTCGGGCATTACAATAAGCGACTGGGGGGCTGTAAATGATCGCGTAACAGCCTTGGGAGCAGGTCTCGACCTCGAGATGCCGGGCAAAACGAGCGACACTACAACCGAGATAATTGCGGCGATTCGCGGCAGAAGACTCACAAGAGAACAACTTGACGAATCGGTGGCGAGGATCCTGCTGGTCGTCGAGCAATGTGAAAGATCCCGTATGGCGAGCTCCGCGGTCGACTACGAGGCACATGACAAGTTGGCTCGCCGTGCCGCCGCCGAATCTATGGTGTTGCTGAAAAATGAAGCCGGTTTGCTGCCGTTTGACGATGGGAAACCCTTCGCTTTAATAGGTCATTTTGCCAAAGAGTCCCGATATCAGGGAACCGGAAGCTCGAGGATAAATCCCGCGAAGCTGACCTCGATGGTGGATGAGTTGGAATCAAGAGGCGTTCCGTTCATCTTTTCCGAAGGCTTCAACGCCGATGGCTCCACAAACGACATCTTGGTCGGAAAAGCGCGGCGCGCCGCCGAGGAAGCCGGGAGAGCTGTGATAGTAGCTGCGCTGCCGGATGTTTATGAGGGCGAGGGGTTTGACCGCGAGAATATGCGCCTGCCGGACGGCATACTCAAATTGATAGATTCGCTCGCATCCGCGTGTGATAATATAGCCGTGGCGCTCATGCTGGGTGCTCCCGTCGAGCTTCCCTTTGAGGCCCGCGTCAAATCGCTGCTGACGTGCTATCTCGGTGGACAGGCAGTGGGTCCGGCTCTGAGCGAAATAGTAACCGGCAGGGTATCTCCCGGCGGGAAACTGCCTGAAACCTGGCCGAGAACACTTTTAGACACTCCTTGCAACGCGTATTATAACAAGGGTAAGAAACACGCCGAATACAGGGAGGGGGTCTTTGTCGGGTATCGCTATTACGACGCCGCCGAAGTCGAACCGATGTTTGCCTTCGGACACGGGCTTTCGTACACGGCTTTTGAATATAGCCGTCTGAAAGCGGAGAGGACGGAAATATCAGAGCGGGGCAGGATAAGTTTTTCGATGCTCATCAAGAATACGGGGCCCTGTGCGGGCGCAGAAGTGATTCAAGTATATGTCGCGAGGAAAGGCAGTTTTTTTAAGCAGCTCAAAGCTTTTAAAAAGGTGCACCTGTTCGACGGCGAGAGCAGGATGGTCGATTTCACTCTCGCGGCGCGCGACTTTTGCTATTTTAACACAAACACGGATCGCTTTGAGATGGAAAGCGGCCTTTATACTGTGATGGCCGGCTCCGGCAGCCGTGATATCAGGCTCTCGTTCGATGTAAAGGCGGAAAGTCGCCGCAATCGTGTTGTGCCGGAATATATAGAGCCGAAACAGGCGAAGGACCTGCCCGACAAGCAGTTCTACGAATTGCTCGGATTTATACCGAAAGAACCCGATTGGCGGCCCTTAACCCTCAATTCTACGCTCTTTGAGTTCAGCCACACCGTCGAGGGACGGCTGATAGTTCGACATTTGAAGAATTCCTATTTCGCCTCGCTGCCTAAAAATACGGACGAGGCTACCATGAAAATGTTTGAGCGTTCTCTGGATGACCTTCCCATGAGGGCGTTGTCCGCGATGTCCGGCGGTATGCTGACAAAGAACACCGCCATAGCCCTCGTTCATTTCGCGAACCACAGACTGCTGCGAGGTGTTTTCAGACTTCTTGTGAAGAGAAAATAGGGGATGATTGTCGCTCCTTTTGGCAGACGGCAAGCATCATAATAACTATATTCCGTTGAGAAGTAACGTCGGCCATGCATGGCGGTTGCCGCACAGTCGGCGCCATACGGTTGTTAAAATGAGATCGCTGCGACGGCTGTTTTAACGGCTCGGTTGCTGCTGTTATTTGCCGTCGTAAAGCTAAACGGTTAGGGGGAACTAATGGGAACACCTCATATTTCAGCCTCTTTGGGGGAAATCGCAGAGAGCATTCTTCTCGCGGGCGACCCGGTTAGGGCAAAGTACATTGCTGAAAACTTTCTGGATTCTCCTGTGCTTTTCAACGAGGTGCGCGGGATGCTCGGATATACCGGAACTTACAAAGACAAGAGCATCTCGGTTATGGGGGTGGGCGTCGGAATCCCTTCCCTCTCCATATACGCAAATGAACTCATTGAGCAGTACAATGTAAAAAAGCTCATCCGCGTCGGAACCTGCGTCGCCCTCTCTGCGGAATTGAGACCGGCGGACGTCGTCATAGCCTCCGGATGCTGCACGGACAGCGGGTTCCTCAGACATGTTTTCCCCGGAGATTTTGCTCCGTTGGCCGATTTCGGCCTATTGATTTCTGCACACGAAAAGTCAAAATCAATGAAAAACCGGACCTTTGTCGGGCTGCTGAAATCCTCGGATATGATTTATTCGGACCCGGTGCCCGGCGATGACTACTGGGCGAAGTACGGGGTTCTCGGAGTGGAGACTGAGGGCGCGGCGCTGTATACTCTGGCGGCAAAATACGGGGCTCGGGCGCTTGTGATCGCAGCCGTCTGTGATTTGCCGTTCGAAGGGACGGAACCGACCGTCGCCGAAAAGGAACAGCCATCTGACGATATAATTGTATTAGCTCTCGAAACCTTGATTGAGGCATGACTGGGAGGCTCAAGAATGAGAAAACCGTATATTGAAGCGAATGCGGGTGAAGTGGCGACAAGCGTTCTGCTTCCGGGGGACCCGATGCGCGCGAAATACATAGCTGAAAACTTCCTTGGCAATTCGGTTTTGTTCAACGGCGCTCTCGGAGCTTTAGGGTTTACCGGAACGTATCGCGGCCGCCGGGTTTCGGTTTTGGGCAGCGGTATGGGCATTCCGTCGGTGTCGATTTACGCGAATGAATTATACCGGCTTTACGGCGTCGAGAATATCATTCGTATCGGAACCTGCGGGACGGCGCGTCCCGACATAAGTATCGGCGATCTGCTCTTAGCGCAGGGATGCTCTACGACCAGCGAAATAAACAGGAGAATATTCAATTCGGGAACCTTCTGTCCGATAGCAGATTTTGATATGCTGAAAACCGCGTATGACAGTGCGGTGGCGGAGGGGAAAAGCGTACGTGTGGGCAACTTGCTCTCGACCGATTTGTTCTACGATTTGGCCAAGATACCCAACGACGACCTTTGGTGGAAGTTTGGTGTGCTCGGTGTAGAGATGGAGGGCGCCGGTCTCTATACAGCGGCCATGCGCAACGCAAAGCGAGCGTTGATGATGTGCACTGTATCGGATTCGATTGTTGACAGAAAGGGGATGCCGCCCTCACAGCGCGAGAGGAGCCTCAATGAGATGATTGAACTGGGGCTCGAGACGATATGGCAGTTTTGTGAAAGTTAGCCGCGCGAATGGCGTCTATACAGCTCTTTGGGAAACCGGAGGTCCAATCAGAGGACTGAGAAATCAAAATACTGCAATAAAAATAATTTGCTTTTTTTGACCTGTTGTGATAGTATTTATATGTTCGATTATCGTTTACTGTGAGAGTGGGGGCGCCCACTCTTTCGTTTGTCAGTGGAAATATCGTCATTTAGCGCGGGAGATACATGCGGTTGAAGGCGCTTACGGAAATTCGCCGCAGGCTTTAAGGTGCTTTAAAGGCGATGTGAAGGGATGGTATGGCGAAGAAAAAGAACACTGTGACCCTGGTCAGGGAGCTGGTCGTTCCCGTAGCTGAACAGCTTGGTATTTCAATCTGGGACGTCCAGTTTCTCAAAGAAGGGCCGGACTGGCAGCTCAGGATTATAATCGACAAGCAGGGCGGTGTGGGTATCGACGACTGCGAGAAACTCAGCAGGGTGGTAGACCCTATGTTGGATGAACTCGACCCCACCGACCATCCTTACTGTCTCATTGTGTCGTCTCCCGGACTCGGAAGAGCGCTGAAGACGGACGAACACCTCAGAATATACACGGGCAGAGCCATATCCGTGCGGCTGATTCGTCCCGACAGTGACGGCGAAAGGGATTTCGGCGGGATTTTGACCGCCTATGACGCCGACACTATTACCCTGGACGGAATAAGGGTCATGGTACGAAAAGACGCGGCGTTTATCAAGGCCGCTGATGAGGATTGGGAAATAAATCCGGTAGATTGAGGTTGCGTCTTTTTTGCAACAAATTCTTTGTTTAGTTGACATTTACCGAATATAAACACCGCTGTTGTCTTGCGACATACAGGAAATTGGGAGGAACAAATGGAATGAACGCCGAATTTTTTGATGCGTTGGCGCTGCTTGAAAAGGAAAAAGGAATTGCGGCCGATTATCTTTTAGAGAAAATTTGCAACGCCATTGCGATTGCGGCAAAGCGTGATTACGGAAGCGGTGACAATATAATTGTCGAGGCCGACTCCGAGAATAAGAACCTGAATGTATATCTTCGCAAAAAAGCCGTGGCAGAGGTGGAAAGCCCCGATGTCGAGATTTTGGTCTCGGAGGCGAAAAAATACAGACCTCACGCGCGCGCGGGCTCGGTAATAGACATTCCTTTGAAAACCATGGATTTCGGACGCATTGCCGCCCAGACCGCAAAGCACGTTATACGACAGAGTATACGCGAAGCCGAGCGCAATCAGGTGTTTGAAGAGTTGCAGGGCAAGCAGGGTGAAATCATTTCAGCAACGGTCATACGCGTGGACCCGAGGCGCGGTTCGGCGATTTTTGAAGTCGGCAAGACTGAGGCAGTTCTGCCCAGGTCCGAACAGATTCCGGATGAGGGACTTTATGAGGGCGGTATCGTGAAGGTCTATGTCGTCGACGTCACAGTGACTGAGCGCGGTCCAAAGGTGATGATATCGAGGACTCACCCGGGTTTGGTAAAACGGCTGTTTGAAATGGAAGTTCCCGAGATTTTCGACGGCGTCGTAGAAATCAGGGGTATCTCTCGAGAGGCCGGGATGAGGACGAAAGTGGCGGTTTACAGCACCGACGAGAATGTCGATCCTCGGGGCGCCTGCATCGGTCCGAGAGGGTCGAGGGTGGCGCGTATAGTTGATGAACTCGGCGGCGAGAAGATAGATATTGTGCTATGGAGTGATGACCCGATGATATATATCGCGGAGGCGCTGTCTCCGGCCAATGTCGTAGAGGTCAATATTATTGACCCGGAAGCGAAGATCTGCAGGGCAATGGTGCCCGACGACCAGCTTTCGCTGGCCATCGGCAATAAGGGGCAAAATGCCCGTCTCGCAGCTCGCTTGACCGGTTATAAAATTGATATAAGGCCTGAAAGCGGGTATTATGGTGAAGAACCTTAAGGCTTGTGTGTGAGGGTAAGTTATGCCGAGAAAAACACCGATAAGGATGTGCGTCGGCTGTCGTCAGAATCTGCCGAAAATGCAGCTTGTCCGAGTGGTAAGGAGTCCGGAAAGTGAGATTTCCGTCGATTTGGGCGGGAAAAAATCCGGGCGCGGAGCGTATATCTGCCGCGACGAAGCCTGTCTGAAAAAAGCGGAGAAAACAAAAGCAATTCAGCGCGCGCTCGAATGCGAGATATCGCCGGAGATTTTTGCGCGGCTTCGGGAAGAATTGCTTGCGGAGGGTGAAGAAGACGAATAAAGCTGTTATGGCGCTGTCGCTCGCGATGAAAGCCGGTAAGCTCGCGGTGGGATACGACTCAGTTGAAAATGCGGCGCTTTCCGGGAAAGCGAAACTCGTTGTGGCGGTAAACGATATTTCCGAACGGACGCTGAGAAACGCAAAACGCGTAAGCGGAAATACCCGGTTCGTTGAGGCCCCTTTCGGAGCCGATGAAATGCAGGCGGTATTCGGACGTCGCATTGTCATAGCGGCGTTGACCGACAGCAATTTTAGCGATTTGTTCATTCAGGCGCTGAATGACATATAATATTTTAGATAATTTATCAGCAGGGCATGCTCTACAGGGGGAAACAGAAGATGGCAGCAATGGTAATTAAATACAAACTCGGTGAATTGGCGAAGGATTTCGGCCTGACCAACAAGGACGTAATCGCGGCGCTCGGTGAGTACGGCGCCGAAAAAAAGCATACCACGGTTCTCACCGAGGATGAGCTAAATTATTTCTTCGATGAAATAACCAAAAAGAATACGGTGGAGAGTTTTGACGAATTCCTTGAATCGGCTCCGGTCTTGGTTGTTGAGGCTGTCTCTAAGGACCGCAAGAAGGAGACGCAGCCGCAGAAGAGTGACAGGGCGTCTGCCGCGGCTCCCGGCCCGGCGCGAGTAATGACTCCAAAACAGCCCCCGAAGCCCCCTAAACGCCCGAGCGGCCCTGCGCCGAGCAAGGAACGGGTTCTCCATGTTATAGACACAAGCGCGACGGTTGTAAACGTCGACCGCTTTAATGACAGATATGAAACCATAGCGCAGGCGGCGAGAACCGGAAGCGGTATGAGCACGAGAAGGAATCAAAACCAGACCAACAGGCAGAAATTGAATCAGCGTTCAAGGCAGAGACGGCCCGGGGGCATCCAGCGCCAGAGGCAGGAGACCGAAGCACAGCGGCTCGAGCGTATACAGCTTGAAAAAGCACGCAAGGCGCAGCTTCGAATCACTATATCCGACGAAATTTCCGTAGGTGAGTTGGCGAGCCGGCTGAAAGCTACCGCGCCGGCGGTGATCAGGGTTCTGATGGGGCTTGGTGTGATGGCCTCCGTAAGTGATATAATCGACTTTGACACCGCGACTCTGGTTGCCGACGAGATGGGTGCGGCGGTGCAGCGGGAAGTGGTCGTCACAATAGAGGAGAGATTGAATATCGGGGAGGATTTCGAGGCGGACGAGGAGCGCGACCTGGTTGAGCGTCCACCGGTGGTCGTGGTAATGGGCCATGTTGACCACGGGAAAACCTCTTTGCTCGATTATATACGCGATTCCAATGTCATAGAGGGCGAAGCAGGGGGAATAACTCAGCATATCGGCGCGTATCAGGTGGACATCGGCGACAAAAAGGTCACGTTCCTTGATACTCCCGGACACGAGGCCTTCACTTCGATGCGTGCGAGAGGCGCTTCCATCACCGACATAGCCGTATTGGTAGTTGCTGCCGACGACGGAATAATGCCGCAGACTAT
>Ga0123353_10012821_pt1 | contig 11952 bp, 10 predicted proteins | sample TergutLab28metaG_3_FD_92763 | JGI IMG/M metagenome (GOLD analysis project Ga0123353, IMG submission 92763) | Labiotermes labralis P3 segment gut microbial communities from Petit-Saut dam, French Guiana - Lab288 P3 | ecosystem: Host-associated > Arthropoda: Insects > Digestive system > Gut ... | reverse complement strand
TCTCCTCTGATACACGTGGTCGGCCGGAGCTTTTGCCTTTACACAGACAGCCTATTTGCTCAAATTGGTGATTCCAACGACAAATGCTCTTCCTCGTTGGAGGTTCAATGTTGAAACGAAGACGAAACGCACGTTGCACAGCAGTAGCCGACTCAGTTTTAATGAACGCACGAACGCAAAAAATCCTGTGCTGCAAAGTAGCCATTTTGTTAAAAAATGACGCTGCTGCACGGCTGTGCGCCAGACGAGCGCTCTAGCGGTGATATTTGAAAATTTAGGACCTCCTCTTTCAAATGTTATGTCGTTCATTCACATACCATACATAGTTCAGGAAGTATAGACGTGCGAAATTGAGTCCCTCTTTTTGAATCACGCTGTATATAGAACTTTATGATCTCATAACCTGCGAACTGTCCAAAATGTTCATATAGGGCTTCGAACTAGTCCTCTGCGATTTCGCAGTGTTACCGTACCAGTCAGGGCTACGCGGTAGCGCAGTTGGTTGAGGCACCCCGAACAAACCGGAAGGTCACGGGTTTGACTCCCGATGGTCTCATTGGAATTTTTCATTGGCATAATCCTCCTGGCCGCGTTGTGGCCCTGGGGTTGATTCAGTCTCTAACAGAAATGAGTACAAGGAATATTTCCTGGGGGATAAAGGTGGCCGGTGCGTAGGGCTGACAACCCTACCAACTTCATGTGTCGATTGTCTTGAACTCTGGGAGCCTCAGCCTCCTGGAACCCTCTGGGCCTGCCCGGGCTTGTAATGGGATTGCTTTACCTTACCGGACCAGTCATGTTTAAGGACTGTTGTAGTTGAGTTTCATAAATGAACTGTAATATGTTTGCTAAGCTGTCATATGTCAAGTGCAGTGTGGTGACTTTCGCAGTGCTGTTGAACACCATATTCTTCGGGGATATGACGCCGTGTTGGTTGGTACGCTCCTGCACTTCGTCGTTAAGTAATTACTAACGAACCCCGCGTGCTACCTCAGAAGACTGCCTTCAGAATTTGATAGCTGTGGTGTGAGAGCATGACATATAAGGACGATAATTTCTGAAGACATCTCTCAAGCTTCATTAACACTTTTATTTATGTGTTAATTTACTTGCTTTTGTAGCATAAAACTGATGCCATTGTGCGCCTCCGTTACCCCAGCTTGGTTTAGTAACAAGAAGACTGCCAGAGGCTTGCAAGCACACGAGGTTTTGAAGGATATCTTGTGCAGCCAACTGTACGACCGTACTGATGTGTCATATCAGTGGTGCAGGGCTCAGTAATTTCTTTTCCAGTGTGTCACTGTACAGAGTGATGAATCATTCACTGTTTTTCATCTCGGTGGACCGATTTGTTACATCAGCATGAAAATTGTGCAAATTGGTCACGACTTTGCTGTGATTATGATGATTAAATCGAATAACATTATGCACAATTTCGCAAGATTGCCGGGCGACAGGAATGCAGAGGAAGGAAATTTTGCATGTCATTGTTTGACGTGGCGTCGTCACAATATTTAGTTAAGTGGCGGTGAATTGTTGTGGGGGAGGGGTAGACTTTGGTCTGTAACAAAGAGCGATGCCCAGTGGACAACAGCTGCCGAGCGAGAGGATGTTTCTTTTGGGGTTTCCCCGGGGGTTCCCCCCTGCTTTCAAAACTCCCCCCCCCCCCCCCAATTCCAACACCAGTGATAGTCTGGCGATCTTTCTTGCAGCCATCGGAATTCATTATAATAGCACATTTCCAAGGGGGAAGTTTTCTTTGAGGGGTTTTGTACACAGTGGTTGCCTTGAACTCTTCTTCGAATGTGGGTGTAAGGTAGATCTATGTTGTTGCTGTAATCACGTTAATTTCGTGCCGTAATTCCCTTAGTGGCGTGTGTGAACGTCATTGTGTTTGGGAAATGACGTCTCGTGGTTTACTGCCGTTTCGGAGGAAATTGCTGTCTCCGTGTTCAGGGTTGTAAATAAAGCCAAATTGGGTGACAGAGCGAAGGGATACAGCACCCTGGACTCAAAACGAGACACTGAGCGACAGTATAGGGACAAGTTTGGGAACAAGGGTCCTTACGAGGGCCGCAGTATCACATTGGCGTGTTATGTCCCGACGTCACTGTCCTGCCTCCCCTTAATTTTTCCCGCGCGACTTACTATACGTTCCTGAGCGCACACGAGGCGGGTTTTCCAAAAAACGTTTGCACTTGTCTGTCCAACCATCCAACCACACCGTTTCTTTGTGTCTTTGTACTGATTGTATGCACACATTGTCTTTAAGTATCATACCTTAGCCCGTGTCCTCCTGCCAGTCCACAAAGTGCATGGAATAGAATCCTTGAAACATCAGTACTGCCTGATATGGTCAAATTTCCTGCATGGTACGGAGCAGGAAGTTTCATTACCTTGTCTATAAGGACGCTCCGTGTGTCTATCTTGAGCCGGACGAATCCAGTCCACATTACCCCATCGTGTTTCTTCATAATCCATTTGAATAGTAACCTACCCTGTAGGTCTAGGTCTTCCAAATGGTTTCCTTTCTTTCAGGTTTTCTCATCATAACTACAGTGACTAGGCTGTGGGCTGGACGATCTGGGTTTCGAATACCGGCAGGGATAATACAGTGTACGTTCCTCCAAAACGTTCGGACCATCTGTGGGGCCAACACAGCCTTTTTGTTCGTTGGGTATTGACTTCTTTCCTGGGGCTAAAGCGGTCGGGCCGTGGCGTTGATCAGTGCCATCAAGCGCCGAGGCCAAGAATGACTGGAGCTATAGCTCTTCCCTCCCTGCATGCCTGCTTGGCGAGGACAGTGACAAATTTGCCTTTACGTTTACCTTTTCCCTACCGAAAACGTGTATGTATTTCTGTTTTACCCAGTTCTTGGCACACGGCCCGCCTATTTCACCTTTGGATGCTTCTTTTTCGTTTCCCCAAGCAGTGCAGCTTCTTTTCATGGCCAGTTGCATACTGCGGGATGTCCCGTGACAGTTTCGTGGTCGGGGGGGGGGGGGAGGGGGGGGGGGCAGTGCACATTGGAAAATCCTCGTTGTGCAGCTTTCTACTGTCTCCTGCTGCTTCCTCCCTCTAAGGTACATTTTTTCTCCTCAGCACCCTGTTTTTGAATAACCCCCTGTTGAAAGTTGCATGAGCAACTTTTCAATTGCCAGGTGCTCACTAGCCTACAGCAGACTGCAGACCTGGGCAGGCATGCGAATGAGCGCTAGGGTATGTTTCGACGAATCTTTCGCACTTACTCGTGCTGGTCGTGACGAATGAGGAAGTTGCAACTGCGTTTTTGGACTGGAAGCTGGAAGGAGTTGTGGAGGGGGTCGATCCATGAGACGTGTTTTCTTTGCGGCAGCAAGATGAGCAGTCGCAGTGTTAGCTGTTGTGCGCACAGACTTAGTTAATTGGCTGTGCATCCTTTGTCATTACTTGTGTGCAACTGCGTCGTAGCTCGCGATCTAGACGCCCACTACCTAACAGATCTGGGGCTTCACACGAGCACATGGGTAGACGTTTTAATGTTACATAGCCTTTTAAACCCAAAGACTAACAAAAGCCACGAATGCATGATCATGTCCCGTTGGTTCACCGAAACTCATGTTCTGTCACTGACGTAAATACGGCAGAGGCGGCGGTCTGTACTGGTTGCTGCACTTAGTTCCGTATGCTGGACGTAGCGTTTGTTTAAGAATGACGGAGGGTGCGTTCCTCAAGTCCGTGACAGTACTGTATTTGCTCACAAAATTGTTTCAAGTTCCACGAGAGCGTAACAACCCAACGATGGAGCGTAGTATAGAGTGTTAGATATGATGTTATTTCACTTATGCAAATGTTGTAGGTGACAGTACGGCTGGGAGCAACGTCTCATACATTTATGTACAGTGGAGTATGCTAGAACGAACGTAATTGGTTACAGAACCTCGTTAATTATAGCATCTGTTCGTTCTAGCATACACTGATATATATGTACTTAGGTGTAATCCGTTCCAGACCCACAGCCTAGAGCAAAGTTACCATCCAACACAACCATTTAAACAGAAAAAATATAATACAAAATCAGTATAAGTGTACAAATAATATAAATTTAATATATTTAACTTTTATACACTGTAATGTAAATTTGAAAAGCATCAACAATATCTTAGTGTCTAAGTTAATTAGCTTTCTCATTCTATTTTACCGGCTCATGGCTAAAATTGTATAGCAGAATAATTAAAAAAATATTTTCACTACTGAAGGCGCAAATAAGCAGATAACAGAACTAAATCGATAATTGAATCTTACAAACGATAACAACGAGGATAACTGACGCTCTAATCAAAGCAGAAGGACCGACACGTCATGCGCACGCGCATGCTACGTCGGCCGATAGTTTTTCTCCGCGTTCGTTGTAGCACCCTGATTTTATTGATAAAAACTGTTCATTGTAGCATTCTTTCGTTGTAGCATACCCCACTGTATTACATGGTTGTTTTGTATGCACTGCATACGCACGCACGTCACTCACACATCAAGTAAAAGTAATGATTCACACATTCGGAATGTTTCCGCCAGGACACGTCTGGTGCACACTGGGCATTACCGCTATCCCAGATTCCAATACGAAGACGTTGGACGTGCTTCCAGAAGAGGAAATCTGTCCGGTGCGAGCAGAATGTTAATGCTAAAGAGTGTCTGCGAGTGCAGAAACGGATAGACTTGCGTGTCGTGTGGGTTGCCCGCCGTGGAACCAAATGGCGGTTTTTACGGATACATTTTTGTGTAACGGGAACCCTGATGAAAGTTATAAAATTTGTGATCATCGGCAAGAGAGTCGTTACGTAACTGACATTGTAAGATGATACATAATTGTGTAACCCTTGAGGAAGTGAGATTCTTCTCAATTATGTAAATACGGCTGTGAGGTAAATGTAGCGCAGTGGTGCACTCAGTAACCTCTGTTTAAAAATGTTAATTGCAACTGTCTTAACGCAGTTAAAATCATGTAACATTATAATAGCTGCTGCAACATGTTTCGGTTTACGTAAACCATCATCAGGGAGCCCTCAGTCTGTGCTTCGCTAAAGTTACAATGTTGACTTCGGTTACATATCGTTATTTGAAGTTACAGGTATTGTGGCTGCAATCTGCACAGTGCACGATCCACACGCTTATAACAGGACTGAACAAAATATGCAGCCACAATACCGATAACTTCAAATAGCGATATGTAACCGAATTCAACATTGTAACTTAAGCGAAGCACAGGCTGAGAGCTCCCTGATGATGGTTTATGTAAACCGAAACATGTTGAAGCAACTATTATTATTTTAAACGATTTTAACTTTTTAACAATTTTATAATAATTTGGGTGCGTTAGTTGGACAACTGAAGGACTTAATACCATCAACATGCACTGTGCAACTACGAAGATTGTCTTAACACAGTTTTACCCCAACCAAAATATGCCAGTTTGGATTGTATGGTGTTTCGTAATGCAGTGGTTAAGATTCTGGAGTTCTCGTATCATGTTCGTTTTGTTAGCAGAAATCCTCAGCGTACTAGGTTATTACTTAGAGTCATAAGTTTTGTTATTGTGGGTACGGCGTTGCATAGAGACGTAACTATTAATCTTGAGAAACCGACAGCCCCTGTCATGAAATTTCCAATCTTTTATGAAGCCCGAAGTGCCATCGCCTGTTTTAAATGAGCCCGACACTGACTCGTTAGCTGAGCGAGCTAAATAGTTTGCGTTATCATTCTGTAGTCACTTGTGACAGGTTCATAGCCTCTTCCAAAGTTTATTCTCCACAGAGTGTGATCTAGCGCCTCTTCTTTCAATTTCCAGTGTCCCCCTCTTTCGTAGGGGCACGTGGTGGCGCAGTTGGTTGAGGCACTGCGCTACAAGCCAGAAGGTAGCGGGTTTGATTCCCGATGGTGTCATTGGAATTTTTCATTGACATAATCCTTCCGGCCGCACAATGACCCTTGGATTGACTCAGCGTCTAACAGAAATGAGTACCAGGAGCATTTCCTGTGGGTTAAGGCGGCCGCACAATGACCCTTGGATTGACTCAGCGTCTAACAGAAATGAGTACCAGGAGCATTTCCTGTGGGTTAAGGCGGCCGGTGCTTAGGGCTGACAACCTTACCACCTTCATGTGCTGATTGTCTTGAAATCTGGGAGCCTCAACCTCCCGGAACCCTCAGGGCCTGTCCAGGCATGTAATGGGATTGCTTTACCTTTACCTTTACCTCTTTTCCTTAAGGTTATCCAGTAGTTGCGTACGTTTTCTTCGTCGTCTTTCGTCCCCTCTACATTCCATTCAGTAACGTAGATTAGAACAGTGTTTCTCAACTGCCGGCCCGCGGCCCCTTATCGGGCCCTGGCATCAATTATACCGGGTCCCGAAAGGTTCTCCTGGAATTTGTCATTTTAATTTTCTAAGAATTTTTCAGGAATAAATATTTTATAGTGGATATATTCTGAGGAGAGTAATATTCGTGAATGTGTCGAAAAGCTCAGACCCAGATGTTGGCCTGAGGAAACTAAAATATGTTACAAGATTTCATTAGTCCAATGATTGATAACTGATTAAATGTAATTTTATATTTGTCAACATGTCACACCGTATACGTAAGTGTACTCTTTATGATTGTGTCATAATTAATGATTAATACTTATGGTAGTTTAATATATGAACTTAAAAAAATTGGAAAGGTATTTACGAGTAAATATGTTGGGACCGGGCCGCGGTCTCACAGAGGTTGAGAAACACTGGATTAGAAGGCAGTTCCTTCGCAAGGTGGGACCAATCCAGTTAGCCTACGTAGGACGTTCCTTTCCACTTCGACTCTATGTAGAACTCCATTTCTCACAAGACCGGTTCAGCCGATCCTCTTGATCCTTCTCCAGCACCACAATTCAGAACTTCTCTCCTATTTAAAATGTAGACAGAAATTATTGCCACGTCCATGTGCATGTCTCCCATACGGTGTGGATTACGGAAGCCCGTTGGTAAGTCGTTGTTGGAATTCCATTTTGGGAACCGGACATTTTATCGTCTGTTGGTTCAGTGTCCGTTCATTCTGTGTTGTCAGTAGCGTACATTTAATTTGTACATTTTGTACTGTTTGCTTGGAACCAGTCTTCTGGAGACTCGTGATTCCAAATATCATGTCAATTTCCCCGTTTGTTTTGTAGTTCCAAAGAATCCATTAAACGTCGATGATTGTGTGAGGATTCGCATGCAATATGCCCCTTATATTTTGTTAAATACAAAATGTGCACTAACAGTGATGTGTCTGAATGGGGGTTGCTTCTTCAGTCTTTACGGATTTAGACCTCTGGCTTGTACCAGTTCAGAATTTGTGATACATTGCATCTTACAGACGTTTTGGAGGAATCTTTGGGCGGGGGATCGGCCCTTATTAAGGCCTGTCCCTCCACAGGTCAACACAGAGAGATACGGTGGTGGTGGTGGTGGTCTTCAAGGAATGGGCCTTTTCGCCTCTTCTGTCTTTAGTCTTCCATCTCAAGATGTACAGAAAACCACGTCCCCTGGTTGCGTTTTGAGCTCCATGCAAGATGTACAAATTCCCTTTACACTTGCTGGGTAGCCCCTCTGACTCCTACTGATCGACGTGCCCAGTGTCCCAGCCAGGGTCATCGGCGTACGCACACTTGTACAACACCGTAAGGTGGAGACAACGCGGACACATATCCGTTCCCCGAGTGGTATATGAACCAGCGACCTTTCTGTTTGAATGGTCGAAGACAATCGGTAGCTGCTGCAATCAGCTTTATGACACTGCCACTTGGGGCTTAGATGTATACGTTGCCTCTATTTTTTCCCATAGGTGGAGGTTTTACGAAGGGCCAGTTCGTCTCCCAAGGGGGTCTTACCAAATGTCTACAACCACGATTCAGAAACCGGAAACTCCGGGTAGCTGTGGCCCACATGATGGGGTTAGATAGGTGTTAGTCGTATGTAACCAAGTTGTTGGTTGCTGCGATTATAAGGCGACTGGGGTAGGTGAATGAATATGGAACATGAATGGTATGAGACAAACAGGTGAAGAATGAAGTATTCGGGGAAGAAAACTGTCCCACTGCCACTTTGTCCACCACAAAGACCACACGGACTGGCCTGCGGTGAATATAGTCCTCCATCTGCCTCACGTGCCGGAGGAACTTGCTGCGTCCTTCTGCATCGGATACTGGAGGACTGCCTCCATCTGCATCAGCACCTACCGGAGGAACTCAATGCCTCCATCTGCATGAGCACCTACCGGAGGAACTTGCCTCCATCTGCATCACTTACCAGAGGAACTTAACTCCATCTGCATCACCTACCGGAGGAACTTCCCTCCATCTGCATCACATACCAGAGGAACTTGCCTCCACCTGCATCATTTACCAGAGGAACGTGCGTCCATCTGCATCACCTACCGGAGGAACTTGCCTCCATCTGCTGGAAGACCTTTAAATGCATCCTTCTGTATCACCTATGGGAGAAACGTACTCCTTCATTTGCATAACGTGTCGGAGGAACTTACTACCTCAATTTGCGTCACCTACTGGAGGAACTTAAATGCGTTCATGTGCACCACCTACCACTCTGCAAGAACATGCCAGATGGTGTTGCAGACCTTGCCGGAGTTTACAGTCCCTTACTCGCGTTGTTTGCAAGCTATTTTCGTTTGTTTGAATTGCCCAACGTAACTGTTAAAATTCAACAACGAATCCTCACATCGGTGCTGTCTGAGCGTTGTGTGCTGTCCCCCCTACTTCCTAAACGTACGTAGAACACCTGTCCCCATCCCTCGCCGCCGCCAGTCCACGTGCCCCTTGCCGTAACCCATCTGTCATACTGCGACGTCCGCAGAGACCTTTGCATTCTCGAGTCTTAGTTCAGTGGACGACCGGCGGTTTGAATTGTTGTGCTTAACAGGAGTGCTAGTTTTCGAGAAGTGATTTGCGCCTGTTTCTGTACTTTTCACTTTGTGTGTGTGTCGTAACGTGACTGGTTTGGATCTTCGTTTGGAGGACGGTAAGTGGGGGTAAAATGGTTGTTTTGGGTTCTCAGCTGTCTATGAAACAAATGCCAGTATAGGTAAAGGTAAATTCCCTTTCCGCTGCATGCAGGCATACAGAAGCAGAAATATAGCTCCTCATTCAATTCTAGGTAGAGGTGAGTGGTCAGCTTCAGGCCCCAGTCGCTTTGCTCCCGGGGGAGAACCGCGGTAGGGTAGGGCCCCGTAGCCGGTCTGGACGTTTCGGAGAAAGAATCTCTTGAGCCTACCGGGATTCGGACCCCTGACCGTTCAGTCCGTCCTGTAACTAATATGAGAGCTCAAATCGCAACCTTATTGAGCATTTTTGTGTGTGTGTTTTTATCTGTTATGACCGGAACTAATACTAAACCGCAAAGCGTAGACTAGTTGGATAACATTTTGTTTTTATCTCTTTTGGCTGTCACTGATTCGAAAAGTCGGAGATAGATAGATCTCTACCATACAAAATGGGAAACGTCGGCGGTAAAAAGCCTGGAGCCCCAGTTCTAGGTTGCTGGACATTTCATTTCTCCAGACAAATAGGTTAGGTCGCTCTCACACGGAACTGTACCTTTGGTACGACGGCAGTGCGATGATACGGTAGGTACGACACGGTATGTGCCCCACACCCACGATGTGCATTGCTGGATTATGAACTTTTTATCAGACGATGAAAACACGTTTGTTACCTGGTTGATAAGGAGGAAGAGGTAACAAGAAGGACGTACTGAATTCATCCGTACTTGCAACACAGATGGTTGAACTGACAGATTACAGAGAAGATTAAAACTGAAGAAAGAAAAAATTGTACATATTAAGGGGGGTTTCTCTCAAAATTCGAGTGTATTAGTCATCAGCATATTTCAGTGACTACTTCAGCTGAAGGATGAATCACGTAAAACGCTTGATATCATAGTGTATACAAAACCTGTTTTTTTTACATTTCGATTTGGGGGCTGCAACCTGGAGACCCCCTCCCCTTCCCCCATCCCCTCCTTGGGTGCGCGCTTGCAAGCTGGCTTAAACTTGTAAAGCAGCTCAAAAGCCAGTGATATTGCCACCCTCTTTGACTATATGTTAACGGCTGGGCAACAGACGACACAGCATGTTGAGTCGTGGTCGTCGTCGTCGTCGTCCAACTTTATCAGCCTGTCGTGAACACATCGTACAGTGTGCAAGATGCCATTTGAAACAGAGGGCTGAGTAGCTTATCGTGTCGCCATCTGATCGTCATCATACAGTATATTACGTAGGGTCCAGTGTGCATCAGCGTCCTGTACGCGATTGAGGTTTTTGTACATAGACTGGCGACAGGAATTTGCGATGGCGTCTGTCGAAAGAATTTTTGATGTCGGTGGTACTGCTGAATTATTCCGCGGAATGACAAAGCTCGGAAATCATGACATCGGAGTTTAGTACAGTAGAACTGCACTTACACGGATTAGTTCGGACGGCTAGCCATCCGGATATGCAGAAAATCCAGATAATTGGATTTTTATTTGAAAATGGGCTACATTGGCAGCTGGAAGTCTAAACCTTTCGACCACGCCTGATTTGAAGTTCTAAAAGCCATAACACTCTACTCTGCTTGCCCAGATACCCGTTATTAAAGGCAAGTTAGTTTTATAGAATTCTCGACATATTTCCGCGAAGGGCCAAGCTGATCCGGATAACCAGCGTACGGTTAAGTGGAGTTCTGGTGTATTAATTATTCCCAGCTTGTATCTGGTCTGGAATAGTGGCTTGTTCCGATTAGATTCATGTTCAAGGATGTCCGAAGAACCAAAAGAGCTGGGACAGCCCGGTGAGTCCAATAACCAGGCTACTCCTTTGGCGACGGGGGAATCGGGCATGGTAGTCGGCGCGGGCCTAGATTTTTCTTTACTGCATAGCATCGAAGCCCGTTATAGGGCTCACCCGGTCTCCTGTCTAATTCGTACCGGGGATAATGCTGCCGAGGTTTGAAGCTGATGACTGACCTCCATATAGTGCTGACATTAAGGAAGCGCGGAACTGAACCTCTCCCTTAAACGCGTGATGCTGGTTTGGGCATAATGACTAATATAAACATTTTCCAAGAAGCGAAGTTGCTTCTCGGACTGTACTGAAATCGGAAATAGGGAATATTCTGAAGCCTCCATTACAAGCGTCAAATGTGGAAACGTACTGCGGTTTGGTATTCTGACGTCCAGAGTTCTGTGACACCGCCGGCAATATGTGCAGTATCGTGACAGGGAAGGTGATGGTGTTCCACACACCACGCGCCAGTTCGGAACATCTAAATCACATGTGTAATGGTTCCGTTCGTCGCTGATCTATATTAATAATTGTCCAACGAGATGCAACACAAAGCAGTCTATTTATTATTCTGCAAGTTCACTATACATGTTTGGGTGTCAACCACACCCATCATCAGAAGTACACAATCCTGTAACTACAGCCTCCGGTAATGGTCATATTTTTTGTGCGGCTGCCTCCCTCCGACGTGGCTAACTTGACGTCGTTGGAGGGAGGTAGCTGCTTTGTGTTGCGTCTCGTTGGACAGTTGTTAATATATAACTGAATCACAGTCGCCGCGCATAACGATCGTTGTCTGGTATTGGTAGGCTTCCTGTCCATATCCATAAATTCGTCTCTTATGCCTTCAGTTTATGCATGGAATATTCGTATTACCTTTTTTTTAGGCGCGTTTGCAAAATTGCGAAATGCGCCTGCCCGTCCGTCCGTCCGCGTGGAACATCTCGTCTTACTTCTGGACGGATTTTAATGAAATAAGATGTTCGCGGATTTTTCGAAAATCTGTCGAGAAAATCAAGTTCCAATTAAAATCCGACGCTGAATTCTTAGAATGAGAAATGTGTCACGTGAAAGTTGTAGAGTAAATCAAAACGCATTTTTTATTTTCAGTAATCCCCC
>Ga0123353_10012819_pt1 | contig 11953 bp, 8 predicted proteins | sample TergutLab28metaG_3_FD_92763 | JGI IMG/M metagenome (GOLD analysis project Ga0123353, IMG submission 92763) | Labiotermes labralis P3 segment gut microbial communities from Petit-Saut dam, French Guiana - Lab288 P3 | ecosystem: Host-associated > Arthropoda: Insects > Digestive system > Gut ... | reverse complement strand
TATATATATATATATATATATATACATACATATCATTGCACGCCACCCCTTGACCCAAACTGTCACTTCTTACGGTGTCTTAAAATTTTTTCGTGTGCATCTTATTGAGGTTGAGTTTCTGGAGAACCGAACTTTCGTACACATGGGAGGAAGTGTACTGTATTAAAAGAATTGTGTAGGAGAGTAATGTTTCGTATTTCTTTTTCTGTGACGCAACATCTCAACTCGGGCGTAGGCGGTCTCACTGTTGAGGTTTCTAGATCTCTCTCTCATACACACACACACACACACACATGGTAGGAATCATCCGAACGATTCATCATCGTTTCTCTACGATTTAGTCATCGATGGTTGGTCAAAAACAGAGAAACGAACATACAGGCGTCCTTTTCCACTTTATAAAGAAATATCACTTTTAATTTCCGACCAAATAAAAATATATTTATGGACACATAGGAAAAATAATATACATAAGAATACAGTAATCCACCTTAGTAAACAAAGAAGTACACTCTGGTTAATATAACTTATTACTTTATTTAATTTGGAAGACAAAATTAGAAAAAGAAAAATAATTTCGTTGTAATTTATTTGTTTTTCAAAAATCGATTTTGTTGAAGTACTAGCTTATAAACACAGGGCTGTTTGGGATCGAAAAAAATAGTATTTTTACGGTACACTGAACATCCAAACACACTTCATCTGGACAACGGAAGGTCCATATTCGCAGTATTTCTGCTTGGAAACCTACATGTTCTGGAAGCTCTGAAGGGAAGCCAGTATGGATCCTACAGTCCACATAGAGTATTTCCTCTCTGGAGGAGCAACAAACTTGCATGCGAGGTGGACAGTACAGTACAAGGGCTGTGATGTCCTTCTTCAACCTTTCAACAAAGCCAGGGTACATGGTGTTACCACCAGAAAAAACTAAGTTGGCATACAAAGTTTTGCGGATGTTTATTTCACACTGCATGATGGAGGTACGTAGTATAAGTGGCATCATGAATACCACACGATTCCTTTCCCAAAAAGTAAGGATGGCAGAGTACCTCTGGGCAATGGAAATTCTCGTTACCAATGGTTATCACGTCACCATCAGGCAGTTCATAAGATTTCTCCAGTGAGCTGGATGGAACTTCAGTTTCCATCTCCTGCTTAAAGTCAAGAGCTACATAACATAGTTTCTCCTTGATACACGTATCACGTACAATTTCTCGCTCAGGCGTAGTTGTGAAGCTGTAGACACCCTCTGTCACATTCTGCACGAGGTATTCTGTCAAGTCACAGCCAGCCAGATTCAGACGCCTGGTGGCGTGGTTCACAGCATAAACTTAGAGCGTGAGGAATAAGTTGCACAGTTGATGTGACTTCGGACGTCAACAAGACAGGTTATGTGCGTGTAACGTAACAATGTGGCTCGTTCACGTAACCATTATTGCAAATATGCGTTCATGGTGTACTGTCGAGCTCCATGTCAATGTGAATAACACAGAGACATTCAGTGCTGTTCAACAATTCTTACATGGCGAATTTATGTCGCCAGCAACGATAGGAAGTACTAAGGTATTAATGTAATATACACGATATTTTTGTCGAATTTTAACCAAATTTAGAATGTCTCGACAGATTTTATAAAATCCCTCACTCTCAGATTTTACGGAAATCAGTCCACTAGGAGTCTCGCTGATGCATGCGGACAGACGGACATGATGAAGCTTAAAAGACGATTTTCATATCTATGTGAAAGCGCCTTAACAATGTCCGCAGCCTCTTAATATTGGGCATTCACTGACACGAAAACTGTAGAATATGAAGCTAATTCCCACTGTTTTTTCAGAAGTCAAACGTCAGCCGAGGAAAGGTGTTTCATTATATATTAACAGAAACTGTGCACAATTTACCTTCATACATGATACATTTTGGGAGACACCATCACCAGAATCCAGCACAATATCAGTCGTTCTGCCAGATGCATACAGAGACATCACAGCTCGAATAGCTACATACATTGCAGGAGTGCTGAAGTTTTCAAACATGATCTGCAGCAGTGGAGTACGCATTCTCTTGCTGCATCTACTGAACATTAGTTTGGCTACATGCACCCATGTATCAGGACCGATAAGAAAAAACAATTTAACATACCTCGGTAATTTTTTCTCTGTTTGCTTGTGAGTTCAGAGGTGCTTTTCTCAAAAGGACTGGGTATTCTTCGGGTGCTACATGAAGCACGTTGAGGAAGGTGTGGTGCTAGATGTTTACAATGTCGTCCCACTTGGTCACATCACCATGCTCAATGGGATAGTTTAGTGTAACAAACACTTTCCTGGATGGATAGTGCTGTCTCACCAACAGAGTTATTTTTCTGACCAGTGCGTAATCTGTCTGAAGGACAATGTGGTAAGGTTTTGCCTGAGTGTCATTATGAATCACGCGATGAACGTATGCGTAGTGGATGTATAAATCCACCTAGTCTTAATTTCAGTAGTAGATATAATGTATTCAGCAGCATTCGTCCTTGGAATAAGACCCAATAGCCTTCAGATAAGCGGCTGTTTCGACTCAAGAACTGGTCTGGATGAAGGGAAGAGAAGATACCTTCCCTGCCAGGAACTGAACCCTGATCACCATCCTCCATCCCTTAGCCAAATACCCACACTGACTTATTTTATACACAAATCAAACGAATAAATTCCCGATCGACTTAAAATTTTAAGTTTCCTTGAGACACAGTGGCTCCACGGTACATAATATTGTAATATACACGGTACATAATATAGCAATGTACACGGTACATAATATTGCAATATACACGGTACATAATATTGCAATATACACGGTACATAATATTGCAATACACACGGTACATAATATTACAATATACACTTCCCAATTTCGAGATTTCAATATGATATTTTGAGGCAGTTTATTTCTCACATTTCTTCCTTAACATAATAATACATTTTTATTAATAGTTTTAGTATTATTAATCCTAATAAAGCCACTGGTAACGCAGCATTATCTGTACTGTATTTAGAATATTATGAAGATTACTGTTGAATCCTTTCTCTTAAAGAAGGTTATCAGATGCCAGAAATTTAATTCTATTAAACTCTTGTAATGTTTTAAAAAAGACTGTCCTATAGAGATTGTACATGATTTAAATAGCTGTCAGTCAGCAAGTTGAATACTGATGTACAAAATACACTCCACTTCAAACAAAAAATATGCAATTACTATATATCACATTGGGATTTGGTGTTGGACAAAAATATAGTTGGAACTCTGCTACGACAAACACACAGGTTTAGGTGCCAATGAAATTAAACATGTTCAGCCATTCAGTGACAGACAGCTACAAATACGTCACACAGTACTGTAAAATTCTGCTCAACTGATGCCAAAGTCGACCAACAATTGATGGGAACTTTGTTCGGGGTGCTTCATTGTCTGCAAATCCAGCTTTGCAAATTCCAGAGCCATTGTCTATTACAAGTGTAGTAGCTTTAATGTCACTCATGGTTAGTGCTTTAGTGTGACGACTATTGTCTATTAAAAGCAGACATTGTATAAAATGAGTAAGTGCATCAAATAATTCTCTAAATGAAAGGAAGACTCCGTCCTGTTACTTCCTGCTCCAGTACACAGCTGAATATTGCAGAACATAGTCTGAAATCACCTTCGTTATAACAATTGATATTTATGGTTTACTGAACGGCATTTACGCTGTTCAGCCATGGTCAAAGAGTAGTAAATATTGGATGCAAAATTATCATCATAGACAATGGCAAGAGTCTGGGGAAAAGCCGAAATGCCAGCACAGTCCATCCCCACACACATACATGAAAATAAGACCTCCCGAGTACCAAGTTGTAATAATATCACTTGACAGTCACTTTAGGCGATACTATATCAATTCAGCCTTCCACAAAATTGAAATGTCAATATAAACAAAAAATCCCATAGTGATCTTGAACAAGAAATGTTTCCCAGTAGGAAATCCACTAAATTCCATTGTTGCGTGGCTTGATACATATATATATAATGCATACATAGTAACTTAAAGGACACGTTTTCTGAACCACCACATCTTTCAGGTATATGAAAATTTAGACCATCTGATGGAGGTATCGGCAAATGTCTTACAATCAGCTGTGCAATACACACCAAGCAGCAACAGACAGTGCAGTCTGGATGGGGTTGCTAAACAAGGACCGGTCCCTGAGCATCTACAGAAGGACAGATCCCCTTTTCGTACCCTGTTCTGAACATGTAGTCCATGCTCCAAACGACTCTGTGCTCTTATAGAGCACCGAATGGCTCTCTACAAAGGGCCATTGAATCACTGGCACCAGAACCAACCATGCCATGTGTGAAATAAAGGCATTATTATTTTCAAATAAAAATATATCCAGCCTTCCCGTGTGTTGTGTGCTTCATAGTGACAAATTGTCAGTAATTTTAATTGGGAAAACTGCAAAATATACAAAATATATAAAACGAAAAATGTAAAAAAATGTTTAAAATCTTATATCATAATGTTATTTAGCCTTTCAGTGAAGCAATGTCCATACCGCTGGAAGGTGGGAACACTGCTAACCTCGAGAGTTTCGTAACATAAACTAGAACGCCTGCTACTAAGAGAGAAAGTAACCTGGTCGTGTACGTATATTCTACGAACATGTAACAGTATTTCAGTCGTCTTCGTAATTAGTAACGTTTTAGTGACGGGCTGTGTGCACTGTACGGACCTGTTATTTTCACTTGTCGCCGACTTCGGTGCACAGAACCGTCATTAAGGCATTTACGTGTACTACAAATTTAACATCCCTTTGTTTTGGGCAGTGGTTGGAACTTGAAATCCAGAGTCTTTGAAAAGTTAAACACCCCAGGACAATTCAATATATTTCAAAAACAACAAACTTCAACATTGTATATGTCTGTAATTTAAAGGCAGAGATTCTCTTCTAAAGAATCTACACTTATTCCAAGAGAGGAAAATTGTAGATGCACGGTGTCCACTTTATCGTGTCCCCGACAACAGCATTCTCGCAAAGAAGGTGTCCGTCTGGATATCTCATGACAGCTGCCGTGTTCAGAACAATAAAAAATGTAAACTTAGACTACAAATATGTCTATAATTTATAAAAGCGCCTAAGTCAGACTTTATTGGAGAGAAAGATGTTTCGAGTGAAAGTTATGGCGAGGACGCAGACACTAATTTTACGCCCAGAATGCTTTTCTTAAGTCTCTTGATTCTCGCAATAAGCTGACCAACAACACAAGTACGGTGTTTCGAACGTACTTCAAGTTGAATTTTGTCTTTTCTCTTGGACGATATTTAATTCTTCTCATCAGAATTTATAATTTTACAAATAAACCTCCAGATCTAATTAAAACACAACACACTACCCTAAGATAATCTTAAATTTATTAAATTCTATGTAATCTCCTTTTATCATTTACTTTTCTGTTCACATTTTATGCTATACACTTTTCTCTAGGGCGTCTAGGGGGTAAGTAAAAGAGATAAAACAGAAGGAAAGGACAGAACTTGCCAGAATTCTAACGCTGTCCACAAAATTCCTAACCCTGTAATTAATATATGATGGCGGTCTTGCGGTTTATAACATCCCGCCGAACACAACGTGTCTGTCACGTGATACAATAACAGCCAATCCAACAGGTCGTTTATCATAGACTAAGAACTGAAATTCACACTAGTTGTTAATCTAAATACACATCTTCACGGACAGATTCAAGGTAATCACAACGGTGTCACTGAAATTACACGTAATCTGGGATGTGTAGGTCGAGCCGACTGGTAACTTCTTACCGACGTTTCGAAGTATCGTAATGGCGTCGGCTTGCGGTTCAATCAGTCCACACTTCATGGATTGCCACGCGGTGTAAATGCTAGAATACTCGAATCTGTACAGTCACAATCGAAATAAAATAAACCTGATTTTTATTTCATCATTACGAAACCGATAAGTCGGCCTCTTTCTGCTGAATACATAACGTAAGCAGCTGAGCTTCAGATAACAACACATGAATCTTCCTGGATATGATTGCTACTGCCAACACATTTACTATGTGCGATGGAACTACGTGATCAAAGCATATGATTGTATATAACATTCAGGTACTCGCTCAGTGTTGTAAACAGATAAGTGGTATCAGCTGCAGATACTATTGTTTGTGTGATACGTGTATGAATTTTCGATAACCCAACTTCCACTTTCGTCCACACATACATCTTGTATAATCACTGCAAAGTGGCAGAGAACTGCGCTTTTCTGGGACATTAGGCAGGTACTCGTTGCCTAATACGACAGAAGAGTGCTGTTCTCTTCTTGTATTATCAATGTTTTTCCTAACTGAACACACAGAGAAGGAACAACTTTTTTTGGAGCTCAAAGTTTAATGAAGATTTTTATCAAGAAATTAGAAACAATAAGCCTTATAGAAAGTTTGATCTATGGAATAGAGGCATTTTTGCGAAAATCCTTCAACGTGCTCCGTGGCCACATCTCTAAGCAGCAAGCTGCCGTCTAAGCGACAAACACGCCACAGTCTTACCGCGTTTTCATAACTCTGACAGCGCTGATTCCTAATGTTAGATACCTGACAGACCCTACAAAGAAGTTTACCAAACCCTTCACTTATCCACGCCATTTATCACTCTCCAACACTGGCGCTGAACGATTTTTATCAGAACGTGTGTCAGTAAGCACTTATTTGACCAAAGTTAAACAAATTTAGAAATATTTCCCACGTTTTTTTTGGAAGAGTTTAAGCTGCTGTAAGCCATCCAGAAATCATAAGAATTATCCTGGTTAATAATTCATTTGCTTGTAACATTTCAAGATCTCTTACGGCTTATAAAATTTTCCTTTGAAATTGTTCCCAAACGTGGATCAATGTGAGACACTGTATACCCGAGGGCCTAAGATTATGGGATTCTGTCCCTTCTGTTGCCTACCGACTTGTAAAAAATTAGTAGAGAAATGTACAGCCTTTTAGCCTTGAAAGTAGCGGGGCGTGGATGATGCCTTTGACGAGAAAATTCCTTTACTCCTTACGAGAGGCGGAATGACTCATATTGGTGCATTACTGAAGCAATAACAACAACAAAATAATAAGAGATAGGCAGCGCTCTGCCTCTCTCTTCAAAAAAGTACTACGTCAGAGCCCTGCACTTTAAAAAGTATCGCGGGGAGGGTGTCTGTTGCCCCGCGGTCTGACTACATCACTGCCATGAGGGGGTTGGGATTACGTAGACCGTATAGCGACTCTGTTTAGGCTAAATGGTTCAGGGTTCGAACTCTGGTGGGGACAAGAGATTTTCCCTTCTACAAACCCGTCTACAATCACCCTGGGGCCCTCACAATTTCCTGTATAATGGTACAAGTGTTTTTCTCCGAGCAAAACGGTTGGGGTGTCATTATTTATCCACATATACCGCAATTTTCCTTCACTTACTGCAAGTACATTTCATAGTGCAGTCGGTATAGCGACTAGCTACCAGCCCGTAGCTGTCTTGAAATTGAATTCCGGCAGGGTCGAGATTTTCCGCACAACTCCAGCCCGGCCCTGGGGCCCACGCAGCTTTCTGTAGAATGGGGACCGGGTCCTTTTCCCGGGGATAAAGCAGACGGAGTGTGGAATTAACCACCCAGCCCCATACAACGCCGAGATTAAAAAAAAAGAATAGAGCTAAGCCTGTAATACACTTCTGGGTGTTCATGGTCTGTTACACATTGAACTTTATTTTTCAAGTATATGTCAGTTCTACTGAACTTTCATGAGTACAGCCCCTGTCTTATGCGTCTATTACATTTTTTTTAATAAAAAATTGTAAATTGTATATTATGTGACGTAGCAGACGGCTCGTACCACGGCAATATATAATTTAAGAATGCAGTGTTTCAAGTTAAGCACCTCGTTTCATATACGACCATAAGGAAAGTGCGGTTCTGCACGTACATCTTTTGACGAAATTAACAAATTGCAAATAATATTTTGTGCCTTTATCTTATACAGATATTTATCCACATAGAACAGAAATGTAGCAACAGCGGGTAGAAAATAATTCACATCACTAAGTAAAGTGTGAATTTCAACTGCATCAATTTTTAAGACCCCACTAAATATGTTATTTTGAATACTACCAGTACCGAATTTTTATCGAAATCAGCAAATAAATGTAGAACACAGAAACAATATTCCATTTACTCTCTTAAGAAAAGTATATCTTCCTCACTGGCGAATTTCACGACACCAGCACTACTCAAAGATAACTGCGTGAAAATATTCTGTATAGAATGTCACCAAAGTCGGTCAAGAAATTTGTAAATTAGGAGCTGAAAATCATTTACACTCACGAATAGAGCATTATAGCACTAGTTAATTTTCACAAATCTCACACAGACCCCATAACGTTTTTAAATAAACATTATACCAAATGTTGTGAAAAAACACCAAAAGATTTAGTCGTCGAAACTAGGCCACAAACAGAAGAAGGGTGAGGAGGACGTGGTCTCCACACAGGGTCTTCTATTTCACTCCGTACAGAATTATCACTTTGATTGCTTAAAAATAACAATAGATTTAATAGACACAATGAAAGACTGTCTTACGTGAAAGTACAATGAAAAATTTTATTACGTAATGAATCGTACTGTAATTATAAGAATGTACGATGTTATTTAATTCTGGAATATAACACTACATGAAGAAAATAGAATGACAGTGGAATTCATTTGCTATTTCAGCAGCGTGTTGTTGAAGGACATTCTTCTAAGAGCACAAATATTTGTTATCGAAAACGTTGTAGTTTTAAACTAAAGGCATCTCTTGTGAACGATGGTAGACCCATACTCATTATATTCCTGCTTGGAAATCAACATTTTCTGGAAGCTCTGACTGGAAGCAAATAAGGATCCTCCAATCCACACAGAGTATTTCCTCTCTGGAGTAGCAACAACATTTACATTCATTTTGGGCGGTGCAAGCTCAGTGATTTCCTTCTTCAACCTGTCAGGAAAGCCAGGGAACATGGTGTTACCACCAGACAGAACTATGTTGTTATACAAGGCTTTACGGATGTCCATGTCACACTTAATGATGGAGTTATAAGTGGCATCTTGAATACCATATTCTTCCATTCCCAAGAAGGAAGGCTGGAAGAGTACCTCTGGACAACGGAACTTCTCTTTACCAATGGTTATCACGCCACCATCAGGCAGTTCATAAGACTCCTCCAGGGAGCTGGATGAAGCTGCATTTTCCATCTCCTGCTTAAAGTCAAGAGCTACGTAACATAGCTTCTCCTTGATATCATGCAAAAGGTTCCTCTCAGAAGAAGATGTGAAGTTGTTTCCACGCTCTGTCAAAATCTGCTTGAAGTATTCTGTCAAATCACGGCCTGCCAGATTCAGACGACTGATGGCACGGTGCACAGCATAACCTCAGAGCATGAAAAATAATTACTATTTCGATATAAAATCAGACACAAAAAATGACCATAATTTTGCAACAATGGTCATAGACTTGTTCAACAACAATGTGGTACAAAGTTCATTCACACAGTATTTCGAATATAAAATATGAGCTGATGAAAAATAGTTCATTATACATTAACAGAAACTGTGCAAAATTTACCTTCATATATGGGTACGGTTTGGGAGACACCGTCACCAGAATCCAACACAATACCAGTGGAACTACCAGATGCATAAAGAGACAGAACAGCTGAAATGGCTACATACATTGCAGGAGTGTTGAAGGTTTCAAACATGATCTGCAACAGTGGAGTGTGCATTTGCTTGCTGCATCTACTCAACGTTTGTTTGGCTTCATGTAAAAATGAAAGAGGAATGATAAGAAAAAAATTTCCCATACCTCGGCCATTTTTTCTCTGTTTCTGTGTGGATTCAGAGCCACTTCTGTCAACAGAACTGGGTGTTCTTCAGGCGCTGCGTGAAGTACGTTGTAGAAGGTGTGGTGCCAGATGCTTACCATGTCGTCCCAGTTGGTCACAACACCATGCTCAATGGGATAATTCAGAGAAAGCAAACCCTTCTTGGACTGCGTTTCATTACCAACATAGGTGTCTTTCTCGTCAGCGCGTAACCTCTCACTCTGAGGGAAAAATCAGGAATAGTCCTACTTGTGCATCGTTATGAACCATATAATGCAGTTACATATAGTGGACATATAGCTCCATATAATCTTAATTTTAGTACTACATGCAGTGTATTCAACTTCTTGTTTACAACATTTGTCCTCGGCGAAACAAGTACACAGTGTTTGGAAAAGAGTCTGAGTGAGCACCAGATTTCATCTGGTTGATCGAAAGAAAAATATCTCGCCCTGCCCGGAAGCGAAGTCAGACTTCCCTCATCAAGACCATCGCCAAACCATTAAAGTAAAATATGTGAGACTGTAAATTAAAAATAAATTCCTAGCTGGCAGAAAACTTTAAATTTCCACGTTACACATTTGTACTAGGACCAAAATAGAATGACACACACATGTCCCACTGGTCAGAATTGCACGCGAAATCTTTATGCAGTTAATTGTTCTAACTTCGTTTTGAACATAATATTATATTGTTAGTTCATTCAGTTTTCTAAACCAATATATTTAACCAACAGTGTTAGTGTTATCTGTATAATGTTATAGATATAACAGAAACGCTTCTATGATTCCCCTTTTCAGCAGAGGTTACTGGAGGGTAGGGAATTTAAATCCACTACAGTACTGTAGTCATTGCAAACAGACAAGTTACAAATTTTGTACAAGTTTTAAATACTTGGAAATGAGAAAGTATAAGAATGTTGTCCAAAATGAAAATGAACAGTTGACAAACTTTAGGTTTGATTACGTGAGTTTGGTGTTGGGCCCAATTACAACTGTTACAGTATTAGGAACTATACAGAGATTCATGTGACAACACAACTGAACATGTTTTAAAAAATTCAGTTACAGGAAACTATAAATATGTTTCCCAGTACAGAAAAACTCAACTTGCCTGATGCATTGGTCTGCCAACAACTGCTGAAAACATTTCTCGGGGTGCTTTCTCGTCTGCAAATCCAGCCTTGCACATTCCAGAGCCATTGTCTATGACAATTGCAGTAAGTTTCACGTCACTCATATTTAGTGTTTTGGAGGACTGAAACAGTTGAATCACACACAACTATCTACTTACAATAAACTTAGCAAGTACACCAAAATATTCTACAGATAGCAGGAAGCTTCCTGCCTGTCACTCTTCCATCACACAGCTCGACACTGCAAAACACACGTCCATACCAACGACCGGTAGCGCATACAGTAGTGCCCAACCTAATTGTATCATCTGCTATATGCAGTTCATCAAGTGACAGTATCCAAAGGGTTAATTAGGAAATAAAGAAGGTCAATCACAATTAAATTTGATGGTATTTTGCTATAAAGTGTGATTCAAGGGAAACGGCAATATACTGGAAAGTGATAATACCTGTCGTTATGAGAAAAAATATTCATGATTGTGAGTGACTTTCATTACTGCTTTGTTTAATGTTTGTGTGTTTATTGTAACAGTATATATATATATATATATATATATATATCACAACGGGATGTTCCATGAAAATGGCTGTAACTATAGTTCACTTAGCGTAGAATGGTAGTGAATAATGGATGTAAAGTTACTTTTACAGTATTGTCTGGAGAAAGGTTGCATCCTATAAATATGGAGTTTTGATTGAGACATATGTAATTGATCCTGAGCTGACAACCGTTAATTTATTAAGTTTCAAAATTTGTCTCCTACCTTATATCTTTTTGGCACACATTTTTTTCTATTGAAATTTTCCCTAGCGAGTCTCTCGGATAATTAAGAAAAGAAGGAAACGAAAAGGAAGGAGCGAACGACCCAGATTCCTTCTGCTGTGGTTCAGTTCTT
>Ga0123353_10012817_pt1 | contig 11955 bp, 10 predicted proteins | sample TergutLab28metaG_3_FD_92763 | JGI IMG/M metagenome (GOLD analysis project Ga0123353, IMG submission 92763) | Labiotermes labralis P3 segment gut microbial communities from Petit-Saut dam, French Guiana - Lab288 P3 | ecosystem: Host-associated > Arthropoda: Insects > Digestive system > Gut ... | reverse complement strand
GTCAGCCTACACAACGCAACAAGTAGTCGCAAGCTCCTGAAGATGGACGTATTAACGTCTGAAACATGTTGAGCAGTAGATAATAAAGCAAGTGTCATCTAGTTGGTCAACCTTTATTCAAAACTCAGAGTAAGTTTATTTTGTGCAGTTTGCCATTCTTCAGCGCATCAGAAAACGTGCAGCTGTGTTCTTTACATTGTTTTATATGGATGTGAAACTGGTTGCCTCATTCGAGAGTCGCATTTTGAGTTTTGTGAGTGCTGAGACAAAATTTCGACCTTAAGATGGAAGTAACAGGAAGGTGGGGAATTTTGCAAAGAAGTGAGGCACTGTACATATAAACGCAACGTTGAGGCGCGTTCGCGTAACGGTTGTTGCCGTGGAAAGCAAGAAGTAGTGCATATTCTGAGTGTGTTTGTAGTCTTAGTTATTCAGCATGCAAAGCGCATTCGCCGTATTTTGTTGTCGTCTGTGGCCCTGCAGCTTTACTAATTTTTACCACATTATCTCATAAACGGCACGATTTTCGGGAAATGTTATTCATCATAAAATGCGTATTTTGATTTTCTCTGCGACTTTTGTCGGAAATATTTCTCATTCTAAGAAGAATTCAAGGAGATGTAATAAATGTACATACGTCTTCATGTAAAGTGCCCGTTATTCTTGTGGGATTTTAATGAAGCAGGAATTTTCTCGACAGATTTTGGAAAATCCTCAAATACCAAATTTCGTAAAAAAAATCCGTCCAGTGGAAGTCAAATTGCTGCATGCGGACGGATGGACGGACGGACGGACGGACGGACTGACGGATACACATACATAAGGAAGCTAGTATTCGCAACTTTGCGGCTGAACTTAAAAACTATGTAATTTGTATTTTTTGCTTATTATTCTACTGTTTCTTCCTTCGTCTTTTTCTTCCGCCTCCTCTTCCTCCTGCTGTCTCCTCTCCTGTTAACAAGAACTGGTCTTAAACGTGTTACGAAGCTAACAGCCATTGGTGGTTCACAGTCTTGTTTTCCCGTCGTGTATTTCCACGTGCTTCCTTCTATTTTCAAATTCTGTTGTGTTTTCTCTATTCGTAGAACTGTTACATGAAAGCGCTCGAGCAGTGTGGAACATACTGCATACTACAAATGCTTGCGAGATTTTGTATGAGAAATATCCAATGAAGAAATCACTGGCGGATGCACATGTGGTTATAATTGAATGATGAGGATGTTATTAAAACATATCTTGCGGATATACGGAGTAGTTTTATGGACGGGATTTAATTTGCTCGGGATGATATTAAGTGACTGGGTTTTGTGAATACGGTTATTCACTATTTTTTATGAATAGGTAACTATCGTCTTTTGGGAGTGAACTCTGAACGGCGAAGGTGTTCAGTCGTTACCAGAGACTTATCAAGAGCGTCTGTAATTCTCCTTGAACAGCTTTAATGGGATGGAATAAACCGGAACTGTGTTCCAGTGACTTCATCTTCAAGACAGGAAGGACCATGCACTATAATGATGGGAAAGACCACCAAGCAAAATTACATACTACATGGATTAAATGAGCAGCCTCGTTTTCGGTGAACTTTGCTGGCAAAGACTGTTTGGGTTGACAGTATATTCATACTTCATTATTCCTTACGAAGACGTAAAATACGATGTATAGGCCTACTCATAGAATGTTATTTGGTAATGTGTACGTAATTTGTAATTTATTACTACGGATAGCAGCGTGGCAGGATAGCTCACTGGGTACAGTGACTAGACTGGGTTCAGTTCTCAACGAGTCTGACGCTGTCAGGAGTGTTCGTAAAATTGCGAATGCAACTGCTGGCTTCGTCATGCCTGTTCCTTCATCTCTGTGTCTGCCTGTCCGCATCGAACAACTCGGTATCCACTTAACCGATTTTCTTGAAATTGGATACGAAAATTTTTCGAATGTCTGTCTGCCTGCTTATCTTTTATATACATTTATGGTATTACATGTGTTGTTATTATTATTATAATTATTATCGTCATCTCCTTTATGCAGGATATTTATACTTATATTCCCGAGACAAACTATGTCCCTAAGGAATACAGTGTTGCAGCTATTCTGTTGTTACTATTCATGGTGCTTATATCGATAGTTCCTATGTTGACTCTATTGTACTTTTACATCAGTACTTTCCGAAGTGTGTGTGTGTGTGTGTGTGTGTGTGTGTGCAGTGCCCAATATGCTGTTTTCTGTAGTTCCTTAACTTCATGGTTTCCTGGTACGTTGCTTACGTATTTTCTGAATGACTTTGAAATGGTCCCAGTTGCCCCTATTGTTACTGCTATCACCTTTGCTTTTACATTCCACATGCGTTGTATTTTTATTGTAGGGGCTTTATAATTTAGAATCTTCTCGGCTTCTTTTCTAATCAGATTTCTATCTCCTGAGGTTGCAACGTCTATTAACATACATGTTCCCTTTTCATTATCACGGATTATGATGTCTGGTTTGTTGCTGGGGATGGTTCTGTCAGTTTGTACTTGTTGATTCCACAATATGGTTACCTTACCTCCTTGAATTGGTTCTACTGATTTTGGCACATGTTCATGCCAGTGTTTTTTGTCCAACTGTACTCCTGTTTCCTTGCATATGTTGAAGTGTAGTTGTGCACACACTCTATCGTGTTTTTATGTACTGTTCTTTTCCGAGTATTGGGCATGCTGATATTATGTGGTCTATTCTCTCATCAAATTGTTGGCAAAGTCTGCATTTGCTCTCTGTGTCTGTGTTCAATGTTTTTGTTGCGTAATATTTTGTTCGTAACGCTTGGTCTTGTGCTGCCACTATTTCACTTTCAGTTTCTGCTTTTAGGTCTCCCTTCGATAGCCAGAGAAACGTGTCTTCTTCACTAATAAGCTGTCTATCTATATTTCTAATGTGCTGCCCATGCATTACTTTGTTTTTCCATTTTTTCCTTAGGTACTCTCCCAATCTTGCCTTTGCGTGTTGTATTCCATCCTGTTTTGCGTCACTCTTCTCATTTGGTTGATTTGATTCTCCTGTGATTTTTGCTGCTGTCTTAATTATTGAGTTCATATTTGGTTGAGTGCTTTCGTGGCTCTTAAAACTATTTACAAACTGGTCTTCTTTATAATTAGTATTAAAGTATTCTGCAATATTATTTATTTCTGCTTTATATGCCGCTTCGATTTGTACCAGTCCTCTCCCTCCTTCTTCCCTCTTTACATATAGCCTGTCTATGTCAGCTTTTGGATGATGCATTTTATACATTGTTACCATCTTTCTATTTTTCCTGTCAATCTTTCCTATTTCTTCAGTTCTCCAGTTAATTATACCAAAACTGTATCTCATTACTGGGACAGCTAGTGTTCCAATTGTTGTAATTTTATTCCTGGCGCTCAGTTCAGATTTCGGTATCATTCTTAATCTCCTGCTGTATTCCTGCTTCAATCTTTCTTTCATTTGTTGATGCTGTATGCCGTCGCTTTCCTCAATCCCAAGGTACTTGTACGTTTTTCCCTGTTCTAACTCTTGTATTTCTCTGGTGATGTCGATCACTAAATTTTGCGAGTGAACTAGTTTGCCTCTTTTAAACGCAATTTTGGCATATTTTGCAAGTCCAAACTCCATATCGATATCATCACTGAAGGTTTGAACTGTTTGTATCTGTTTTTGGAGCTCTTCCTCTGATTTAGCAATCAGCTTCAAAACATCCATGTAAAGTAGGTGTGATATTTATGTCTTTGTTGTGTGCTTTTCATATCCTGTGTTCAACATATTCAGTTGTTCAGTGAGAGGGATTAAGCAAATGCAAAATAGCAGTGGTGATAGTGAGTCTCCTTGAAATATTCCACGTTGTATTTTTATGCCTTCTGTTTCTATTAGCTTTTTTTCTGCGTGTGGGCGCATAACGTGTTTTCCAGTAGCTCATGACCTTCTTGGTGAATGATATAACTTTATTATTGATGCCAATTAACTCCAGGGACTTGATTATCCAACTGTGTGGCACCCTGTCGAAAGCTTTCTGATAATCAATCCATGCCATACACATTTTTTTTCCTGCGTTTACATTCTTGTAGTATTGCTTTTGGAATCAGCAGCTGATCTTTGCATAGTTTCGATCCGCTGCAGTACCCTTTCTGTTCTTTTTGTCATCAGATTTTCATCATCCATATATGTTTGCATGCGCCTGCTTATAATAGATGTAATGAGTTTATATATTGTAGGCAGACGTGTCACAGGTCTGTAATTCTTTGGATTTTCAGTATTCTCGTTTTTGTAATAAGGAATGTTACTCCTGCCGTTAACCACTCCGGTATTTGATCTTCTTCAATTAGTTTGTAAAAAAAGTGCAGCTATATGCTTTTGTGTGTTGTTGTAAGTTGCTTAAACCAAAAATTTACTATTTGATCTCTTCCAGGGGCTTTACAGTTTAGCGTTATTCTTAGTGCCTTTGCAACGTCTTTTTCACATACTGGGCTCCATTCCATGCTTGGATATTTGTTGGTACTGGTTTTCAATCCAGTGCGCCTCTCCATTATGTTTAACTTCTTTCCCATATATTTCCCTCCAAAAGTTCTCTAGTTCCTCTTTGTCTGGTGCATTTTTCACACTGGAATATGTCTGCCTGAGACAGTTTTAAAATATCTTATAGTCTGTCCTAAACAGCTTCTTTGGTAATACTGGTTTTGTATTTTCCTGTGTCTAGATAATCGTTGCGTCTTTGCTGAAACGTTTTGTTTAAGCTCTTTAATCAGTTGATCCAAATTTTCTTTCTTCTTTGTGTTATATTTCTGAAGTAATCTGGTTCTTTTTAAGTTCTGTACCTTAATGTTATCTCTTTTTATTTCCACCAAAGCTGACAGTTCCTTTCTGATATCGTTTATGCTCTCCTTTATGCGTCTAACCCACGGGGGCGTTTTTTATCCTTGTGTTTCTAATTTACGCTCTCCTTTATTATTATTATTATTATTATTATTATATTTTAATGTCGTGAGAAACTGACTCTGTTACTTGGGTACACATTATGTATGCGTTAAATTTATTGGATATAACCTTATCGTTTTATACTGTCGCCATGTTTGTTGTTGTATAACAACCGACATTTCAAACACGCCGCGTTCGTTTGTTTATGATCTGGCTCCAAACCAAAGTTCATGTGCCCAGCTCCAATAGTTCGTTACGGTATCAAACCTAAAGTTAAATGTGGATTTCATATAACCACCATTTTGTTGTTTTAATTCCAAGGCCCTTTGTTACGTGGGGTTAAGTGTCGCTCGACCCTCACAAGCTTGTGCATTCTTCATATTTAGGCAACTACAAAGTACAGTTTCGATTTTCTTGCTGATGGCATAACCTCATTATCACATTTTAAGAAAATCGGTGAACTCCTTGACGTGTCGGCGACACATTCTGATTCACACGCGTCCTTTAAACCATTTTTCTCCTCGAGGGTGGAAAAGAGATTATTTATGATACATTGTGGTTAGCCATTAACTCGAATACTGTTTTTGACTTGCAAGTTGTACTTCGTGGGTGGGAGGACTGATGATCGGCAGGCCTGCTGCTTCCATTCGACGAGGGGGTTTATCACCCGCTATCGTACTATTTTGGTGTTACTTGTGAGTCTGTGTAATGCAGTGTCTGCTGGTTCCCCTTCCATTTGCGTTCATTCAGATCCCAGGGTCTCTACTGGTCTGAACGTATGTGTAGGCTAAGTGACAGTATTGATTCTCTATGGCTCTTTGGAGCAAGGAGATGGTGCGCCCCACATTAGACTGCATTGTAATCCATCCCACTTAACATCGCCAAATACACGCTCTGCTTTAATTACCTCGACATGAGTTATCTGTGGCCTGCGATTATCCCTGATATGCAGTATTCCAAGTGTAATAATGGACTAACATCTCGTGGATGGGCGGTTACAACACGCGATTCGTTTGAATTGCATATGCAGAGACATTCCGGTTTGTGACGTAGTTAGAGGTTTTGTCTGAATTGAATCTGCAGAGTCGTTCGAATATGTGATAAAGTTTCGTTTGGATTGCGGCTGCAGAACCATTTCGATGTGTGATGTAGTTAGCCCTTTCCAGCCCGAATTAATGTTAGTGCACAGAAAAAATAAATTTCATGTAAATTGTGTTTAAATATGCTATTTGATTATTAATTCATAAAAATAAATCCCTTTTAGCAATTTGATTACAAAATCCAGCATGATTCCTTATGGCATCATTGGGTAATTTTCATGGAAGACGAACATAATAGGTTAGTAGTTACAAAAAAAATGTCTCTTTATTTTCCTGAAACAATATTCAAAACAACTCAATATTTCCAGACACACATACTAAGGTACAAAAATATTTACTTTTCACTGTTTTATGTGGTATGCCATAAAGCGATTTTTATCTTTAGTGAGACGGAAAGCTTTCTCACACTTAATGCATTTTACCCTTGAATAGGCTTTAATACAAAGTCTACACCTTTACTTTTTCTCAGTGTGCGCTGGGCAGTGCCCAACACAATCACACCTCACGTCATCCACTACTTTTGCTGAATTTCGTACTTTCTTCTTATTCACAAGTTCCAGTGTAGGGCTATTGCTTGCTGACCGGCCCCTTTTCCTCGCAGTTGTTTTCCCTGCCCTAAGAAGAGCACGTGCTGTTTCTGACCAGAAGATGATAAGATACACAGGCTTATTGTCATACCATTTGAGGGCCATTACATTTGTTGCTGCCTCAGTCCTATAGTCATCCATTCCTCACCCCAACTTCTTCAATCCTTCATCTGTTTTCAGGCTGCAACCAGGAAGTCTTGACATTCTTACAGTTACCAATCCCAAAATTCCAATTTCTTTGAGGGCACACATGAGGCTGAGAGATGTGAACCAGTTGTCCATGAACACTTTATAATTTTGCCCCTTAGGGAGACCATCAACAAGCCGCAACACTATATCTCCACTTATGCCTAGAGGGGAAACATTTTTTACAATTCCCTTCCCCATATACACTTCAAAGTCATACACTGTTCCACTAGAACCAGTGCGAGCAAATACCTTTATTCCCTATTTGTGGGGTTTGTTCCCGACTTATTATTTTAGTGAACTCCGACCCTTGAATAGAATAATGAGCTCATCAACAGAATTGTACACTTCCACTTCTATTTCCTGAAAACTTCATTTTATACTGTCCACAAACTGCCTTACTGTGAACAACTTGTCATATTCTGGGTCATCACTGTGCCGTTATCGTTTATGTGAAGATAGTTTCTCATGGTGTCAAACCAGTTTCTGGACATAACATCCGCAGTTGGTTCTAATCTTGTTGTATCAGCCCAGTACATTCTATAGCTAGGCATGTTTACTAGTCCTGCCATAATGTGGATGTCTAGAAGTTGTTCCATTTCATTTTTATTTGTGTTCAGTGTCCTTTCTCTTTTCTGTACACAATGCAAATTGGACTGCTCGACAAAGTTTTCAATTATTTCATCTCTACACATTTGTTTCAAGTATTCGAAAGGTGTAATTTCTTCATCTGGGGGATCAGAAAAGTTTGTGTTACGTGCTACATCCACTTCCTCAATATCTTTCATACGCCAGTGAAAGTTACATCTTGATCCACTGTGTGATGCCGCTGGGACAACTTGCACTTTTGCATCCCCACTAAGAGTCATTTGCAAGCGCAAGCTCAAGGGCGTTATATCCAAATCCTCTTCTTACCCCATCCACACTTCGATCATTGCCGGGTCCAGTCCTGGAGCCACGGGACTTGTGGGGATTGCATGTTCATTTCTGTTACTGACAAGGTCCAGCTCATCATCTGACACATCCAAGTCAACGTCAGATACATCCCCTTCCGACAGAATCAACAATTCTGCATCTGTCAGTGTATTCCGCTTAGGTTTCATCTAAAAGCCATAAAATAACATATATATGTATATAATTTGCCATAAATACGTATAAGTAATTATAATAAAAAATCCAATTAAAAATAAAAATGATTCAGTATTAATTAAAAAATTGAACTCCGAATTTTTTTTACGCATGTAATGTATAATGTAAGGTTATGTACCTTTCCTTCAAGTGATGCCCGATGATGCCGTATGGAGTCACAACATTTTGCACCTTCACAGTAAGGCACAGTTTTCACAGAACATCTTCGTGCGTTCATACATTAACAAATCACATCTATACTTGACTTTGGGCCGGAAATAACAATTCTGTCTGACTATTATTCCTCCAAATATCGCTCCCAACTAACACGACACACCACCGTCACAGGCACATGCCGCTGCGCCTACAAAACTCGCAAGAACTGGCCGCTTTGTTCATTTGTTGGGTGACATCAGCATAGCCAGCCGAGTGCAGAAAAGTCAGTGCAGTGTGCTAAGATGAATACTGCAGTCACTGGGCAAAAGACATGCGTATTAAGGACAGATGAAATGTATGATGCCACATGGCATCACTGGGCTGGAAAGGGTTGGAGGTTTCTTCTGGATTGAAACTGCAGAGCCGTTCGGGTACGTGATATAAACGTATGAAGATTTCTTTTGGATTGGATCTGCGGAACCATTGTGATATATTTTGTAGTTAGAGGTTTCGTCTGGATTGCATCTGCTTGGCCGTTCTGATAAGGAACATAGATATAATTTCATTTGGATTGCATCTGCAGAGCCGTTCGGGTACGTGATATTATTAGAAAGAGGTTTTGTTTGGATTGCAGCTGCATTCCGATATGTGATGTAGTTAGAAGTTTCGTCTGGATTGCATCTGCTGAGCCGTTCGGATACGTGATACTGTTTCATAAGGCAGCTGAAAAAAATTTGAACAACTCAGTGGTGCATAGTCGCTCGGGCTACGAGGTTCTCGTTTCGGTGAAACTGAAGGTTAATTTTAGCAGAAATCCGTTGCTGGACTCTGTGATGAGCCAGTTTAATCCGATTCACACCATCATACCCAAATTCTCTAAAAATCCGTCTTAATGGCATCCGTAATTTACATCTAGTTCTCTCAAGTCTCTTCTCGTGAGGTTTCCGTTTAAATTCAGTATAGATTCCATTTGTCATTCGTTTGACATGCCCCTCTGTCTCTTAATGTTAAATCGATTACTGCAGTAGCGTTAAATAACCAATGCAAATAAGAATATGCTGTTTTCTTCGTCGTATCATAACTTTCTTTCTTAGGTTCATATATTCTTATAATTGTCGTTACATCTGGGAAGTTTTGTGCTACTGTTCTTGAGGACGGCCTATTCGTTTGGATGTTATAAAAAGGTAAAGTTTACCCTATAGCATGCCATGTATGTACAGAGAGGGAGTAGAGGTATAGCTGTACTCTTTAACCTCGGCGCTAGTTGGTGTGCGTGGTCAACACCACGACCCCGCCTGTTTTTCCCCGAGAAAGACCCAGTACCCGTTATTTATGTGGGTGGTCGGTATAGCGACTCGCTACGGGCTGCACCGTCGGGGGGTTCGAATTCCATTGTGGACTAGATTTTCCCTACCCGTCCAGACCGGCCTCAAGGCACACAAAACTTGTACAATGTGTACCAGATCTCTTTCCCCGGGGTATAGTGGCGTTAACCACCCACTCCTATGTACGGCAGAGGTTAAAGAATGAGTCGTCTCTTCTTCGGGCCTTCGTTGCGTGTTATAGGTCGAACTTTACCTTTACATTTTACCCATTGTGTAGGAGGCTGGGTGATCCGGACGGTGCGGAAAATCTGGCTCCCATCGGAGTACGAACCCTGAATCGTCAAGCCCATAGCGATTCGCTATACCGACTGCGCTATTCCGGCCTACATTTTTATTGTTTTCTAGGTAAAGTCCCTTCTCATATTATTCCAGTACAGTTTTATGAACACATTGCTACCGTCTGCAAGTGTAATGAGACAGTAAAACCATTAAGCTCACACTTTTCGTAAGATGTTTATTTACGATGCGACATGTTTCGGCTTAGCAGAGTATTATACAAATACCTCACGTAGACGGTTCTGTGCCAGGAAAAGTGGGACGTGCCGCTGCACCCTTACCATCACCTTGTACAGGCTGGAGACTGATAGGTGGAAGGAAATCTTCCCCCTCACAACTTCACAAACCGTCTTGTCACATATTTAAGGCGTTTGGATCTACTGTACTACACCCATAAGTGGATGATGTTTATACATATACATAGACTGTTGATGACGCGATCCGTAAATATTTCAGTCAGTTATCTGAACTGATTGCCTGTCCCAGTGACCGCGCGGTCTAAGGCGTAGGTCTGCGGCCGCTCGCCTGCTGAGATCGTGGGTTCGAATCCCACCGGGGGCATGGATGTTTGTCTGCTGTGAGTTTTGTGTGTTGTCAGGTAGAGGTTTCTGCGACGAACTGATCACTCGTCCAGAAGAGTCCTATCGACTGTGATGAGTCGTTGTGTGTGATCAAGAAACCTCAAGAATGAGGAGACCATGGCCCGCGTTGGGCCGCAGCGCCACAGGGGCGTAGGGGGCATATATATATATATATATATATAAACTGATTAACATACACACGCAAGATTAATCTTTGTCAGTTTTAATATCTATAATCGTATTTATATTTTATCTTATACTTGGTTTTGATATGCAACGTTCTTGAAATCCTCATATAATACTACCAGAACCCTGAGCATGACTGTTAAATCGTAACAAGTTGTATCGTAAATGAAAGTCTTATAAAAATTGTACCTTTTTCGGTTTTACTGTCTCATATTTCAGCATAATTCAGAATGTGTGAATTTTATAGTCTTTTCTTGCAGGTTTGGGAATATCTGCTGTTGCAGGTGTACCTGGCGCTGTTTCAGCCCCTGAAAGTGACACGTCATCAGTTTAAGAAAGTTCTCAACTGCATGAAGATGATCAGGCAGCTGAAGTACCAGGAGGTCTACGCTCAGGAAAAGGCCACTAAAGTGGACAGCCTATCGCTCGTCCTTTCAGGAAAGTAAGTACAGAAATATCATTTGGAACACCGTGTCTAAATATTTTGTATCTTTCCTGTTATAACCCTACCACACCTGTTAGGGTATTTGTCCGATAGAGGCGCTACCGCCGTACGGTAGAGGGGCATGTTGTAACTGGGAGAGACTAGCCTGATGTCCAAATAAAGCCCCTGTCGTAAGGAGGGAGGAAAACACACATGACAGAGACCAGCTTAATTTCTCTCATGGGGAGGTTGTAACAGGAAAAGTTCAATATTTTGCAAGGGAGGTTCATTAGAAACTGGGCAAGATTAAGGTTATATAGCCGATTTGTTGTATTGCCGTATGCGCACTAATCCACTGCAGTAAATTCTGTATTTTAGAGGTGTACTCTTGGCCTCGTCTTAGGGCGCGTTCAGACTTGAGCATTCTGCCGCATCGTAACAGCGTCACATAATCGCATGGGGTTCTTGCTCGCCCCGGGGTTTAGGTTCGAACAAGACGGCGCGCATTCTGGCGAACGGACTGCCCGCTGTGATCCACCACTGTTCGCTGCTCCTGGCGGGAAGATGTCGTCTTTACAGGTAGCTAGGGCATCATATGTTGTCCAGAAGAAGAAATCTTCGAGAAAGACGCTGATGGCAAACGGAGTTGTACAGAAAGAGGTCTGTGTACAGTGGTACCAGTTGTTAGCAGGTTTGAAATGCCAAGAATTTAGTGGACGGTACAAAAAAAATTTACTCGGTTGGCACCAGAAGATTTGGAATTACTGATTAATTTAGTCGGTCCAGGAATCGTGAAAAAGGGGTATCAGTTTTCGAGCAACTGTTCCAGTTCAAGAGACATTGGCAGTAACACTGCGATTTTTGGCCACAGGTGACTCGTACACCCGTCTGCAATGTCTTTTGGGCCACAGGTGACCCGTACACCCGTCTGCAATGTCTTTTTGGCCACAGGTGACTCGTACACCCGTCTGCAATGTCTTTTTGGCCACAGGTGACTCGTACACCCGTCTGCAATGTCTTTTTGGC
>Ga0123353_10012815_pt1 | contig 11955 bp, 12 predicted proteins | sample TergutLab28metaG_3_FD_92763 | JGI IMG/M metagenome (GOLD analysis project Ga0123353, IMG submission 92763) | Labiotermes labralis P3 segment gut microbial communities from Petit-Saut dam, French Guiana - Lab288 P3 | ecosystem: Host-associated > Arthropoda: Insects > Digestive system > Gut ... | reverse complement strand
TCCTGTTCGTGCACGTGACGCCTGTGAACGAATTCTTCGGACCTCTCAGACCCATCCTTATCACCCGATGGATGGGTATTCCAGTGTAAGTATTTAACTTCAACTAATTACGATTGCACCACCGAACGCGTGTGCGATCGCGATCGATCCGTGTGATATCGATGAGGAAAAATTCAGAATAAAAAGAAATCGGGGCCGGCACCCCTTGGTTTGATCACAACACGCTGGCCCCGACCAGGGTGTAGTTCAAGGTCGACCCTTCATAGGTCATGGTCATCTTATATGGTACTCCGTCAGTGCGACCTATGTATGTTATTGTGGTCTCTCCGTCGATCACCTGAGTATAGATGTCCACGTTACGGGTTCCCCATGGGGTGGATATTGTGTCGGTACCGGTCTTTACACCATGAGATTCATATTCATCGATATCTGTCACAAATGTATCGTATTCGAAGAATAACAGGGTCCTTACACCCGATACGGTCTGATACATGATAGAAAAGTAATCGACCTCATATTCTTTGTTATCCTGCCAGACGATGATCGCAAAGAATATTCCGTCAACATCTGTTCCGCTTACGGAACCGGAGATCGAGTATATCTCATAGTCACCCACACCCTCGCCGGGATTGCCCTTTATGGTATTGGTATCTATAAGAATGAAGATTAGAATGACATCCTCCACCTCCATTGATATCCTGTAGATTATCCCGTCGGACACCCCGACGTGCATAGTCCTTGTCTCACCGTCGACCACCTTGGTGTAGATGTCCGCGTTACGGTCGCCCCATTTTGTGCTTATGAGTTCATTGCCTGTCTTGACGCCCGGAGACTCGTATTCATCGATGTCGACCCACTCTCTTTCCGAATCAATGTAGAATGCGGTCCTTATTCCGTCGGTTGTCGAATAAAGGGTGTATGATGTTTCGATCTGATATTGTGTGGAGGATTCGTCCACGATCTCGAACTTCAGTTTTCCGTCGAATACTGTTCCGGTGGTCGCGCCCAGAACGGAATACGTTTCGTATTCGCCCACGGACGACTTGTGGGAATCGTGTATGAAAACGAAATAGCTCGCTACGCCTGCAATACCGATGATCGCCACCACTGCAAGGGCGATGGCAGCCGTACTGATGCCCTTCTTATCGCTGATGGATTCCATGGGCGTATCATCTTATTAACACTATTTAATATTATGTTAAAAGTAAAAACATTGTATCTCTTTTAGACTGGTATAATATACGACATAACGTGACTGTCAGACCCCTCCTCAACGAATATCAGGTAATTATCCTGAGAACTGTGAAGGAAAACGCACAGGTTATGAAAAGCAAACTTTACTCCGGCCTTACGGAACAGAAATATTTTGAAGAACTTCTGAAGATGGGATTATTGAAGGAATTGAAGCACGGGATATACAACAAGAAAACGATAACCATAACGGACTCCGGAATGACCGCGTTGACGTTGGCAGAAGAATTGATCGCAGTGATGAACAGATCCGAGTTCGAATCCGATCCATAGATACGATCGTACATGAGGCGAATGTCGATCGCGCCCCGAGTGGTACTTTCGGCCACTTTCGGTGACCTCCCCCGCTTCCGTTTATATATCCCGGCGGGAATGATAGTTATGAAGATATGAAGGTGCAACATCCCTTGCATGACATCCCTTCGGAGAGGAGATCCATCCATCATCCCTACGTTTTACATCTCTCCTCTCCTTCATCCTCTTTTCCGACGAAAAAGATAACATCGATATCCGAAACGGAGAAATAAAATTAAAGTGGGGGATCGGCCCCCTTATGTGTGCGTTCAGTTCTTGAACTTGAACAATGCACCGCCACCCATCATCGTTCCTGCAACGATAAGACCGGTTGCGAGTATTGCGTTGTTTCCGTAGTTTCCGTCACCGAAAACGAGGTTGGCTGCGACATCGATAATGAAGAACATCACTACCAGGAAGACTATCGCCACCACGAGGAATATCACAAACGCGATCAATGCATCCAATATACCCTTTACGTCCACTTGTTCACCTCCCGTTTGTTTATGGGTGTTAACCGAATTACCACGTATATATAATTATCACTTGATTTTGGCACTTCTTTCATAATAAATATTGCCGCCTGGCTATGTCGTCCGTGCACAATTACGCTTTTATAACCATGGATACATGCTGCATCCATCCGTTCGGAGATCACGGGGTCGATACGCCGCACAACGCCCGTGAGCGCACTCGCGGCGCACGGGAACAACGTATAAAAAGGGTCGTTGGTATGAGTGCTTGACGCATCGTGATGCTGTCCTTGCGTTCTAACGAAAAGTAGAAATAGCATGTCACGTGTTAGCACGTATCACAGGGGTATGAAAAATGTTCGGAAAGAACATACGAATGGAAAGGATAATAGACCGAAGAACGGGCAATGCGGTTGTTGTACCAATGGATCACGGGATATCAATAGGTCCGATCGACGGTATAATCGATATGAAAGAGACCGTCAACGCGGTAAGCATGGGAGGCGCAACGGCCGTCCTTATGCAAAAAGGCATAATACCGTACGGACACAGAACGGAAGGTCACGATCTGGGATTGATATTACATCTGTCCGCATCCACCAATATCGGATCGACGTCAGACTCCAAAGTATTGGTGGCGACGGTTGAGGAAGCCATAAAACTGGGTGCCGATGCTGTTTCGATACACGTGAACCTCGGCGCCGAGAGCGAACCTCAGATGCTCTCCGATATGGGAAAGGTATCCAGACAATGCTCTGAGTGGGGGATGCCGCTGCTTGTGATGGCGTACGCCAGAGGCCCTACCGTAAAAGATCAGTTCGATCCGCATACGGTCGCTCATTGTGCAAGAGTTGCCACCGAATTGGGCGCAGACCTCATCAAGGTGAGCTACACCGGCGACATAGATACGTTCAAGAATGTTGTGAAAGGGGCGCTTGCGCCTGTGCTGATAGCGGGCGGACCGAAAATGAATTCCGATGACGACATACTGAACATGGTGCATGATTCCCTTGAAGCGGGAGGGAAGGGCGTTTCGATAGGCAGGAACATATTCCAGCACAAGAATCCCAAAGGCATGACGCAAGCCATATCCGGGATCGTACTGAAAGGTATGAGTGTGAAAGAAGCATCAAAGTTCCTTAAGTGATCATATGAAGGAGATATGGATGAGAGCGGACGTCTTCGATGACATCGAAGAACGTAAAGAGATGTTGATATGCGGATTGGAGAGCGGCATCAGAACGTTCATAGTAAGACCGGGTGACGGGATATTCTCGTCGCTCGGGAAGTTCACGCTGATCGTTAACGACAACGGGAAATTGAAGGGAGATGTTTCCGGTAACATCGTCAACATATCATCACCCGGTGATCAAAAGAAAGCCATGGAACTCTGCGGCAAGGTCGACGTGATCGTTGTCTCAACGGGCGACTGGTCGGTGATACCGTTCGAGAACCTCATAGCCGCATCGGCCGGAAGAACGAAGATAATGGCCTGCGTATCATCCGCCGAAGATTCGAGACTATGCAACAATATACTCGAAAAAGGAACAGACGGAGTGGTCGTTGACGTGAATGACACAAAGGCGGTGAAGGATATTGTGACCGGTACACGAATGACGTCGCACGTAGGGCTCACGACATTGAAGGTCACCGGCGTTAAGAATATACAGAACGGCGACCGCGTGTGCATTGACACGTGTTCATCGATGACACCGGGACAAGGTATGCTCATCGGATCGCAGTCATCCTGCTTGTTCTTAGTTCAATCGGAGAGCGAGGAGAACGGATACGTCGCTTCACGCCCTTTCAGGGTGAATGCCGGCGCCGTACACGCATACATCATGATGCCCGACGGTAAGACACGATATTTATCGGAATTGCGTGCCGGGGATGATGTTCTGATAGCGGACAGGAACGGCGGCACACAACTGAGCTCTGTCGGACGGTGTAAAACAGAAATAAGGCCAATGGTGATCGTATCTGCCGTTCATGACGGCGTTGAATACACGACCATACTGCAGAACGCGGAAACGGTAAGACTTGTCACTCCTTCCTCGTCCTTATCAGTGAGCGAATTGAAGGAAGGCGATGAGATCCTTGCGCTTCTTTCGGAAGGCGGAAGGCACTTCGGCATGTCGGTGGAAGAGAAGATAAAGGAGTCATGATGAGGATATGCGCGTCGCTCGGCTCCGCCGATGACCTCTGCTCGGATGATCTCGCATCAGCGGATCTGGTAGAGATACGTACCGATGTCTTTGACATAATTCCGGAGAACGTCCTCAGGACGGGACAGACCGGACTCATAACGTTCAAAGGCCCCGTTCGCGAGGACATGATACCGAAAGGATGGATCGCCGATGTCGGACAGGAAGACACGACGCGCATGAAGAATGAGACGATCTCGTCGCACCACGATTTCAAACGCACTCCGGAAGACGGCGAACTTCATAACGTGATGGGAAGAATGAAAGGCGATATCGTCAAAGGCGCATTCACCGTCAATTCGATCGAGGATCTCGTGAGGCTTTTCGATCTGTCGCAACGCATCGCGAAAAGACACGTGATAATAGGAATGGGTGAACTCGGCACGATCACACGGATACGATCGGATCTCATGAGGAACGAGTTCACGTTCGCCTATGTCGGAAAAGAAACGGCCCCCGGGCAGATGAGCATCCGCGAGATGGCTTACCTGGGAAACGATCCCGTGATCACCGGGATCGTGGGTTCCGGCATAGGATACACGAGATCACCTGCGATGCATGATGCCGCGTTCAGGCACCTTAAGATCAATGGGAAATACCTTGTGTTCGATACTCCGTCCCTCGACCGCATAGGAGAGATGATGCTCGATTATGATGTACGAGGCGTGAACGTCACGAAACCGTACAAGACCGATATGATCGACCACCTGGATTCATGCGATATAACGTCAATGGAGATCGGCGCCGTGAACACCGTCATCAACGATGACGGAAGGCTGAAAGGATACAACACCGATGTTCTCGGTATAGAGAAGGCGTTCGAAATGAATTCGATCGATGTCGACGGAAAGAGAGCGTTGATACTCGGGGCCGGAGGTGCGGCGAGATCTTGCGCATACTTCCTTTCGAACAACGGATGCAATGTGACGATAACGGGCCGTAACGAGAATTCTGTGAAGAGAGTTGCCTCCGAGTTCTCGGTCTCCGCGAGAGACAGGACATCGGTGGCCGTGAAGGCGTACGACATCATCGTGAACTGTACGCCGATAAACAAGAAGAACAATATTCTGGATTACCCGGTCAGGATAGAACAGATCCACCGTTCGCAAACGGTGTTCGATATGGTGTACGGAGAAACTCATTTGACCGATGTGGCGGGTGAACTCGGATGCACCGTCATACGCGGAGAGGATATGTTAGCATACCAAGGCATGAGATCGTTCGAACTGTTCACTTCAAAGAAAGTTCCGTATGAATTGATGAGGGATGCCGTATGATATCCCACGGAGCGATCACGGTGATCAACGCAATACCCTGCGGCATCGGAGCTACGGTGGGCACAGATCTTGTAACATCATCGGAATTCGTTGTGTCCGGAGAGGAACGTTTCGTGAAGATCGTGAATGATCCGGGTGAGGACACGAAGATGGCACGCATCTGTGTGAAGAACACGTTCCTGTACTTCGACGTGGAAGAACCCGACGAATGGTCGCTCACCGTTGATTCACAGATCCCCGTATCCAGGGGACTCAAGAGTTCGAGTTCCGCATGCAATTCCATAATATCGTCCGTAACGGAATGGATCACGAAGGAATACGGAAAGAAATTCGAAGGGTACGACGGAACAATCGAGATGATACGCCTGGGTGTCAGATGCGCCAGAGAGGCCGGCGTTACGGTCACGGGGTCGTTCGACGATGCGTGCGGATGCCATTTGGGCGGACTCGTTATCACTGACAACGCGAACGACGATATCCTGATGCGTACGGACGTCGAAGAGAAGGATGTGATACTATTGATACCCGAGATGAAGATACGGAAACCTTCGCTTGATAGGAACCGATTTTACGCTTTCGCATCCGCTTCGTCGGAACTCGCGGAACTTGCGAAAAAGGATTGGTGTTCCGCTCTCACTGAGAACGGGGCCTTGGTTGCAAAAGCGTTAGGCATCAACGACACGATATCCGAAAGAGCGGTTTCCATGGGGGCGCTTGCCGCAGGCATGTCCGGTACCGGGCCCGCGTTGTCGATCGTGGTCGAAAAGAACGGCGGAGCGTCCTTTCTTAAGGACCTTGAACATAACGGTTATGACGCGATGATAACAAGGACGAGGTGATCACATGATGATATTCTCAGGAGGTTCGGTCAACGGTATGATAACGCCTCCTCCTTCGAAGAGCCACACGCACAGGGCGTTCTTCCTTTCGGCGCTTTCAGATGAAAGGTGCTGGATAACCAACTGGCTGAATTCCCAGGATACGAGAGCAACACGCAACGCTATCGAAATGATGGGCGCCAATGTCGGAGGATGCTGCGGCGGCATCCAGATAACCTGTGACGGATTGCACGCTCCCTCCGGCGTCGTGGATGCCGATAACTCCGGAACAACGATGAGATTGTTCACCGGTATCGCGTCGATGTTCGATTCTCCCGTTACGATCACGGGCGATGCGTCGCTTCGGTCGCGGCCGATGGGTCCGCTTCTTGACGCTCTTGATCAAATGGGTGTGAAATGTTCATCGGACGGCGGGAAAGCTCCCGTGACGATATGCGGACCCAACAACGGAGGCAACGTACGCATACGCGGCGACGTGAGCTCGCAGTTCATATCGTCGCTGATGATAACGGCGCCGATGCTTGCGAATGATACGGTGATCGATATCGAAGGGATCCTTTCATCAAAACCGTACGTGGACATAACCGCTAACATGATGAAACGGTTCGGCGCCGATGTTGAGTTCATCGACAACGGGATCCGCATTCCCGGCGGTACGGGATACAAGGGATGCGATATTGTCATACCGTCGGACATGTCGTCCGCCGCGTTCCCGCTGGTGGCCGGTGCGCTCGGCGGATCGGTGACGGCGAGAAGCGTAGATCTGGACGATCCTCAGGGCGATAAACGTATCGTGGACATATTGAAAGATGCGGGCGCGCTGGTCGTGGTGCATGACGATAAGGTAACGACAACAAGATGCGAATTGATGCCTCTGGATATCGATATGAAGGATATCCCCGATCTGTTCCCGATAGTTGCAGTATTGCTGAGTACTGCAAAAGGAAAAAGCAGATTGTACGGCGCCCCTCAATTAAGATTCAAGGAGAGCGACCGGATAAAAGCTACGGTGAACATGCTCTCGGCGCTCGGCTCCGATATCGTTGAGACGGATGACGGATGTGTCATCAACGGCGTCGCAAGACTGAAAGGCGGGACGATAGAACATCACGAGGATCACCGCATACTCATGGCGGCCGCTGTTGCTTCTCTCGTTTCCGACGGCGAAGTTCGTATGACGAACAGCAACTGTTATGATGTCTCATATCCATTGTTCCTCAGTCATATGAAACGTTTGGGGATGAACATAGAGGTTTGAAATGTACTCGCTCGGAAGCATCGTGAAATTTCATTTATTCGGGAAGAGCCACGGAGAACACGTGGGATGCATACTGGAAGGTGTACCGAGAGGAATGCGCATATCGATGGATTACGTTGAGGCTGAGATGCAATTGAGAAAACCTAAGGACGGTATCGGAACACCTCGGAAAGAAGAGGATGCCGTCGATATCGTATCCGGCATCAAGAACGGTGTGGCTGATGGTACGCCTATGCTCATGTTCATCAAGAACAGGAATGTCGACAGTTCTAAGTACGATGATGTCAAGCATATACCCAGACCGGGACATGCGGACCTTCCCGCGATGGTCAAGTGGAAGGAGTATGACGTAAAAGGAGGAGGTCAATTCTCAGGACGCTTAACGGCACCGATCGTAGCTGCCGGCAGCATCGCGAAGCAGATGCTGTCTTCCGTTGACATACGTGTGGGAGCATTCGCAAGGTCGATAGGAAACGTTCATGATGATCACACGCGCACAATGGACGATGCCTTAGCTTCCAGAGGATACGGAACGCGTGCGTGTTCCGCCGAACTTGACGAACGCATGAAAACCGCGATCGTGAACGCATCGAAGGAAGGGGACAGTGTGGGCGGCATCGTGGAATGCGTGGCCACGGGATTACCGATAGGTTTCGGAGGTATATGGTTCGATTCACTGGACGCCGTGATCTCAAAGGCCGTGTTCGGCATACCTGCTGTGAAGGGGATAGAATTCGGCAGGGGATTCGAACTTTCAGGGATGAAGGGATCGGAAAGCAACGATCAGTACCACATGGATAACGGAATAAAAGCCGTAACAAACAACATGGGCGGCATCGTGGGAGGAATGAGCAACGGGATGCCTCTTGTCTTCCGTACGGCATTCAAACCGACGCCGTCGATATCGAAGGAACAGAGGAGCGTCGATCTTTCTGTTATGAAGAACGCCGTGATATCGGTGAAAGGAAGGCATGATCCTTGTATAGTTCCGAGAGCGGCATCCGTCGTTGAAGCCGTGACCGCATTGGTGCTGGCGGATGTTGCGGCAACGGAGGGGCTGATATGACCGATCTCGATCGACTGAGAGAAAGGATCGCCGCGATAGACGAAGAGATCGTCAGACTGATGATACAGCGCAATGACACCGCCAAGGAGATCGGCGAGATGAAGAAGGCGGGCGGCATACCGCTGATAGATCGGAACGTCGAGAAAGCGGTCGCGGAAAGATATAGAAAAGCGGCTGAGAACTCATCTTTACCTGATGACGTGGCGGTATCGATATGTAAGATGCTGATACGCAGTTCCGTGGAGCTTCAGTCCTCTCTGTTGAGGAAGAGATGTGCAAAGCGTGTGACTGTCATAGGCGGCATCGGTAAAATGGGAAAATGGATGGTTCGGTATTTCGAAAGCATGGGCGCAAAGGTGAATGTGATCGATGTGTCGGTCGGCGCTCCGGAAGACATGAAGGATTCCGACATCGTTGTCGTATCGGTTCCCGTATCCTCTGTGGGATCTGTCCTTGCCGATGCCGATAGGTTATGTAAAAAGGATGCTTTGATATTCGACATCTCATCGATAAAAACACCGTTCGCTTCAACACTTAAAGAAATGGCGACACGCAGGAAGGTTTGCTCCGTACACCCTATGTTCGGCCCTTCCGCGAGGTCCATGAACGAACGTAGCGTCATCGTCTGCAACTGCGGCTGCGAAGCGGCGGTATCTGAGGCGTCGGAACTCTTCGATAACGACGACGCTGACGTCATTGTGACCGGGATCGAAAGGCACGACGAACTGATGGCCTATGTTCTGGGATTCGCACATGCTTCCGGGATAACGTTCTTCACCGCGCTCAGGGAAAGCGGCATACCGTTCCGCGAGTTGAAAAGAACTGCGGGAACAACATTCGAGAGATTCCTTGCTGCGTCTACACCCGTATCTGAGGAGGATGCTTCTCTGTACCATGAGATACAGAAGTTGAACATCAGTTCCGAGGATATGTGGAATGTGTACGAGAACGCCGTGAGAAAGGTCAGGGAAGCTTCGCTTTCGGATGACGTTGAGATGTTCTCGGAATTGATGGAGAGCGGAAGGAAATTCTTAACGGATCATCGGTAAAGATGCGCGCCTTCGCTGCTGTCGCTTACCAATGAACGATATTTCCTCAGGACGCCGCTCACTTTCTTTTCCTTTATCTTGACGTTGTTGAGACGCTTCTTCATCTCGTCATCCGATATCTTGACGTTCAGAGTTCTGGCCGGTATATCTATCTCGATCTCGTCACCATCGTTCACGGCGGCTATCGGCCCTTTGTCATACGCTTCAGGAGATACGTGACCGATGCTTCCTCCTCTGGTGGCTCCGGAGAACCTTCCGTCCGTTATCAACGCAACTGAATCACCAAGGCCCATGCCTGCTATCAGACTGGTGGGTGAGAGCATCTCGGGCATTCCCGGCGCTCCCTTGGGGCCTTCGTATCTTATTATGACAACGTCCCCGGTGGTTATCCTGCCGTTGGTTATCGCATTGATGGCATCATTCTCGGAATCGAACACCTTAGCGCGGCCGGTGAACCTTAACATGCTCTCAGATACGGCGGAACGCTTGACCACGGCGCCCTTGGGCGCCAGATTCCCTTTCAGGATGGCGATCCCGCCTTCGTCATGGAACGGTCTGTCCAACGGCCTCAGTATCTCGTGATCGGATACCTTCGCGGATGCGGCGATATCCTTTATCTTTCCGGATACCGTGTCAGCGTCCTCCAACCTATCCTTCAGTATGTTGAGCACAGCGGGGATGCCGCCTGCGTTATCGAGATCGCGCATGCTGTACGGCCCTCCCGGCCTCATGTTCGTTATGTGCGGTATCTGCCTTGATATCTTGTCGAACTCGTCTATATTCAGTTTCAAACCGAACTCTTTCGCTATTGCGGGCAAATGAAGAACGGTGTTGGTGGAACCGCCTATCGCCATATCCACGCGTATCGCATTCCTGAATGATCCTTCGATGACGATGTCCCGGGGCTTGATGTCCTTCTTCACCAGTTCCACGATCTTCTTCCCGGTCTCCTTTGCCAGGATCAGCTTCTTGGGATCGGTCGCCAGTGATGAAGCGCATCCTTTCAGGCTCAGTCCCAACGTTTCCGTGAGACACGCCATCGTGTTCGCTGTGAACAATCCTGAACAGCTGCCTTCGCCCGGACACGCGGAACATTCCGCCTTTTTAACGTAAACATCATCGACCTTGCCCGCTTTGAATGCGCCTATCGCCTCGAACACCGTCTGCAGATCCGCTGCGTCACCGTTGAACGTACCTGTCTCCATCGCACCGCCTGTTATCAGTATCGACGGTATGTTCATCCTCCCCGCAGCCATAAGCATACCCGGGGTTATCTTATCGCAATTCGTTACACCTACCCATCCGTCGAGTGCGTGCGCTTCAGCCATTATCTCGCAGCAGTCGGATATCGTTTCCCTTGACACTAAAGAATACCTCATTCCGTTGTGTCCCATCGCGATGCCGTCGCATACCGCCGGTATGCCGTATGTGAACGGGACGCCGCCCGCTTCAATGATCCCTTCTCTAACGGCCTCGGCTATCTTGTTCAGATGTATGTGACCGGGGACGATATCATTCCATGAGTTCGCGATGCCTATGAACGGTTTCTCCATATCCTCGTCGCTAAGACCGTCGGCACGCAGAAGACTTCTTGAAGGCGCCTTCTCCACTCCTTTCTTCACCGCATCGCTTCTCATCGTATGGACGAAAGTATAGCACATATTTTACTCTGTTCCCGTTAAAGTATGCATATAACAGAATGTGTGATATGAGGTGGCCGCACCGTCCCCGGTGCGGCCGGATATCAAAATGGTAATGTGTTTTGTAAAAAGTTATGTGCTGCGCAAGACGATCTCAATGTTCACGCCGTCGGGGACTTGGATCCTCATGAGCTGCCTGAGCGCGCGCTCATCCGCATCGAGGTCTATCAGCCTCTTGTGGATGCGCATCTCCCAGCGATCCCATGTCTCGCTTCCCTCGCCGTCCGGGCTCTTCCTGCAAGGCACCTTTAACTTCTTCGTGGGAAGCGGTACCGGTCCGCGGATGTTCACGCCAGTTCTCTGGGATATTCCCTTTATCTGGTCGCATACTCCGTCGACCTTCTGCGGGTCGGTCCCGCTGAGTGAGATTCTTGCTCGCTGTGACATAGTTGTTCACTTCAATAAATTGGGAAAGAAGAGGGTTTACCTCTTTTCGACCTCGGTGCACATACCTGCCGCAACGGTCTGTCCCATATCCCTTATGGCGAACCTTCCGAGCTGCGGGTACTCTTTCGAGGTCTCGACGACCATCGGCTTGCTCGGC
>Ga0123353_10012814_pt1 | contig 11956 bp, 8 predicted proteins | sample TergutLab28metaG_3_FD_92763 | JGI IMG/M metagenome (GOLD analysis project Ga0123353, IMG submission 92763) | Labiotermes labralis P3 segment gut microbial communities from Petit-Saut dam, French Guiana - Lab288 P3 | ecosystem: Host-associated > Arthropoda: Insects > Digestive system > Gut ... | reverse complement strand
TTGCACATGCTCATAAACCCATACAAGGAGAAACCTTGTGGACATAGGACATGTCATATAAAATTAGTATGCAGTAATTAAACCAACATCATCATATTAACATATAAAAATATGATATGTACACAGCGAATAAAACAATATGACAAATCAATTGTTACAGCATTATTTACCTATTCTAGATTATCATATATGAACTAAAATACAATAATATGTTAGAACTTACATAGGTAATAAAATAAATTATTACAACAAGCCAAAAACTATTTTAAAAGATTTCCTTGACTAAAATACTCATCAAGAATATGGAAGGATTGAGAATGAAGAAAAAAGCTCAAGGCCAGTCTAAATTGTTTAGCATTATGACCTAACTTTTTAACCTACAAAGGAAGGCCATTAAAAAGCCTAATACCAAAACAGTAGGCCCCCTTCTGATAGGATGTCAAAATTGGAATGCAGTTGATAAAGTTCAAAACTACACCTCCTGTTAATATCATGAATATGAGAAATAGTATTATTTAATTCTAAATTATTTACAACAAACAACAAGAAAGAAAATATATAATGAGACTGTAATGTTAAGATTTTTAGATTCTGAAATCATGCTTGGTATGTTGTGTAATTTCAAAATCATAACTCATTATTTACCAACTAGCTACCAACAATCACATATAAATTTTACAATTCTTATTGTGAAATAAAATAATTTTAAAATTGTGGGATACCACAAAAAACAAGGACATGAAGATATGTTGCATATTGCATTTTTAATGACTATGCATTGTACCCTGATGACAACAAATCTATAGACCAAAATATGTCGCTTCTGAATGATGAAAACAGTTGTGTTAGTCTGATCACTTAATGTCATTTTGAATTTACAAAACACACTGGGATGAATTCTATCAAGTTAACAATAACTCTGTTAAGAAACAAAAATTTCTGTACAGCATATTTTCTTCTCACATGGATGGAAATTTCAGCTTGTTCACTCTCTGAATGTTTTCTAAAGGTATATACCTGCTGCCTTGTCAAGAGTAAAATGATCAGCTCCTTCTCCAGTAAGGTAGAAACGTAGGTTTGCATTTGGTTCCTCATCTATATCTGTTGCTAGCACAGTAAGCACATAACTGCCTGGATTAACACCTTCAGAGAGAATTTCCCGGTAGCGATACCGCAGGCAGTAAGGAGGATTATCTGTAATCACCACACATTTACAAAATATGTCCACTGTCTGATTACCAAAACTGGATGACTGACATGCATTCGAATAATTTGTTATTAATCATTAAATAACTCACTCTGATAACACAACACAAAAGGTTCAACACACCTAACCATACTACATTTAAACTTTAAATGACCTATGTTCATGCATGCAAATGCAATGGGGGGGGGGATAAATTCATTTTATGTGTTTGGGCAACAAGAAAGTTTACTGCATTTTTAAAACATTCTGTGTTAATATCTGTTCTATATTGCACAGAATGCTGTTCACTTCATAATTTTATCTTTTTTTGTTCAAATAATACATTCTTTGGAAACAACATTCAACATTTTAAATAACAACCCTGGTCAGTTAAAGGTTAATTAATGGACTCCACGTTGTGCACTCTAATCCAGGTCACACGATTCTCTTTAAAAATCTGTTTTTTTTTTTTTTTAATATTAGCTCACACATTTTACTCAGCCTCAATGAAGAGATTTTATCTGAAATATTCTATGTACGTCTTGCAACTATATGAAAATTGCATGTCTACACCACTTTAAATCAAATGTGCCAACCACTGTATAAGACACGCATACACTATGAATTTCTTTCTCATGAGTTGTCTTGTCACCATTATGTCAAACACGCTTAGTTTTCTTATGTTGCCATATACCTATTCCTATATATTTGCAATTTACCTTCTCCTTTCACAATGAGAAACACAATTTCACAAACCTACACAACATGGAATAAAACAACATTACTTACCATTTGCATCCAGAATGTCAATGGTAACTTTTGTAGTAGCAATAAACTTCCCATCAGTAGCTGTGACATCCAGGACATAATTGTTTACACTTTCTCGATCCAGATGCTTTGCTACATACACTTCACCAGTCTGACGAATCTGGAATTGTGACTGAGGGTCACCACCAGTGATGTAGAAATCAACTGGTGACACAAGATCTACATCACGATCCTTCGTGTCTAGAGTCACAACAACAGTTCCTGGCAGCGCATCCTCATTCACTGGGGAAAGAATACGCATAAATCATCCCAGTCAGATGGTAGTTATAAATGATAAAGATAAAAAAGGGCACTCAAACATACAATACAAAAAACTACCAAAGGCAGTCTTCATCGTTGCACCGTGCATTTCGTAGAGTCATTTAATTAGCACACCAACTAATGCACATACATAAAACCTTTATACATTAAAACATTTAAAATCGCTCCAACATGTTTCGATCCTAAGATCATCCTCAGAGAGCTACACTGCTCCTTGCTAAAGTCACATTTTTAAAAACACTCACTGATTAATTTCCTCATATTAACTTGGTGCTGTGGCAGCATGTAGTATTGTGTAAGTCGTAAGCTGCTGAGAGTGCGCCTGACTATGGGTGTGTGTCGTGTGTTATGCTGTGTCAGTCTCACGCAACATAACACACGACACACACCCATAGTCAGACGCACTCTCAGCAGCGTACGACTTACACAATACGACATGCTGCCACAGCACCAAGTTAATATGAGGAAATTAATCAGTGAGTGTTTTTAAAAATGTGACTTTAGCAAGGAACAGTGTAGGTCCCTGAAGATGATTTTAGGATTGAAACATGTTGGAGCGATTTTATATGTTTTAATGTAAAAATTTTATGTATGTCCATTAGTTGGTGTGCTAATTAAATACCAAAGGCAGTGTCTGAAGTTTATTAGCATATTTAAACTGAACTTCCTTGCACCTTTACATGACTCCTGCATTAAATAATACCAGTTACTTTGAAGCCGTCAGTAACAAAGTGCTCATAACATTGAACTTTCACGACTCTTTTCCTTCTTCAGTGAGTACTGCAATGGCACTTACCTGCAGCAAGGTAGGGCCGATTTGTAAAAACTGGCGGATTATCATTGTAGTCCTTGAGTTTAATATAGACACTTGTGCGAGCGAAGTGTTTTGGATTGCCATTGTCAGTGGCTACCACTTGGAACACAAATTCTGACTGGTGTTCCTTATCTAACTGCACTAATGTGGTAATCCAACCAGTATAGGCATCTACTGCAAACACGTTTGCTAGTTCACCGATGTCTGATCCAAATGCATAACGCACTTCTCCATTGCTTCCTTGGTCACGGTCATGTGCAACCACTGCAACACATGCAGATTATATGTTTATATCTCATGATAATGAACATTTCTTTGTATTAACATATTCAAACCTCGGTAGATGTTGTATACTATGATACATCATCCGACCGTTTGCATCAGTACACACTGTAATAAATATGGTGTAAACTACTATAATGTGCAGTCTACTCAACAGATTCTGTCCAAATTATCAGTACTGAGATAAGCACTACAGACTTTGTGTTTTTGGAAGTGATATACTTTGAACAACACTCATTTTGTAAGCCCAAGCTGCCTCCTCTTAGAAAACAAAATGCTCTGAAACATGAGGCAATTTTTGTTTCTTGTAAAGTTACTTTTCCATTGTCTCTATTCAACTGACTGAGATAAACAGGCAATTCTAGAAGCGGCTGTTTAAACATGAAGTATCATAAAAATAATTTTAGTATCATATTCAACAGTTCTGAAGCTATAAAACAAAACAAATGATAGTATTAATACATTGTTCTTTTTTTTTTTAATTCAGACCTTTACCAACAATGCATTGTTCTGTCCCCTTGCAAACAAACAAAGGCACATTTAAACTTATTGTAATGCATGGAAGGAGAGGAATTGGTTAACATTTGGTTTGTGTTTGAAATTTTGGATCTTGCAGTGAATTTTGGTTAGTTTATATGTATAACCTGTACTTTGTAAATTGGCATGAAGGAAATTTTAAATTTGCAGTCAAGACACAAATTTACTTGAGTAATTGCACACTATAGCAACAGGCACACTGCGCATGCAACATTCCTCAGCAACAGCACATTCCTTTTATGTAGGCATATGCTGTTGCTAACTGAAATTTAAAATGCTGAGTTATAGATTTTGTGAACTCATGTACCCAGCTGTAAGACCGAGAGGCAGTATCTTTGCAATCCAACCTTAAACGCGAAGAGACAGAAAGATCACAGTGCTCTGGGCAAGGCCTTGAGATAAGCCTTCTACCTCAGATTTTTCTATTCAAACCAGGTGAGCAGTGTATGGTTCATCAATAACTCAGATGACAAAGAAAATGATTGAGAAGTGTTTTATTAGTTGTTTTACATTTTCCAAATTTAGGTAAAATGAGAAAATTGAATTTACATGAATGATCTGCCTTTATATTGTTAAGTCAATATGTAGTGAGAAGGAATTCAGTTCTGTAGACTTTGTTTGTTCTTGTATGTAGACACGCAGACTATTTTAGAGAATATACATATATATTTTGCTAGAAAGTTGTAACCCTTGTCTGTCTGAGATCCGTTGGGATGTAAGCTGTAGCAAAGAATCAAACAAAATCCTTTCCCAAGTAATTCCTTGAATGAGTTATTTTATTATGAGAGTACTGACAAAATTTAGCGAGAATTTGACGTACAGAATGTTTGGACAAATTAATACTTACTATGGTTTAGTGAATGTGAAATTATGACAACAGTTTGAATAATAATGTTGACGGAATTATTTTAAGACATGTATATTACATGCTGAATGAAACAGAAACCGTTTCTCAGGAACCTATGTAGAATCCAACTTCTGACCGGTGGCAGCAAATTTAGATTTTACATTGATATAGCAAGAGTAGAATTATTGAAATTTTGCAAAATACATACTGCCTGTTTGGGCTAACATATTCATAAACTTTGCCATCACTTAACCGGCGCTACAAATTGGTGGCATCAGTGGGTTCACAACCTCCGTAGTCAGTACATTATTTTAACATGTGTCAAGTAACAGACTTCTAACCTGAATTTTATTTAGGCACAACCACCAATGCTCATACACACATAAATATACATATGTACATACACACCCACCCACCCACCCACACACACACACATACAAACAAGCAAACAAACATATTCGCAGTAAAATTCCAATGCACAAGAAAAATAATATTTATTGTTGTTTTCATGTGAGTTAGTAACAAAGAACTGCCCTCTTTTAGGTTATTACATATCAAGTAACCCAGAAGAGTGACATTCTCACCTACTTCAATGTGAAAGCCTGAAATCACAGAGAATAACAAAATTGGCAATCCCAAACAACAAAGACAGAGATCATTCCTCAGTTATGAAAGTTTTCCTCTGTCCAGAAGTAACAGAAAACATTTTGTACAAATGTGTAAAGTCTTCCACAACACACACCAAATGTCAACTGCATTGCAGTCCTCTAGATTTAGACACAGTGTAGTACTGTCTCTAAAATGATGGCAGGAACCTACACGATTGTATGGTATCATAATTCAAAGATCACTATCTCAGATAAAGTCGTCACTAGACATGTCATGAAGACGTGGCAGAGTGGAGGTACAGCTCCCACTCATTCTTAATATTGACACTAGATGAGGCGAAAGGTCAGCTTTACCCCCGGCTGCTTTTTTCCTGGGGAAATAACCCCTAGTGCCCTCTCAACAGGGGTCTGGGTGGACTGCAGAGCCAGTCTTGATCCTCTGGATGAGATACAGATTTTGTCCCAGATGGGAATCAAATCATAATTCCTAGGACATCTACCCCATAGCCTTGTCACTACACAAAATTATCTACTGCTCCTGCTATAAGATAGTCATGAACTTAATTCTATAATGCCCTTCTCTTTGAGCCAGTACAGTTCAGTCAGCAAAATGTGATGCTAGGTCATCCTACCTGCCCAACCAGTACAATTATTTATTTATTTATTTATTTATTTAATTTATTCTTTTATTTATTATTGACATATTTCAATGTAAGCTATTAGTCACATCCCACTTGACTTGAGCTGTAAACACACTGTCATCAGGATGCTCCAAGCACAACATCCGGTTTTAATTTTCTCAGTGCAGTGCTGCAGGATGCCATATATTCATAAGCCCTCCACACTCTGTTTGATAACCAAGTTACAATTTATTCCGTGGGTAACCAAAATACCTCAGTATATCATCTGAGCATCCTCTTACAGGATACATCATGTATCATGTCTTACAGACTACCTACGCCACATATTTCGAAACTCCCGCATGATACTCCTCCTCCCAGGAAACACTGAATAAGACATTGTAACAAATTAATACCAATGACAGTATTGTAAAGCCAAATCACAGTAAGCATTAACCAGTGGCATTTGAGGATGAACACCCATTGTGTCCGTACAGTCAAGCAGTATTTCCTGTGATTTAATTACAACTAGACCCTGAGTTGTCCACTAATCTGTTCTATCAGAGGCACTAGAAGATTAGAATTATCTGCAACATTGTGCCATCCTCCGACTGGCATCAGTTATTCAACAGTCAGATCTGCACCAGGCAAGAAGACCACACTTATCACAAGGGTTAGAGTAAGATAACATTGGCTAAGTTAGTCATCGGCCATCATGAAGAGTTTATTACTCAGCATTTGTAAATACTGTTAATTATTTTCACTGGTACTTTCCAAGGGTCTCTATGGTTCCACCAACAACAAAAGCTTCTAGACTATTCAAAGCCCATTAACTTTCTACTTTCTACAATTATTGTTCAATTTTTAAATTTATTAAATAAGTTAAAATCTATTTTGATTTCAAAGCCATTATTGAGCTAATCTCCAGAATCCCTCAACCCAATCTGCCGTAACAGAACTAACTGGACAATGTAGCAATGAATGAGCATTTCCCCTCATTTTCACCATATCCAGAACTCTGAGATCCAATCAGCTTCTTCCCAGTGAATTCCAGGGGTATTTCTTGAAAGGGCAAAGCAGTCAAAGTGTGAAACTGATTTCCCTCTAATTCCCAGATTAATAATTCACATAATAAATAACAGAAAATAGAAATGTACCTTTCAGTATAGATGTTCCTTCCTCAACATTCTCAGCCAATGTAAGCCGATAAGGACTACTTTCAAATTCTGGAGCATGGTCATTCTCATCCAGGACCTTCAATGTGACTTCAGCAAGAGCAGTGAGAGGAGGACTAGAATCAGTCTCTGCAAGGACAGCTACCACATGTGAGTCACGCAGTTCACGGTCCAGGGTACGAGCCAAAGACAACTGCCCCTGAGCATCCACCGCAAAGAGTGGAGTCTCTTCACTTCCAGACACTAGCCGGTAATGAACTGACGTGTTTGTCACCATCTTCAGCTTTGTTATAACTGTCCCTATATAAAAAAAAGTTACAAAAACTGAAGTACAATTACGAGATAACATTATGTACTTTAAATTTCACTGAATGTGCATTGTGCTTCTCATAGCCATGTATTCTGTTCTGAGTCATTCTGTAGCAACTATTACACTGAAATTGTGGTCAGTAATGTAACCAGACTTCCTTTATGTTCTGTTGTTTTGCGTTATTTAGGTTACTGCTCTGAAAGTCACATTATTATGCTACTCAACAACCATTCAAGTGTCAAAAGACTGCTGTCTTCATGCATGTGATGCCATGTAGGATCATATACTACTCACAGACACTGCATCACACTTCACAAAATCTATGTCTTCATAGAAAATGCTACCATAATTCAAATCTAAGTATAATCCAGCAATTCAATTGACTAACCTGGAGGAGAACTCTCTGGAATAAAGAACTTGTCATCTTTGCGTTCAAACATAGGTGCAACATCCTGTGCCCCCATCACATACACATCCACTGGAACATTGCTGTAGAGGGGCGGTGAGCCCCGGTCTTGTGCACGGACAAAGAACTGGAAAACCTGGTTCTCTGTAAAACACACATCACTTCAAAATAAGCATCATAGTCTGTACAACCATAAAATGACCATGATTTTGGACAATTCCAATCATATGAAGTTTTTCATTCACAGTGCTTTTAGAAACAGGCTGAATTTCCTGAATACTTTGTTTCAAAAGACTAATGATTGTGGTGAATGTCCAAAACAATGATCATATTTACTGCAATTCAGTATCATAAGAAACAGGCAGAATTACAAATACACACAACCCTTTTCAACACGGAAAACTCTAATTCAAAATCATGCCATCATAGCGCAACATAGCAGTGCCCTTCTATAATATAAATTAATTCCAACATGTGTCAGGCCCTTGGACCATCATGGTCATGGTGTAACAAGGGACACTGATTACCTGTGTGTAGCTTAACATAAGCAGGGTCTGCCAAACCACCCACTGTGTGAAAGGATTTCTGTCCCTCAGTCCTCTCCTTTTTTACCCAGTCCCTCGAGACATGACAGCTTCCAAACTTTTATGAGAACTGGACATTTGAAAATTCAGTTTGACATTTATGATGCTGACAAATATACAATTTTATTAAGGTAAAGAAATGTGTGACTTTTGGCAATGTTGTGTGAGCTCTACTATCTCTTTAGCCTCAATGCCAGGTGGGAGTATGTGGTTAATGCCATGCCTTGGCTGCTTGACCAGTGGGAATGACCTGGCACCCACTGTATAAGAGGTTGGGTGGGTCCCAGGGCCAGTCTGGAGAGGCGTGGAAAATCTCGCCGCCACTGGGATTCAATCTCAAGATTGCCCTGCCCAACTACATCCCATAGCTTTCCATTAGTTCACTTCATAAGCATTTATCAGACTTCAATCAACAGTTATTAATTTTACCTCCCAAACCACTATTTAATGGGCTATTTGTCAACTATATTTTGGTAAGTGCCCACCTGGACACTAACTTCTGTTAAGTACTAGGCACATTCTAGGTCAGAGGTGAAATCTAAACAAATGACCGCAGCTGTATTACTATGCACACCTCAGGGACAGTAATCAGCAAATACAATGTACTGGTGTAATGATGACTGGCATGGTAAAAAAAAAAAAAAAATAACAAACCCAATGTCATTTTGCCAACTCTCTTCAGAGCTCTTCAACTCTGCTGCAAGAAACCAGTATCTCACTGACAGTTCTTGAACATTCAGCATCTTTTTCAGTTCACAAACAGTAGTCGTAGTAGTAGTAAAGCATTAGGAACAATTAAGAAGGGATTTAGATCAGAACCTTCAGTTGCTCAGGTCACCCATCAGCCATACAGCTACAGAAGATCACACTAATGAGCATTGCACACAATTCTAAAGTGCTGGGAAAACCTGCTTTGATCTCTTGATGAGATCTGAACTTACCAGAAGACCTCCACAGAATAACTAATAGGCAAGAATAAATTTTAAATACTACTACTACTACTAATAATAATAATAATAAAATGGGGCACGGCCCACACTCTTCCCATTAGGCAATAATTTTTATGCAGTTAGCTCATCTTTCATCTTAGTTTGACCACTCAGGGTTCGAATCCCAGAAAGCCTTCCAACCAAAGTTGTTAATTGTGGTTGTTCTATATATTGTTTGTGTGTAAATGTGTACTGTACTGTACTACTGCCACCGGGTGTCAACCCAATTGCAGTTAAATATATCGATACAAATATCAATATCAAATAATAATAATAATATGTAAACTATGTTGATGTACTCACCCCAAGGCACTGCACTTTTGAGCAAAAAGATTCCACCTGTGTGTCGATTGATCCCAAACAGTTCTTTCACTCCAGAAGATTGATTCTCATAAATGGAATATTCAATCTCAGCTGCCATATCGTCATCAGCATCCACTGCTTTAATCTGTTTTGTGTACAAACACAGCAATAATGTTTGTAAATATAATTAACTTAATTTCATTTCTTATAAAAAAAATGTCATCTGTTTGTGGCACAAAAATATTTCTACAAACTGATGCATTTAGGTGAAGTTCAGTACCTGTCAGCCTTTCAGTTTGACCTAGTGTCTCAAATTACAAGAAAAATTCAAAAGACATTTACACCTTACGTGCCATGCACTAGTATGACAACACAATTGTTTTCCAAGTAAGTAATACAAGTACAGACAGCACAGTGTCATTCAGAATGGATGTGACAAAAACACTGAAGGCTGAAGTGTAGAAATCTCTGGACATGGCTTACAGAAAACGGACTGGCAATGCAGTAGATACCAGCAACTAGCAGAAACTATATCCCTTTTGTATACAAAATAAATACATGAACACCACAAAATTTCAACATAATATGGATAATGTTCACATGATTTTACAGGCAGTATCCATATATTTTAAATTCACCAAGCTCAGTTTTTCATGGGGTAAACTGAAAGCACAGTACATAAATAACTACCAAGTTTGAATTATAGGTGACGATAATGTTGTAAACATCCAATGGAATGCAAACTTCATGACCTACCTTAAGAAATCCTGAGTGTGTGGTAAGGTTGCCTGGAATAGTGGCTTTATATTCTCGAATCAGGAACTTTGGTGCATTGTCATTTTCATCAGCAACTTTCACTCTAACCATGATGAAACCAGATCTGCTCCCTCCATCAGTTGCCATCACAGGGACTTCATATAGTTTCTGGGTTTCACGATCCAGCTTCTTTTTTGTTATTATTGTTCCTGGAAAATGATACAACTTGTTTCAATGCCAGCAGAACTTAATTCATTTATATTTCAATTTCATATACTTTTCAAAGATCCAAACTCTGTCCAATGACAGTTGGATATGAAACATATCACAAAAAATGTACCTTAAGTTGTGTAACACAACATTGTCACTTACAAGTAAACAATCAAGGAATCAAGAAATGAATCGAAAAAAATAATAATAAAATAAAATGAAATTTATTTTTAAAACATTTTTGGCAAGTAGCAGCACAGTTTCAAAGAGATCTGCTCCCTTCACATTATTGAAAACAACATGGCATCATATCACACATCAATATGATCATCACACTCACTGCTGCATGAATCTAAAATTTCACACACTAGCAACTGTTTCTCAATTTTTAATTTGTTCTGTGCTCTTACTATGAAATTTCAATATCAAAAATAATGAAGTATTTAAAGGGTGAACAATTTTGATTCTTTACTTTTTATCATGTATCACATATGCATTTCACATCTGGAAGTGTATAAGAGAAACTCCAGTGCCATTTTCAGCAAACCTGACTCTCCTGCTACATAGACAAATGGCAAAATACAATCTTAGACCATATTATTCAAAAACTCTCACCCACTTACTTCAACTAAGAAATAATAGTTTAGACACCAAAAAAAATATAAGCAAAGAAAACACTTAATTGGTGTGGCCAAATTACCTGTTCTTTTATCTATTTCAAATATTTCCCTCAAAAGGTCAGATGGGATCGAGTACGTAACATCACCATAAATGCCGAAATCCTTATCACTGGCCATAACTTGAGTAACCAGAGTACCATGGGGTTGGTTTTCTACAACTTTCACATCAATCTGAAGTTGAGGGAAAACTGGATTGTTACGATTGGCTGGCAAGATCTCTATTTTCACCCGTGTGAAGCTGGTGTACACACCATCCGTAACTGAGACGTTCAGAACAGTGGTTGGTCTCTCTGCAAAGTTCTGCATGTTGATCAATGATATTATTCCTGCAACCAAGAAATTTTTTCCTGATTTGTCCACAGAGAAATAGAGAGAGAAGGGGGGTGGGAAAGGGAGAAGAGACAGAGATAAAGAGAGGGAGAGTAGATATAAATTTCATATTCAGTGACATACCCAGGAATTTTATTTGGGGGGGGGGGGGGGGGCGTCGCACAGCGGGGTGAGGGGGAGCAGGAAATTGGTGGGGTGGTGGAAGGGTGCACATTGACTGATTGTTAGGG
>Ga0123353_10012813_pt1 | contig 11956 bp, 7 predicted proteins | sample TergutLab28metaG_3_FD_92763 | JGI IMG/M metagenome (GOLD analysis project Ga0123353, IMG submission 92763) | Labiotermes labralis P3 segment gut microbial communities from Petit-Saut dam, French Guiana - Lab288 P3 | ecosystem: Host-associated > Arthropoda: Insects > Digestive system > Gut ... | reverse complement strand
TTAGAGAACTGACAAGGGGATTTATCCCCTTGTTACCTGCAAGAGTTGGAGGAGCAAGGGGCTGAAGCCCCTTGTCATGTTCTGGGATCCCATGTTTGGCGCGGTTATTTTGAATGTATTCTAGTGCCGAGGTTTTTGTGTCGTGAGGACAAAAAAATAGCCTTATGCAACTACTTGCTACATAAGGCTTTACGAGTGGAGGATAACGGGCTCGAACCGATGACCTTCTGGCTGCCAGCCAGACGCTCTCCCAACTGAGCTAATCCCCCTTGCAAACAACACACAAGAGAAACACCCATTGTACCGAAAATCAGCACACCGTCAACTGCCTCGCCCAGCTGCCAAGATATTGCGATTTTTAGGAATGGTGTTACCTTATAGGGGATATACTTTTCCGAGAATATCGAACATCATGTTTTCCTCTGGCAAATCCGATTTTATCTGCGGTCTTCTCGTGGGTGTTCTCCTTTCTTCGTGCGGCTTTGCTCTGTTGTATCGGGCTGCGGGGCAACAAGGGGCGGGTACCGTATGCGTATTGAAACTCGGACACGGGCTTTCCGAATCGCATCCTGTGCATCTTGCGATGCTCCACATGCAGACGCGACTTGCTGAACTCTCCGGCGGTACGATGCGGCTTGATGTCTATCCCAGCGGAGTACTCGGATCGGAAACCGAATGTCTCGAACAAGTTCAAACCGGGCTTCTTGATATGACAAAGAGTTCCACGTCGCCCATGGAATCATTCTGGTCGGAATTGCAAGTCTTCACAATTCCGTACGTTTTTCGGAACAGCGAACACCTGTGGAACGTTCTTGAAGGGGACATTGGAAAAACTTTTCTGAACATGTCCAAGACCATGCATGGACTCTGCTATTACGATGCGGGTGCCCGAAGTTTTTATACGATCAGGAAACCGATCCTTGCACCCGAGGACCTGAAAGGAACGAAGATTCGTGTTCAGCAAAGCAAAACGGCAATGGATATGGTCGAATGCATGGGGGCATCTCCCACACCGATTGCCTGGGGGGAACTCTACACGGCACTCTCCCAAGGCACCATCGACGGTGCCGAAAACAATTTGCCGAGTTTTGACTCGGGCAGGCACACCGAAATCTGCAAGCACTTCGCGCTGAATGAACATTCCTTTGTGCCAGACATGCTTCTGATCAACCGAAACCGCTGGAACAGTCTTTCACCGCAACAACAGGAGTGGTTGCAAACTGCCGCCATGGAATCGTCGGTTTACCAGCGGGAACTTTGGGCAAAAGAGGAAGAGCGATGCAAAGAAAATGCGGAAAAACAAGGCGTTCAGTTCCATACCGTGGACAAGGCACCCTTTGTCGCCATTACCGAGAGAATGCGGGAAAACATCACTGACACGAAAGTCAAAGAAATCATGCAAAAAATAAAGGAGGTTCGCTAATGCAACGAACAATCACACAGGGAACAATCACACGAGGAACAATCACACGAGGAACAATCACACGGGCAAACCGATGGTTGTTATGGCTCTTGGAGGGCTTTCTCGCTTTTCTGCTTGCTATACTTGTTTGCGATGTTTTGCTTGGTGTTGTTTCCCGATATGTGTTTGGCGCACAAATCAAATGGACAGAGGAATTGGCTCGTTACCTCCTCGTTTGGATCGGCATTGTCGGCGCGGCAGCGGCGTTTGCCAGAAAAAAACATCTCGGACTGGATGTCCTCGTCATGTTTTTCCCGGAATCCTCTCGCCGAAAAACGACGATCATTGCCGACATCGTTTGCTTGTTGTTTACATTCGCCGTTTTCCTCTACGGCGGAACGATACTGACCTTTCAAGCATTTGAGATTAACCATATTTTGCCAGCGTTGCAAATTCCCTACGGCTTCGTCTTTCTTGTACTCCCCGTCGCTGGATTTTTTATGACCATGTTCCAAATCGAATCGTTACTCAGCGCGTTGTATGGCGATCCTGACTCAACGGAAGGAGGACTCTCATGACCGTCGTTGCCATTTTGTTGCTCGTTGTTTTCGTCGTTCTCATGTTGTTGCACGTTCCCGTTGCCATCGCGATGGGAGTGGCTTGCTTTGCGGCTCTGTATGCTGTCGGCGGCGAACCGGCGGAACTGATTGCAAGGCGTTTGGTCAACGGGATCGATTCCTTTGCGCTGCTGGCGATTCCGCTTTTCATTTTTTCGGGACTGCTGATGGGACAAGGGGGCATGGCACGGCGTTTGATCGACCTTGCGGCGGCACTGTTGGGTCGATTTCCCAATGGTCTCGCCTACGTCAACACGTTGGCTTGCATGCTGTTCGGCTGCATTTCCGGTTCTGCGACGGCGGCGGTTTCGTCCATCGGCGGAGTTCTCATTCCGGAAATGGAACGCAAGAAATATGATCGCGATTTCAGTACAGCGTTGACGACGGTTTCCGCAACATGCGGACTGATTATTCCGCCGAGCAATATCATGATCGTGTATGCGGTGGTGTGCGGGAACGTGTCGATTGCCGCTCTCTTTTTAGCCGGTGTTTTTCCCGGCATCCTGTTTGGGTGTTGCATTATGGCGGCAACATTTTTCTTTACGAAGCAGAGCGTTAGGGAAACCGAAGGTGTTTTTTCATGGAGTGAGGCTTTTCTTGCATTTCGCCGGGCATTTTTAAGTCTCTTCTTAATCGTGATCGTACTCGGTGGCATTTTGTGCGGCATTTTTACGGCGACCGAAGCCGCCGCGATTGCGGTGGCATACTCGTTTTTCTTGACCATGTTCGTCTATCGTGAAGTCCGCTGGCGGGAACTGCCCGACATATTGACACAGGCAGCAACGACCACTGCGGTGGTGATGTTGTTGATCGGTGTCTGCTCCGCACTGGGCTGGATATTGGCAACGGCAGATGTTCCGCAACAAGCCGGCGAATTGTTACGCAGCATTTCGGACAACCCCATCGTATTGCTGTTGCTCATCAATTTGCTGCTTCTCATCATTGGGACGGTCATGGACATGACTCCGGCGGTGTTGATTTTCACGCCGATTTTTCTTCCGGTCGCGGGAGCTCTGGGGATGCACGACATTCATTTCGGCATTATGATTATTGCCAACTTGTGTATTAGTCTCTGCACGCCCCCCATTGGATCCTGTTTGTTTATCGGATGCAGTGTCGGAAAAACGTCGATCACGCGGATCACGCCAAAGATGATCCCCTACTTTTTTGCGATGCTTGTTGCCGTGTTGATTATTACGTTTTGGAGTGATCTTTCCCTTGCCCTTCCCCGTTGGGCAGGATTGATTTGACCGAGAGCGTTAATGGCAGCCGAGATCGCAACAACGTGAAAGCACTTGCTATACTACGAACGGCATGAAAATGGTCTTTTTTTATCTCGACAGGATTGACAGGATAAAATCATCCTGAAAATCCTGTCAAAAAAATGGTTGTGTCCTGAATTTGTGGGTGGGGCAACGGAACTCCTATAATTTAGGCGGCGTTACCCGTCGCACCAACAATTTTAGGACACGACCAAAAAAATGACCAATTTATCCCCGTTTCACGTATAGCGCAACCGCCTCCACTGCGCCCGCGCTCCCGGCTCAACTATCGCACCACCTCCACCGCCAGTGGCACGCCCGGTTCGAATGTCAATGGAGCGTCAAACGCATCGGTCAATAAGTCGGTTTGCACCTTCACGTGACTCGTGATCGGCTTGTCCGAAACGTTCACGAAAAAGAAGACATCCGAAACTGAGTTGCCGCTTTCGTCTTTCTTTCGCCACGCTCCCGTTTGAACAGCGTCCGCCGTGAGGATCGTTTCGCCTGACCATTGCCAGTCGGCGGTCACTGTCGGAATGTCGTCCAGCAATTTTGGCGGGCGGATCATCTCTCCTTTGTAGAAATAGTCCCGAAACTTGTGCCGCACTTGAACGATTTCCTTGAAGAACGGAAACCGCACCGGGTCATCGACAATTCGCGGGTCAATCCAGCCGATCTGCTCGCCATAGACGAGTTGCTCCGCCAGTTTCATCCGATCTGCAAGCACTTGACTCGACCCGCCGCGATACGCTCGCCCGAACATCTGCACCGCACCGCCATAGACCGCCGCAAAAGCAGGCACCTGTCCCTGATATTGAAAATGCCAAGTGAGATAGCCGTCGAAAATATTGACAAACGGATCGGCGTTGCATTCTGTGGTGAGCATTTTTCCTTCGGGCAGTTTGGCACGGATTTCTTCGTACAGTTTCCAGTGTTCGCGGTTCCACCAATCGCCACCCGCGAGTGGATGCCCGTGCGATGCGTCGAAGCACAACACTGGCTGCGCCGCCGCCACTTGATCGACATAGACTCCAGCAACATCGTACTCGTCAATAAGCCGAAAAATATTTTCCGTCACTTTATTTCGCCAAACCTCACTTGCCGGACACATCACGGCAAGTTCCACCTTCGAACCATCCGATTCCTTGCTGCCATACGTTTCGATGTACGGCGTGCCGTCCTCTTTCTTTGTCGCTCCGGGCAACGCCACCGACGTGAATTGAAAATCTTCCGCTCCTTTGTCCCGCGTGTCCCACAGACGACCATTGATGTATGGCATCACAAAGCAATCGCCCTTTTTCTGAATTTCCGCCACGGCTTCTTTGAATCCCTCTTTCGCCGGAAAGTAATGGGGATAATCGTTATCGAACGGAATTTGGTGCCAGTTGTACCAATGCACCGCCGTTGGGATACCGAGTGCATCGGTGAACTTTCGCATCGTTGCTGGCATTTTTTCCGGCGGATCACTGCACAACGCCCACACACTCAGTTCCTTCATCCACTGCGGCGTGTCGGTGCGACCTTCGGGACCGATCTCTCTGCGCGGATACCATTGGGCATTTTTACGCACTTCATCACGGTAGATGACGGCGGCATCGTACCAATCGCCCTGAAATACTCGCCACACAACGGACGATACCTCCGACGATTGCGGGAGCGGCAGTGGTTGCTCAAACCGAATGGTCAACGAATCGGGCACCGAATCGAGCCGAATATCCTTAACGGCTCCGCCTCTATCACTGGCAGCGACGTACAATCCAACATTTTTTGATTCCTCATACACCGCCATATATTGCATCGAACACCAGCCGCTCGGATACGTTCCTCGCCAACGCAGTTCCTTGCCGACAGGGTTTTCCGTAACGACCCCCGAAACGTGTGGATAAAACGCTTTCATTGTCGGACCGAGATTTCGTAGTGCAATCTGTCCGCATGAAACGTTACGGATTTCATAGCGGTCAACACTTCGAAAGAGACTCCCTCGCCAGTGGAAGCCATTGTTCTGCGGCGGGTACTCGGGATTGCCGTAATGAAGACGGACAAGAACTTGCATGCCCTCGGCTCCAGATAATCCAATCGGATTCGACAGAAAAAAGCATGATCCATGGCGGTCAATTTTTCCCCAACCATCATCGGAAGTCAGCGTGAACGTTTTGCCCGTTTCCTTGTCACGAACTTCTGCCGTAAGGAGCGGCACAGACTCTCTTGCAGAAAGAATCGTATTTGTTTTCTTGTCGATCAACGAAAGAAGTTGCACACCTTTGCCTTTTTCACCATTGTTCGTTATTTCGAGAATCAGGGCAAGGTCATCGTCATCTGTGTCATCTGTAAAGGCAAGCCAACCTTCCGGCAACTCTTTCGTCTCTCGCAATCGCAGAAGTTCTTCTTTGGAGGCAATTTTGCCAGAGAGGAACAAATCATTGAGCGCGACGGTTTTCCAGTCGGTTGCCGTTGCAAGTTCGGGAATCACGATTTCTGCTCGCGGCATGTTTGCAATGGTTTCGTATGCTGCTTGCAATGCCTTTGCCGGTTCGTCGCTGTTGCCGATCCAGTACCATGTCGACGTGCGATGCCGCGTCTCCGTCCACGGTTGCCAAGCGTTGTTTCCCTTCGGGAGCAGATAGGGACCGAACTCGTTCAGACCATCATAGATCACCGTCCCCGGCGCGATGGCGGCAATGACGTTGCCCGCATCGTCGTGGAAACCAGCGAAGCGATTGAATGTTTGCGATTGCTTCGTGCCAGTGAACGTTCCCGATTTATCGTCGCCGAACCAATGGGGAAACGAGCCATCGGGGATGTGCAGTTCCAAAAAATGTTTTTCTTGCCATTCGGTCGGCTCATCTTGTTGGGCGGTGGCGATCACGTAAACGAGTTCCTTTTTCGGAAAGGTAAACCATCGGTATCGTGCCATTGGTTTTGAGGAGGGTACACGATCCCCCTGTTTGAACGCCGCCGTGACCGAGATACTCTTCGGAAATTGTTCGTAAAACGAGGACACGTTGTTAGCGATGAAGGAAGGCTGCTCTCCCGTTGTCCCATCGATCACCGCATCTGACATGTTCCACGAACCGGTTTGCGGGTCGTGCAGACGGTCGTACCATTTCAGCGTTTCGAGCGTTTTGCCATTCGGAAATGTGACCGCAGAGGGCAGCCCGCCATGTTTGGTCACGTCGAAGGTAAGATGGTGGGCAATAAATTGCCGTTGTGCTTTTTCGTCGACCGGAAAACCTCTGTGAAGTTCGAGTCGCAAGCGGCACGGCTTGCCTTTGGGAATATCGTCCGGCAACATGGCAATGAAGGTTCCGCGTAAAGGCATGTCATCGGCACCGGGATGGAAAGAAGCCTCGATTCTTTTGTCGCCATAGAAAAATGCAAAGATGTCAAAAGGATCAGGCTTGAGCCAGTTCGCCGCCGGTGTCATATCAAGCGGCGTAACCACGAACCCGTCCGCCGACACAGTGGAGAGTTCGACAACGACAGAGTCGGCGTGACATGGCTGAGAGGATAATCCGACCAACATTGCAACGGCGACGAAACAAAGCGTGAACGTTGCCAGTAGTAAAATTACGGTGAGTAAAATTGTTTTCATGATAGGAAGGGTAAAAGGAGGTTATACGTCAAACGGGAGGGAAACGGTGTTTTCAACCACGGAGGTCACAGAGATTTCACGGAGTACACGGAGTCACGCCCTGCGAATCTCCGTGCATCTTCCGTGAACTCCGTGGTAAAAACGATTCATTGTCATTCACTCGTCCGAAACTGTCAATATCACCTTTCGCAGCGAAAAATAGTCGTCGCCCGAAAAGACCAAGTAGAGCGTCTTGCCGTCTGCGTTCATCCACTTTGTCGGGAAGCAGCCCAAGTCGCCGGGTCCGACATCCCATTTGTCGGTGTAGTCAACCGTTTTCCACGGTCCCCACGGCTCCGGGGCTTCGAAAAGTCCCAGTCCGCCGATGAACCGCGTGTCGGTACCCGTACCGCCACTGGAAATCTGCTGCCACCACAAATACCGACCCAATCCGGCGTTGTAACTGATACTGGAACGGCGACATTGCTGAGCATTCGTGAAAACGGGTTGTCGCTCGCGGACATCGGCAGTCCATAGCGGATTGCCGTTTGCGTCCAGTCCTTTGTAAAACTCATACGCATTCCTCTCGATGAGTTTGTCCTTCGGCGCACGCATCAGGATAAAATGGTCGGACACTTCGTAAGCACTGGGGTTGTCGTGTGACACCATATAGACGAAGTTGTCTCTGGCACCCTGATAATTCTTTCCGTAGTTGACAAAGGCGACATGTCCAAACTCCGCAAATCGCCAGTCGCACCATTTCCACGTTTTCTGTCCGTCGGCGGAACGTCCAAGGCACGACCCGACTCCTTGGTTGTCGTTGCGCACCCAAAGATAGATGGTATCGTCGAGGGCAAGCAGCCCACTCGCTTTTCGACCTCTGGCACCCGAGTTTTGATTTTCTGCGTCGGAGCGGATGTTTTCACCCGAAAAATTGTCCGGCATGCCACTCACTCTGCCGAAGCCCATGCCCAGTTTGTTTGGCACATGCGGATCAAAGCCGTAGCCATCGCCGTAAGCCGTGTACAAATAATCGTCCTTTGCCCAAGTCATGGGCCAATTGTCGCTGTCAAATGCCACTCGGGTAATGGTATCGGCAGGTGCCCACTGAATGCCGGTAATCTTCTCGCTCTTCGGATAGGGAGCAAGATCGCCCAGTGCTTGTGCGAGCGGCGCACCGAGGTAGGTATTATAGGCGTGTGCGTTACCGCCCCTTCCCGGCGCGATGTCATCACCACCGAATCGGACGACGATCAGTTTGCGAGTGGGGGAGAAGATCAACACTTGGTTTTTTGCACCGGATGCCATTGCCGTATCCCAAGGAAAATCTTGCCATGTTTTGTTGCCGTTATTGTCGGGATTCAACCAAAATCCGCCGGAACCATTGGAGGGTATTCCCGGTCTTCGTCGCAAAACCTCTTCCACGACTTGGGCATCGATTAATTGTTCGCCGTTCCAATTTCCCCTGTTCAGCAACAACCGTCCCACCGCCGCCATTGCCCGGGGAGAAATACTACCGCCCCCCCAAGTGCCGACCAATTTGAGACCGTCCAGTTCAAAGGTTTTGCCATATCCGACGTTCCATTCCGCTTGCGGGATGCCCATTTTTTTGAGGAGCCGCTCCCAGAGGTAAGTGCGGATATCAGGGTACGGTGTATCTTTGATGGCAGCGGTCACGGCATAGTTCATCATGCCGATCCCCGGATTGCTATACCTGCTTTGGGTACCTGGCGTAAACATGACCGGTACTTCGTCGCGTGAGATGAGAAAGGGGTTTCGGTCGTGTCGCCAAAACTCCCCGCGCCAACCGGAGGCTTCCATGTTGTTCGAGACACCTCTCTCCGTTGAGTCGTCAATACCAGAAGTGTGAGCACCGAGTTGGTGGATGGTGATTTTGGATTTTACCGGATCGTCTTTCCATTGGGGAATGTATTTGTATGCAAAGTCATCCAGTTTGATAAGCCCGTCGTGCATGGCGAGCATCAGAGCCACACCTCCTATAGTACCCTTCGCGGCGGAAGCCGTACCGTGGGGCGTGTACCTGTCCCCTCGCCACCACTGGTCATGCTGATACCGCTCGTAAATCACCTTGTCATCATAGACCACCAGATAAGCCCGCGTCCCTCGCCGAAACAATTCGTCTGCATGCTCCTTCAGAATGGCGGAGTCGACGTTCATACTTTCCGGTGTGGCTGTTTGAAAATCAAACGGCTGTTGAGCAGTGGCAAGCGCGAACGTTGTCAGTAAAAGAATTCCTGCGAGTAAAGATTGTTTCATAATAGGGGTGGGGGTTGGGGAGGGAAAGGAACAAGTGTATTATACCGCAAACGACGATATTGGTACCAGAAAGCATGGCGGACCCGTTTGGTTTGAAAACTTGGGCAAAAAGTAAACCGGAGAGGTGAACGAGACAGAAGCCGGGTCTAACACAAGCGAAGAAAAGCCTCAAAAGTCATGGAGCCGTCTCCCATCGTCAATGTGCCGGAAAAATAGGTGCCATGAAGAATGAATTGTTCCGGCGATAATTGTTCGTGAGTGCCTGCATCAACGCGAGTGACCGTTCCGCGATTGCTGGAGATTTCTCCTTCGTAATCAAGATAGTGCTTGCGATGATCCGGCAATCGAGTTGCCGCACACGTGAACGACGTACCCGTCCGGCACTGCGGCGGGATCGACCACGTCGCCAGTGCGGCATCCGTTTCCAGCATCACATCCCAATGTTCGCCTGCGGGCGATTGGTGGTGCAATAGGACGAAGCGGGGGGGAAAATTTGTTGAGGCAATCATCGGAATACCCTGTCAATCCTGTCAATCCTAGTCTGAAAATATTGTCATAGCAATCGCCGCCGAGTGTCATCCTCTTGGGGAACGTCTCCTCTGCCGCGTCCCCCCTCCCCCCCTCCCCGAAATGTGTCTTGACCTGTTTTGCCTATTTGTCTAACATGACCTGAGGGTGTTGCCAAAACCATTGGGGGTGAAACGATGTACCGTTATGTTTTCTTTTTCTTGCCGTTGTCCATTTTAGGAGGTTGTTCATGCGATCCTGAACTTTGTCGGTATCCCAATCTGTTTCGTCCCGGTCATATTAGCGAACAGCAAAAATGGGCAAGTTCGTTTGACCCATACGGTCGATCCGATATCGGTCCCAAAATCGTCGGCGACCGCCCCAGCGGCGCACTGAGTCCAACCCCCTCTTTCCAGCGACCCGACTATTCCGAAGCCAAATTCCCGTAAATAGCTTTTTTTACCACGGAGATCACGGAGGTTTTCACGGAGTACACGGAGACTCGCTCTGTGAATCTCTGTGTTCTCCGTGCGACCTCCGTGTACTCCGTGGTAAAACCGATGGCGGCAAAAAAGGGCAGTTTCGTCCCGTTTTACGTCTATTCAACAAACACGAATAATGGGCAGTCCCATGATGGCAGCGAACTTTTCAAGAGTGTCGGCGTGATGTCCCACTCCAACGGCACAGTGATGAGCCGGTCCGTAACTGCACCAGGCATTGATGAACTCGCGCACACCGAGCGAAAACCGATAGCGGCTATTCGTGTTTCCAATCTCCAAAATCGGACCAGGGACGGATTCGCCTTCAGCGACTAACAGTTTAAGCGAGCCATCGGGAACATCAATGACGGAGAGCAACGTGACGGGACCATGCTTGACTTGCATTTCCACACTCAGCCCCTCACCGACCTTGCCGTGGTAAACTTTCAGTGGTCTCAATTTGGTTTTGCCCTCGGCAATGCGTGTGTGCCCTGGTCCATCGTGTCCCATCAAAATGACGTTGTCGTTGAAATCCATCGCACAAAATTCGGTAAAGGAACCTCCGGCACCGAGTGCATCAAGAATTTTCATTGCTTGGACATTTTTCACTTCGTACTCTCCGGCAACAGGGACTCCCCGTGCGGTCAACAGCGAATTGCCGACAATCACCGAACTGATGAGATCGACATAAGCATCATTGCCCGTTCCGTTGTAAAAATAAGCCAATGAACCCAACTGATGTCGTCCGACAAGTCGATCCAACGCCACGGAAGTTTGTGCGGCACGGCGAATCTCTTTTTCCGAACATGCAGGGTCCATATCGAACGATTCGATGATTTCGTTCGTTTTCTTGTTGATGTCCTCCTCGCTGACTTCCGAGCGGAGCGCAAGTAGTTCACACATTTCGACGATTTCAAAGTGCGACCCCAACTGCGCCGAATGTCGGGTCAAGTCGGAATAAATGTCCAGCATTCCGTTATAGTAATGCCCGAGCAATCCGACACGATTTTTTCGGATCGTCTCTGCGGCGAGGGCGGCATCAATCCAAGCGTGGATTTCCCCCCAAGCAATCGGATCGTCCGACAATATTCCGGTAATTTGGTGAAAGTCGATTCCGCTACGGAGAAAAACATTGGCGATTTCCGGCACGGTACAGGATTGGCAATGGGCTAACCACTCGCCCGTCATTTTCGTCCGGTCATTCATCGCCTTGATTCGAACGTAGTCAATGGCTGCCACTGGTTGGAGATTGAGAACGATGACAGGAACCTTTGCTTGTTGAACGACGGGCAGAACGGTGGACGAAAGCGCGTACGTCGAAACGTAAAGAAAGATCAAGGCGACATTTTCCTTTTTCAACGTTTCTGCCGCTCGCCGGGCATCCATCGGATTGTCGATCAGTCCGCAATCGACGATGTCGATTGCGGGACGACGCATTTGATCGGCAACGGTATGTTGATAGCCGACCAAACGATCCCGAAGTCCCTCGAATTGAGACCAATAGGTGTCCAGCCCGATTCCGTATAAACCAATTTTCATTGTCATGGGGTTGTTGTTTTGAATGGTTTCATGTTTGGGTGTTAGACCCGAAGCGGGTCATTTTTCGGCTTGCGCCACGCTCAGCCGTCTCTCGGGTCTCCGCCCCCTGAGCTAAAACGCTCCCTCAAAAAGAATCATAACAAGCTCGCGGAAACTTGTAAAGATGATACCAGGTACAGAGCTTTCGCCAGAAATTAACATGCCATTTTCAGCCTTATCGCATTCCGTGGAGCAGAATACAGGAGTCAGAATGGTGCTACCGCACCATTTGACTCTGACAGTTCCTTACCGCATGCGACTTC
>Ga0123353_10012812_pt1 | contig 11957 bp, 6 predicted proteins | sample TergutLab28metaG_3_FD_92763 | JGI IMG/M metagenome (GOLD analysis project Ga0123353, IMG submission 92763) | Labiotermes labralis P3 segment gut microbial communities from Petit-Saut dam, French Guiana - Lab288 P3 | ecosystem: Host-associated > Arthropoda: Insects > Digestive system > Gut ... | reverse complement strand
TTAGCTTTCTTTTTTGCTAAACTTTCTGTATTCAACAATTCGCGTAGTTTCTTTTTTATGCTCAACGCTTATTTTTTCGGCAGAAATGTGGATGTTCATTGTGCCGTTATCCGGCTTGTTTTTAAATAGATGGCTGAGTCCGGTTCCATAAATTTCCGTAAAAAAGTCATACTCCAGGGCTACTGAAATATTCCATAGCAACCCCGTGTTAATATCGCGCCTGGTGTATAAATTAATAAGGTTGGAGGGGTGGCAGTGTATCATGGAGGCAAATTTAACATCTGAAATGCGCTGCTGCTTAACCATGGCCTTGATTATAGAGCCGATGTGAATGTGGTTGATGGTTTTCTTTTTTTTCATGCTTCTGATTTTTTCTGCAATAAAAAAGCGCGGAAAATATTTTATATGTATCTGAGGTAGTACCAATACCTTGCGCACAAATAGATTTCCCACGCCGTTAACCGGCGTCTCCGACTTTGTTTTGTGCGCTTTAAGATGGTACTTTTCAGATACGAGAACAAAGCCAAACGCTTTTTTATTAGTTATTGTTAAATCATAAAATTATTTTGGTTTATAACAAGGTGCGAAAATATGGAAAAAAGGTAATGCTTGGACTTGGTATAGCCTTGGTATAGCTTTGGTATGGTCTGCCGACATTGTTGCCTGCATGCGTTGTTGCAAAAAAATAGAGAGAAACCTCATCCCGTTAGGGATGCAATATCAGTAGAAACAAGCGGTAAGGGTGCAAAACCGGCATGCCGTTAGGTATGCAACCTGTGTTCAATTGGTTGCATACCTAACGGCATGCGGAATTTATTTGGAGAATTCATTTTCTACCGATATTTTATTCCTAACGGAATATAAGAGTTGGTGATTTATTTGTCAAAATTTATAATTACTCGTACTCATAATACGTTGTCTTGCCGGAAAAAGTATTATTATCAAAAAATACGGGTTATTTCCATTTCAATTGGAAAATCCTTATCGTATTTATAAGAAAACTTATCTATTATCTTTGCATATAAGGTAGGCGATGTTATTTCTACTTCTAAAGGATTATTTTTAGAAACAAATACTTCAAAGTGATTTTGATATAATGTGAGATTACTCCAATCTGCACGTTTATAGAAAGGATTTTGCATTTTATCATAAGATTTGTAGATAAGGATTTCACGATCTTCCGAGCCATCTAATCCAAATGTTTGTTCCTTAAGGTTATCTCCATCATATTTATATGTCAGAATATACTTTTTCGTACCCTTTTTTGCCGAATTTTCAATGATATGATTTCCTCGCCCATTTTTAAACAGTTTAAAAACTAAATCATGAAGATTATCAACCTCAAGTGAATGAATTTGTACGGGAGAACCGTTGTCTATTGAATAAGAGTAAAAGAGAGTAGGGTTCGTTCTTGATTCTACTATAACAATCAATTCATCTTTACCGTCCCCATTAATATCTTGGGCATAATAAGTAACATCTCTTCTTGTTGAAAAGGTATTTGTTGTTGTTGGAGTTGAGTTATAAGTATTGGTTGAAGGGTTAAATAAATATAGCTCCCAGGTTTTAGATTCTGGATTTGATTCATATACTACAATGTCTGTATATCCGTCTCCATTAAAATCTCCGGTAAGAATACTTTTGGTAGAAAAATTTGAGAGTGAAGAAGTGTCAATACTGCTATTTTTCTCACCCCATATAATAGCGGTTGGCTTAAGTTTTTGCTCTGTTCCGTTTTCATTGTATTCGCTTAAAACAACCTCTTTCAGGTGTGCGGTACGCTCTCCCGGATCATTCAAATTATAATTGAACTCATATTTACGAACAGTTGTATTGCCATAATAAACTGTAATAGCTTTTAACAAGTTGGTTTGTTGAATTTTGCCACTTGCAACAAAGTAGGTGTTCCTGCCTAAGTTATCCGGTAAGTCCCTGTATTCAAATTTAACTTTGGCGTATTGCGTAAATGTAGAGTTTGGATTGAATGTATATAAAATTTCATCAATCAAAATTTCGTCATATTCTGTTGCCACGCTATTACCGTATTCGCAGCGAATGGGCTGCCGGTATTTATTTCGGGAGCGCACTCTATAAATAAGATCACCGTTGTCGCTACGGTGAATGGAGCTTAATTTTCCTGTAACATAGCTGTAGGTTACCCCAAAACCCGACGGATAGATAAGTGTGTGCAGTTGCCCGTTTTCGTTGTAATTGTAGTTGTATGTATGTTCTTCATCAATTACCTTGTCGTGTTTGTATTTGTATGTTTCCAACCGGTTCACAATACCTTCGGAACGTGAAGTCATTAAAGCTCTGTGTTGTAGGCATAGCGATCTTCAGGAAAAAACTGACAGTGCAAATTCATATTTTCAAGGGAGAGGATTTTTTGAAATATTAGGTGCAAAAGTAGTGCTTTGTGTTTAACAGCGTAAAAGTCGGGTATTTTTATTTTTTCCGTATCTTGCTATTTATAAAATCTAAACCCAAGTGAAACACCAATTTGACTCAAATTTTCAGGTTCATTCAATTTTACATTTGTTAATTCGATTAATGCTGATATTTGTAATCCAATGGCAAAATATTTGGTAACCAAAAAATCATATCCGATTTCAGCAAAAAAAGCAGCACTATTTTTAGTGATATTTTTAACTTCTTCTTTTTCGAAATAATTGCCTACTTTCCTAACGATCAGTGCTTTGTTGTTATACATGAGATATCCGGCGCCCACATTTGCAAAAATGCAGTGTTTTCTGGGTACAATAAAATATTGTGTGGCAATTAATGGTGCAAAATAGTGAATGTCAGCTAATTCAGATAACTGATGATACCCCTTAAAAACATCGTCTGTTACAGCATGAGAAACAGACCCGTTATATTTTATCCCAACACCAATATACTTTGTAAAATAGTATGAGAAATCGGCTCCAAAGTTTAATTTATGTTTCAACTTTTTGAAATGATTTTCCATGATGAGGTTATCCGTCTCTACAATGGGCGCCAGGCCATATCCATATCCTACCTGAGCGCCAAGCCTTAGTTTTGGAGTGGCATTTGCAGAAAATATGGATAGAAATAGAAGTAGTGTAAGGAATAAAATTTTTGATTTCATATTAAAATGGATTATTTTTCGCCAAAACATACTGTAACTTTATTTGTATTAAAAGCTCCGGAATAACGATAATACTCGCCAACTATTTTAGGTAATTCAACTTCTTCTTTTGTAGTTTTAAAATAATTCTTAATCTCATCTTGATCAGTGAGAAAAGTAAAATTTGCTGCAAGTAATTTAAAAGCAATGAGATTGTAAGTATCAATATACGTTTCTCCGGGTTTTAAAAACACAAATAGATCTTTAGGGAGTCCTAAAATATTTTCAGAAGTAGTATCTGATAAAGCGAGCCAAATATTCTTTTTTTTACTTTTGTCATGGTTCATGTATCCATAAATATTAAACAAAGCCACATTTACAAACTCAAATGAGCACATTTTGTTGTGAAAATCTACAGTATCACTATAAACCGACCAAATATTAGTATACCATGGTGTACCTCTGATGTTTACAATAAAATTTCGATTTGCATGCCGAGCATAGAACTCCCTTTTGAGATCACCTGATTTTAAGTTTTCGTTATACATATTATCAGGAGAAAGCAATCTGGGCAGCCCATTATCACTATCACTTACTTTTAAAAAATAGTAATTTGTATCACAATTATTGCGGTAGGTAATATTAAGTATGGGAATAAAAACGGTAGAATCTTTATTAAAAATATCATATCCCTTTTCCCAAATTACTGATAATTCAATACTGATACATTGTGAAAATAAAAGTTGTCCTTGCAACATCAGGAGTGTTGTAATAAATAAAATTTTCTTTTTCATGTTAATCCATATTTAATCATTTCACCAAAAGAAGGCGTGTTTAGTCCACCAAAAATTTGTATAATTCATAGCATTGTAATGGTTTTTTATTACATCCATTTCAGAAAAAGGAGCATTCAGTCTGTTTTCCCAGTAGCTTCCTCCAAGTTTTGCATTAACGAAACTATAAGCATGAAAATCCAACATATCTCTAAAGCCCGGATTTAGATACAGACCAAAATTTTCACCTTTTAATGCAAGAAACTGTGCCACGTGCACTAATTCATGTCCTAACGTTTTAAACAATTGCTCTATGCTTGTAAAAGCCCGGTTTCTATCAAGACGCATAGTTGACCCGCCTGTGAATTTTCCATTATAGGGATGATCAGGAGTTACTGAACCTGATTTGCCGCTTTCTAAGTCACTAATTATATACCCCCCGCTTGGATCCGGAGCATATCTAAACCATACACTTTTAATATAAGCTACAAATTTGCTATTTCTGTATGCAGCAGGTATTGGTTTTCCAGGGTCCAAACCAAGACTGGCGCTGTATAATGGATTGGAGGTGCTGGCTTTAATTTGAATGATTCTGTCTGTACTATAATCAGGTTCATTAAATACGCTGTTCCATTGATTATCCGCCCCCATCGCCCAGCCTGTTCCAAATCTTACACTCCCTGTACCTCCAAACGCAAGCGGTGTATATAACGAGTGCCCATAGGGTACCGCATTCACAGGATTATAATTATAAAAGCCACCCGGCTCGGTGCGTCCACTCAGATAACTCCAGTTGAAGTAGCCATTAGGGCGAGTGTATCCATTCATCTTATCGTCTATCCAAGTAAATGCTTCAGATAGAAGTCTCGGCAAAAAAAACATTTGCCCGCTTGGGTCAACATATTGTAAAGGATTGTTTAAACAATAACTGTAGCGATTAAAACTTTGCGTAAAATCCGGTATTTGCACAAACTTATCCGGCGAGAAAAAGCGTGCAATTACCGGATCGTACAACCGCCCATTCATGTTAATAATCTTGAAGTAAGGATAATGCTCATGCCCCGTAAACCCACGGTCGGTAAGTTTAAAGTTCATAGAAGGAATGGTTCCTACTTCCAATGAATCGGTTGGAGGCAAGGCTTCTTCCATACTAAAACCATTTCTTGTACGATATATCAACCGGAAATTTCCCCACGGGTCAAAGTAGTTGCGCTGCACCACTTCCTTGTTGGCATCGGTAATGGCGCAGTAGCTGCCCAGGTGGTCGGAAAAAAGTTGACAGCGCAAATTCATGTTTTCAAAGGAGCGTTTTTTAATTAGGGGCAAAGATATTATTTTAACCTAAATATTAAATGGCCTAAACCTCATCCCGTTAGGGATGCTCCTGAATTTAATTCAGGATCGGTAGAAACAAGCGGTAAGGGTGCAAAACCGGCATGCCGTTAGGTATGCAACGTGTGTTCAATTGGTTGCATACCTACGGCATGCGGGATTTATTCGGGGAATTCATTTTCTACCGATATTTTATTCCTAACGGAATATTAGAATTGGTAATTTATTCGTCAAAATTTATAATCTATAGAAAAATATGCTGATATTTTGGAATATACATAGGGCAAAAAGTGTTTTTTAAAACTGTAGGGTTTTTGGGGATACTTACATAAGTATCTCTAAAATCCGACAGCAAAATTAAAATTGTTTTTGGATATTTCATTTTTAAACTGTCGGATTTTAGGGGTACCTATACTATCATTTTTTATTTTAGGTAAATGAAAGCAAAAGCAAAAAGAAAAAAAGAAACGCCCATATATGACATCCCAATTAAGGCGCTTAAAAGTCTTTTCTTCCAATTTTTATCCATATAACAAAAACGTTCTAGTATTTCTAAATATTTTTTCTTGTGAATACATGTAAAATAAACAAAAAGAAATGGGAAGTGCATAAAAAGAAAAAAACCGACAAATCCCAAATTAGCAAACACTATTGTAATAATCTTATCACAGCCTAAAGTTATTAAGACAGTAAAAATATTAAAAAAAAGAATCATCGAAAAAAAAAGTCCTCCAAGAATAGCAGAATTATAATCGTAGTCAGGTTTTCCGGGGAAATATTTTGCCATCGTTACAAAAAATAAATAGAACAAAAAGTGAAATATCTTCATAATAAATTATTTAAACATCTTATAGAACCAATCAAAACCTCCATTCATTTCAAGAAGACTCAATCCTATTGATGCACCTGTTCCCAATCCGGGCACCGCAAAATTCAATAAATTTGATCCCATAATAAGTGCATCAACTCCTGCTCTTGCCCAATTTTCAGCAGATGGGTCATTAGATAAAGTTAAAACATTTGCTGTAATAGTTGCCCCATAACCAGCGTATCCTGCCCACTTTGCTCCTTTAGAAACACCTTTTAAAACTTTATGCATTTGCGCTTCCCCTGCTGCTAATTTTGCAACATCACCCATTTCCTTCATCGTAGCATTTGCGCTCCCTTCCAGTATTCCTCCTCCTAAGGAAACAGCAAATCCTGCTCCTCCTCCTCTCCCGAGATAAGTAGGACGATCAAGGTCCGGGTATGGACTACCTTCGTCTTGGTCGCTATAGTCAAAGGGGTCAGGCTGGTTAGAGAAGAAATCTTTCAAGAACTCCTCTGCCTCTTTAGCGGGGTTAGGAATGGGATTACCAAAAAGATCATGGTCATTATCATGTTGATAATTATTTGGTGGACAGTTGTTACAAGGTTTTCTTGGACCATCATCATAGTCATCATCATAACCATCATAATCATAATAATCCTCATACCATTGCCCTGTCGGGTCTTTATATTTGAGTGGGTTATTAAGGGCGTAACTGTACCTGTTATAATTTTGTGTAAATCCCGGGTTTTGCACGTAATTGTCCGGAGATAAAAACCTGCCGATTACAGGGTCGTACAAACGACCGTTCATGTTAATAATCTTTATATTAGGATAGTGTTCGTGCCCGGTAAAACCGCGGTCTGTAAGCGTAAAGTTCATAGAAGGAATGGTGCCTATTTCCAACGAATCGGTTGGAGGCGTGGCTTCTTCCATATTAAAACCATTTCTTGCACGATATATTAACCGGAAATTACCCCACGGGTCAAAGTAGTTGCGCTGTTTTACTTCCTTGTTGGCATTGGTAATAGCGCAGTAGCTACCCAAATGGTCGGTGTGGATATAGTAAGTACTGTCTATTCCCAAATTCTTAATATGTAATGCTACGATGCCATTATCGCCGTAAATATAGTGGTAGTGGTGAGGAGGTATAAGAGGGCGTGTAGATTTGTAATCTATTTCGTAATATTTGTTGATATAATATCTTGTAAAATACCTGCCTCTTTCAGCTATTTCGGCCTTATTGCGTTGCTGGTTGGAGCCGTAAGAAAGCAGAAGTTGATTGCTCCCTTCTGTAATTTGGGTGGGTTGGTTAAAGAAATTGTATGTTACATCGCATTGATTATTAGATATAACATTACTGTTTATTGGAATTATTTGCGTTACAGCATGCGGCTTGCTTTCGTATGCATAGAATCCAATGTTAGAGTTATTGCTGATGTTTCCGTTGTTGTGGTAGGAAAATGTTTGTGTTTGCATCATTCCGGCACCTATGGCACCTGATTTAATTTCGGTAAGCCTGTCTAAATTGTCGTATTTGTATGTTTCCAATCGACTCACAATACCTTCAGAGCGTGAAGTCATTAAAGCTCTGTCATTGTAGGCATAACGATAGTTTAAAATAGCACTATCCACACCAAAAACATCTTTCACAGGCATGCCTCGCTCGCCGGTTCCAGGGTCAACAAACTCATACACTTTGTTGCCTGTTTGAATACGAGTCAATAGCCCGTGTGCATTGTAAGTATAGTTGGTAGCTACCCCATTACCATATTCGCACTTTGTGGGAGCATTGAATTTATTACGAGAATGTACTTTATATATAAGGCTATTATTATCGCTGCCGTTTCTAATCTCGTTCAACTTTCCGGTGGATGAATAACTGTAGTTTACAGCGAAACCACTAGGATAAATCATCGTTCCCAATTGTCCTGTCGAATTATAATCGTAAGAGAAAGTATATGGTGTGTTGTCTATCACTTTTTTGAATTGCGATAAGCGGCTTAGATTGTTGTAGGTAAAAGTTTCTTCTACCACATTGTTTGCAATGATTTGATGGATTTTACCCCTACCTCTGTTGTTTGAGGTAAAGTTATCGTAAGTATATTGTATGATGAGCGGAGCAGCGCCGGAGCCGGTAATTTGTTTTTGTGTTACTCGCCCTAATACGTCGTATTGATATGTAGTGGTATTTCCTTTAGCATCTGTTTGTTTTACCAATTCGTTTAATTTGTTGTATTCGGAAGTAATTAGTTCAGCATTAGGTTCGTTAACTAAAAGGCGATTGCCCCACAAATCGAACAGGATTGTAGTGATTGCCCAATTGGTAGATATAGTAGCTTGTTGCCGTGGTTTATTGTTTGAAGTGATAGTTGAGTAAGAATAGTTGATGATTCCTCCTTCGTCTTTAGCTTGGATAATTCTTCCCAGCGCGTCGTAATCTTTATAAGAGGAAATATTATTGCGTAAATGATCAGTAATTGTTACTTTTCTATTATTGTAGGTATATGATAAATTTTTATAAGGCTTATTTTGAGAACTTATTCTTCCAAAGTTATCATAGGCATAATAATTCCAAATTGTATCAGAAGAATAAAAGACACTAAACGGGAAAGAGGTTTTAACTATTTGCCCTTTGTTATTATAACGGGTTTCATAGTAGTATCCATTTTCCCTGCGGCATACCTCTCGCCCTAAAATATCATAGTAAACAATTAAGTCGGATTTTCCGGTGGAAGTGATTTTAAGACAGTATTTTGCATTTTGCGGATTTGTTGCAGTATGCCTGTATATAGTATCTTTGGTTAATGTACCGTCGGGATAATTAATTTGCTTAAGTCGCCCAAAGTTATCGTAATTATAGGTAGCGGTTAGTCCGTTCGGGTCAATTTCTTTGATTATGTTTCCGGTTTTTGCATCGTAAAATAATTGTATTTCATGAAGCAAGTGGTTTTTTATTTTGGTAATGAAACGATTCGTGTTATCATATTCGTAATATTCCTTTCGGACTATAGGGGCTGCTGAAACGGTTTTTTCACGGTACAGACCGGCTGGAGTATAATTACCATAAGAGGTCGTAATGCTGCCATCGATATTTCCTTTTCGTATCCATGCTAAACGTCCTTTGTTTGAGCCTGTTGAATGATAACTATAAGTAAGTGTATCGGCAATTATGGGGCTTAATGTACCGTTATTGTTAAATTGTTGTGTAGTAAGAATCTGAGTAGGAACTGTTTTTTTCTGATACCCATTGAGAGTAATGGTTGCATAAGTATATGTTTTTATTTCCTTATGCATCCAGTTAGTTGCACTCGGAGTAAGTCCATTATGAGTTTGAGTAACACTTTCTATTAACCGACCATGTTCATTATTATTATTATCAGTTACAATAGTAGTATTGGAAAGCAAATTATGATCTACAATGATATTGGATGCAAATGTATATCTGTCATAAAGTCCATTATTATAATTATAAAGATCCCAGAAATCAATATAATAATTCCGCTCTTTTGTTTTAATATTATCGTAAAAACTTAATTGTTTAATAGGGATCTGTATTTTACGTGAAAAATCATATTCAAACAAAAATTCATCTTTCTTATTATTTTGATTATCTATGCAAACATTTTTTTTGAACCCTAATAATATTTTTCTTTTCGAACTGAATACGGCGTTTTCATATTGATATTGCCATGTATTTAATGTATTTCCTATTCCATTCGATATACTCAAAACATCTACAAGAGAAAGAAAATATTTTTTTTTGAGATCTTGGCAATATTCATTAAAACATTCATCTGTTGCTAAATAATATTTATGCTTGTAATTCAATTCTATCCTTTTACCAATTCCATCTGTAATGGTTTTAACAAATTCAAAATCATTATCTTTGCTAAAATAAACGACACGAGGAAATCCGGTTGTAGGTTTTTTTATAACTAAATCAAGTGTCCCATTTCCATCAATATCCCCGAAAGAGGTATTTTCCCAAAAATTCCAATGAGAATATTCACTTGGTAAGGTTATCGTTTTTTTTGTGTAAATATAATTATTATTTACCCAACCTTTTGAAAACAAAATATTTAGAGTGGAAGTATTGGATGTCGCATCATAAACTTCTTGAATAATGTCACTTTTTCCATCGCCATTTATATCTACAACCTTTATTGGGTGCTTGGGAAGAGAAGAACTAGAATTATAAGGCGTTGTATTAAGTGCTGCATTATTTAGGACACACACATCGTAAGAACCAACTCCTTTTGATATATAAATCTTCCATGTTGGCGTACTTCCCTGCTCAGAGCAATATGCTACTACATCTGTAATTCCGTCTCCGTTTAGATCGCCAAAATAATACGAAGATCGCTCACTCCAACCACTAATGGGAAATGGTAAATTACCTTGAAATATTGATAGCAAATTTACGCCATTAAAATGGTAAATCGCAGCAACTCCATTCTTTAATGTAAGAATATTTTTTTTTCCATCTCCATTAACATCTAATATCTTTACTTCGTCTGGATAACTTCCCCCAGATATAGGAGGGCACATATCCATAATCATATTATTTTCAACTTTTTTGATTATTAACTCAGTACCTTTAGAAAATACGATGTCTGTGGTTCCATTTCCGTCAAAATCTCCAAAATTTATACTATGAAAACCACCAACGGTGAAATTTGAACCAATTTGTTTTTTGCTTGGTAATGACAATATTTTATATGGAGAAAGAGTGCTATCTAAATGAATAATCAATTCATCCTTTCCGTCTCCATTAACATCCTGGGCATACAGTGCATAATATTTTGTGGAAGTATCTCTGGCAGACACGTCCTCGTAATGTTCTCCATACAAAGGGTCGTATCTGAACAGTTGCCATCCCTTTCCTATACCATTAGCTGGCATATTATATACCAACAAATCATCATACTCACCTCCATAAAAATTTCCGGTAAGAATTTTTTCGTTAGTTGTTGGGTATAGGCTAATTGTCCTTTGCTCAATGTTCGTATTTTCTTCTCCCCAATACATATATGTTCCATTAAACTTTTCTTCGGTTCCATTTTCACCATACGCATATTGAACTATTAGTAGAAGACGTGCCGTGCACTCTCCGGAATCGAGATTATAGAAAAATTTATATTTACGTACAGCGGTATTATTGTAACTTATAGAAATGCTTTCCAATAATTTGGTTTGTGTAACTCCGTAACCTCCTACAAAATATGTATTACTACCCATTGTATTTGGCAGGTTACTATAATTAAAAGAGACACTGGCATAAGGTTGCAAGCCTGAATTGCCTGTGTATTGAATTGAACTAATTAATAACTCATTATTATGCCGTACATATTGGAATGTCATGTAATTACCATCAGCATCTGTTATTTTGTTAATAAACCAACTTAATATGACAGTATTGTTTCCATATCCAAATTTTTGTTTAGAGTTGTCGGAATTTCCGTATTCAACAATTTCCCCATTATCAGTAAAAGCTTTAAAATGATCAGGATGCCCGTTTGTTCCACCGTAAGAAAGGACACGTGTAAAATTTTCCATTTCAGTAGCATATTCTGCTCCGGCCTCGCTATAAATACCACGGCATATTCTAATTAAACGATCTCCGTCTATTTCAAACCGGTCGTTCTCGTTAAATTCTATTGCCGTTATATTATTGTCATAATAAGGCGTTTGCCCACATCTCGTTATCGCCGACAACCCCGCCAAGCTCCATTTCATCCCCAACAGCCCCATCCCGCCAAAGCTATTGTAAACAATTGAGAGATTAGGCTGCATCCCCATCGTTCCCGGCACCACCTCAATAGGAATGGTGTAAGTAGCCGCCCCCATCGGCGAAACATCAATAACGCCCGGAATGGCGCCCACAGGATTAGGAGTTTGTGCTTGCAGCATAAAGCCGGTTGTAAAAATAATGTGCAAAAATAATATTATTATA
>Ga0123353_10012811_pt1 | contig 11958 bp, 7 predicted proteins | sample TergutLab28metaG_3_FD_92763 | JGI IMG/M metagenome (GOLD analysis project Ga0123353, IMG submission 92763) | Labiotermes labralis P3 segment gut microbial communities from Petit-Saut dam, French Guiana - Lab288 P3 | ecosystem: Host-associated > Arthropoda: Insects > Digestive system > Gut ... | reverse complement strand
ATTATCTCCGTAACCGTTCAACTTTGGACATAGGTGTTTTGGGTTATATCGGTATACTTTAACATAAGGAACACCCTCCCGAAGTCTGGCACATTCCTCCTGGGACACCCTGTATATATATGTCGTTAGGCGGCTAAGGGTTAAATGCCAAATGACACCAGATGCTCATCTAAATATTATTAGACAATGCATTCCTACCATCTCTCGTTACAAAGCCATTGTGTGTGTGGAGAGTACAGTGAGTTGTGAATGATAGAGCATGTGGTATCTATAATAATCACTGCTTTATATAGGTAATTCCTATCACACAGTTTCTTGAAGGCTTTAAATTTTAAAGATTTTTCCCTGTTAGTACATCAGATGGGAGAAGGGGTTATGCATGGCAATTAGCATAACATCAGAGATGTACATCATTATGTAAATGATTTAAGTCAGCAGTGAATGAGCATTATTTCACTGTATTCCGTACAAGTATTTTCCTAATACTGCATTACAAATTCTATAAAACCACATATTAGTTGCGCTTGGTGTGTGATATATTTTTCTCAAACACTGTACATAGATATTACTATGTATCAATGTCTGTATTTGAAACAACTGTGCTGTCTGGCAAAAAATGTTCTGCAGCGTGCATGTCTTTGTGCCGAGAAGGACACAAGGAATGTGGGCAACTATTCTAACATGAACTTGGAACATCCTATAATGCCAGTCCTCCTTACTTCCTTTACATGTGCTCAGGGAAGGGTAAACAAGTAACACATAGAGGCAAAAATACTTTGCTCTGCAGCAATTGAAAAAAACCTGTTTACACAGTGTCACATCTTTCCGCAACGGGAATTTCCACTGTGACATTGGCACTGCAGTGCGTTACAATTACTTGAACATAGACAGATACTTCCGTGAAGGACAAATATTGTTTGGTGATGTTATGCCATTACAATTACATCTTTTTAAGATATGTTATACAAATACCAAAAAAAGGCACCACAAATCTTAGCTCTGGCATTTCTTCCAACCTTTCATTCTACCCTTCCAACGGCACAGTTCAGCCACAATTAATTATACAAGTCAAGCCAAATTGTTAACTGGGGGGCGGAGACGGCCCCCTATCTGTTAGCCATTCCTGTGTTTGACCGCATCGCTGGGCTCTTTAACAGACACCTAAACTCTAAGAGGGGAATATGGTTACGCTAACGATAATTAATTATACATACATCTCCCTCAGCAATTTATACTGCACTGCGATCCTGACGTCAAGACAAGGGTAGATTCATAAAACTCGAGAACAGTTACGTTGTTTGAACTTCCAAATTCAATATACACCACCATATAAAAAGTTACACCCCTCGACTCCAGAATATTCGTTACGAAATGGTACAATTAAACTAGTTATAATTTTCATGGAAACCCTCTCTACATGCTTCTATGCAACGCAGATTGTAAAGACGTCCATGTTTTATGTGCCTATTAATATTGCCTTAACCCGCTAACGTGGAGAATATGGTGAGCTCCTAACAATGCCAGCAGATGGCAGATGAGATTTAATTCGGCGTTTAAAGGGTTAAACGTCTGTTTGTTTCTATAGAAAAATGCTGCTGTAAATATTTTTAGGGTGTTCTTCGTATATTTCGAGCTGGATAGTTACGACACGAAAACTAAACAGGCAGAGGCAGGAAATCAGCAAATAAATCAAAAGTCAGATTCTAAATCGATACATACATTTCGATTGATTACTTCTCTGCTAAATGACAGCGGCTTCATTTAACAGGTTGATGAGTAGTGGTCAATAAGTGCGAACATTTTTTAAAATGTAGTGCATAACGTAATTATTTCCTTTAACTCGGTAAAGTAACAAAATACCCACAGTTAAAATGGCTTGTTGGTTTAATTAAAAGTGGAAAAAATCACCAGACTGCAAAATAATGTCAGTTTTCAGTCACGCAACTCTTGTAACATGGCGATAATGCACGGTGCATAGCTGCTTGTCTATACACGCACAATATTAATATGAAATGTAATTAACTGCCCATATTCTTACTGCTTCTGTACTGCAGAATTCATCCCATCATTTTTTGCGTAATGTAATGTGTCAAAAAGTTGCTATAGCTGCTGTTCATATTGTACTTGTTTTTATTTCCTCTTAGGTGTCTTTGTAACCTTGAAATTCTGTTCCGTTCACCATTTTGACTTTGCTTAATCTACGATACACAATTTCTCAGTACCCTGTTATATTTCTTTACCTTAGACCCTACGTTGTTTGGAGGTACAAAACAGAAATTTATTACCAGTGTAGTAGATTATCTATACGATACCTAGGTTTTCAAGTATTTACTGTTTACAATTACGGCCTAATTATTTAAAAGCATCAAATGATGCTAACCATATTCCCAGTTAAGGGAGAGGCCGCCATGTTTTCTAAATGCAACATTATAAGCCCTCGCGTAAAATAATAGAGCAAAGTATTAAAAGAAATTCCCCATAGTCCCTTAATGTTCCCGATATTATCATAATGTTTGGTTGCATCGGTAATTATTTACGGTCACGCCTTGACGCAAAACCACCAGAAAAGGCTTCCTGTGGAGGGTATTTTGAACAGCCACATAATTTATTCAATAACCTAATTTACATTTTAAATCTAAAGCTTCCTGTTAATATAGAGTTGTCATACCAGTGTAGCCATGCATACCTTATGTAATTAACTACTACTCGTATTGAATATATGTTTCATTTTGTTATCACTACCAGAATTTATGAGATGAGAGGCATTAGGTGATCAGCTGTAGACCGCAATAATGCTACACTGACTGCTTTCTTACTTTGCTTCAGCATACGTTATTAGGAAGGGCCATGAAAATAACGAAATTTGAAATTTAAAACTACCATAAATATTGCTGCCTTATGGGATGTGCCGCCATGTAGTCATGGCCACTATAATATTACCTGTTATTTTGTATAGGCGTGAAACTCTGTCTTCTAGGAATAATATACTAGTAGATCTGGCGTCCACATATGGACATCTGAGGATAATGTTTGGACTTTACAGGCACAGAGTAAAAGAAGAATGGAAAACTGCATACCTGTATGTAGTAGGGTCATAATTTGTTGGCCTCACTAAACGTTAATATCAAGTCCAGGACCATGAGGTGTGGGGGCTTGTAGCACGAATGGGAGTAATAAGTAATGAATAGACCCATACCAGTGTATTCAGAAAACTTGATGTCAAGAGACCACTTGGATGATCCTGGTGTTAGATGGGAGGACACTATTAAAATGGATCTAAAAGAAATAGGAAGTGGGGAATTTCATCACCTGAGAATTGATCTAAGGAAGAACTGCGCTCTTCTGGGTTACTATGCAGCGAGTAGTGGTAATTTCTCCGACGTTTCAAGACAACCTATCGGTCCTATCTTCACAGGCCAAGAATCCCAAAGAACTCAGGCAAGTTAGATAATCTTTTTAGTTCGATTAATTAGTGAAAGGTGGTTGGGTAGCACCAAGTGCATGTATTTGTTTCTTTAATAAAGTTTTATACATTATTGGGTATGTTCTGGTGGGCGTGCGCACGCACACACAGATGGGGAAGTGAAAACTGTAGGTGCAAACGTCCATAAGAACAGATTTTGAATTAAGCTAAACTTTGAAAACTCATGTGCCAGTTGGTCTGTGCCCCTTCACTCCATTGCCCATGCAGCATATATGTGATATACATGCCGTAACTTTTATCACTGTCTATACACTGTGTACGGCGGCTACTCTCCATATTTGGAGGCCATCTTCTCCATTGGCATAAAGGATTTTGGTGGTTAATTTTTAAGGAAATAAACCATTTGGAAGAACTAAGTATAGATGTGAAAATAATATTAAAATGGGTCTTAATTAAACAGCATGGGAGGACCTGGTATTAAATTACTGAAAGATAATCTCATGCCATAAGACATCAATCAACAACACTTAATGAAACAAAATTTGTCAGCCCTGGGACTTACCTGCGCAACAGTGGGGGAAGTTGGCTCGCCAGCTACTACCGCAACCCTGTTCATCAGAACCAGTACAACAGGCAAAAACAATGGAACTAAAATGATCACAAAAGATCGAAATCCCAAACATTGAGGAGCCAAGATATTCTTTAAATTTGGCAGCATGGCCATGTTTTGTTTGTTCACTGAAAGTGCAGTCTTACTGGACATGCTATGTCATTCTGTTTAACGTGAATCAAATTACATGTCCTTATTGAGTCTCCCAACAACATTACTATATCTGACGTCACTATAATTATACTGGCCCCCTTTCCAGCGTATTTCTGTAGCCACGTACTGGAGTAGTATATAGTGTCACATTAACGCCTTCAAATAAGCTGCCATTGCCTCCTTCCAAACTATTAGGCAAAATTCATTAACTATTCTCCATTGTAACTGTTATAAATACCACAGGTTCTTTGTGCTTCCACAGACGAAGACTCCATGTTTTTTTCTTAGTCCCTGTCCTGGCGGAAATGGTGATTCTGTCACGCCTCCTCAACACTTACTAATGACAAGTGGTGAACACACCCCCATCATGCTTTGCAAAGTGTACACTTGTGCAAATGTCAACGGTGCCAAGACTGTGGTGATATATTTTATTTCATAATGGGAATTGGTTTGACACAACGTTATCACAGTTTGTAACTGTCCATACATCTTAAAGTGCGTAATATTCATTTTCTGCTGGCTATGGTAAACGCAGCTGATGCACTTACACTTCATATTACTTTCTGGCACCTTCTTCAATTTACATTACTCTTCGTTAAATTTTACTCGTTTACGTTACTTAATGCTAGACGATGTGCTACTTGCTTCCTGTATTCACAATAATAGAAATATTGATGTTTAGTTCCTAATTTCCTATTAAATTACAGAAATACTCCATGTGGTTATCAGCATTTCCACATTTGTGGATGTCTATTGGGAAGTGTATGAGGTGCCATTTTAACAGTATCATGGCACTGAAACAAAAATTTATCAGAACAAAATCAAGGCAGGTTAATGTATTATTATTATTATTATTATTATTATTATTACACAACTTACAGTTAAAATATTGCAACTCCAACTTGTTTTGACCCTCTTTACATCATTTTCAGGGAATGCACACAACAATTGTTATGTATACATCATAGATTTTGTTTAATTAAGTTAGGTTAAAATTAGGTTTTGATGTTAGATGGGTTGAAGGTTCCAGTGGAGACATAAATTGCATGAAGTACTCCATATGCAGTGGTTCTTACAAATGTATGGGATCACACATGTTCATGTCATAGAAGCAGCACTGTATAGTGCACTGCAAGCAGGTTGCATTTAGCTGGTGCTGTCTTACATAATTACATATATGTACTCCACTTATCTCTAGACCATTCTGTTTCCAAATATATTCACACTCTGTTGCAGTTTTTCCTATTCCCAAGGCTTAAGAAAGTTCTGAAAGGACACTGATTTGAGGCAACAGAGGATATCAAACGAAATTCAACGAAGACACTATTAGACATCCCAAAAGAGGAGTTGGCAGAATGTTTCCAACAGTGGCAGAAACATTGGGCGAAGCGTGTAGCTGCGGAAGGGAACTATGTTGAAGACAATTAGGGTTAAAACCCCGTAAACCTTATCTACTGCATGTACTGTGGTCAGTTCGGATACTTTTTGAACAGACCTCGTATGTTTAATACTGGTTAAGTTATAGCAGTACAGAATTAATGACTGCTGTATAGGAAGTGTACAAAATTGTATCTGAAAGGACAGACCAAACAAAAATGGCTTACATTTTATGATGTGTTCCTGCTCAGATCTGAGAAGTTTACCATGCACTATCTCAAAGCATGCTTTTTTTTTATTTTTATTTTACTGACATTCTGCATATGTACCCTGCAGTATGAAAACACAATGAATTGTCCTTGTGTTCTCCCCAACCTGTAGCAGGTAAGTGAGACTCAGAATACTGGATTTTCAATAGCTTCTTTTGTCCCACCTTCAGGACCTTGCAGAAGTTCCAGATGGAAGCAGTAAGTTGCTTTCACATATGAAGTACAGAAAGGCACAATGACGATGATGATGGTTGTGGTGGTGGTGATTTTATGGTATTATAGGATAGGACTCTGTACACTCTGGCAAATAAATGCAGACATTACTGATCAAAAAGGCACAGGACAGAATTAATTGTATAGAAATGAAAACCATGTAGGACTATGTGGCAACATCTGGTACCACACATCAATGGAGCAAGTGAGGTGATTTACAGTACAGGCATCATTTCCCCTCCATCAGACCAAGAAATATTGTGTATTGCTACAATGTGCCAAAAATAATAGTGCCTTCTTGTCAAGTATTATTACAGGGAATGAATCATTGGACTTTTTCCAGTTCAAATAAATTTGGACATTCAAAAGTCAGGAACACTGCCCATCTGGGAGTAAACTACCAATGTGTAACTTTAAAAAACATACAGAATAAGCTTTAAACAAGCCTGTACTACATCACATGGGGCACTCTAGTCACCTGAATGCACCTTACAAATTTTGGAATTTAACATTACAAGTAACTGTCTCCAACTGGAAACAAAAACTAACTGCTGTGGCCAAACTACACACGTAACTTAATGATGCTGCAGACTTCTTGAACATGGCTATCAATTCCCAGTATGCAGGCAAGCAAAATTCTCCAAAAATTCCCCCAAATATGATTTTCAACAAGTTTGTGAGATACCCTACATGTTCAAAATTCTAATGACTTTGCCCCCCTAACAAGTTACTATGTCTGTCTCTTCCTGCTAACGGATGTCATCTAGGTATATTGGCACTTGTTAGCATAATACACTGATGACCTTATCATGGCCCCAGATTATGAATGGGAATCTTCTATTACATTATAATAATGTTCCTTGAGTAAGGTCCTAGTTTTATGTTTAGTAAGATTCCTATTACGGAATTGTATCACAGAATTTGCGCTAAAGTATGACTTGGAAAGAATATTTTGAGTGAAAACATCCAAGCACAACCTGATAAAAACCATATATAGGCCCATCAGACATGAAATTTAACAGATGCCATCGCATGTTTGTTCATACCCAAACGCAAACAAACAAGACACAGCGTGTAGCAGTTTTAAACATTTCGCAACAAATGATTGCCTCCTTCAGAAATGGATCGTCTGTGGGAGCAGTATATTAACTCAGGGATATTAAACATAGCCTGCCATGTCACCGTGGGACGAAACTGGACTCACAAGATTTGGAGTTCTCACAGTGGTCCTGGTGACAATTCCAGTCTTCAGGGATATGACATTACATTTATGACATGTTGGAGAAGACCTGTGAAGTTCATTAGTGGTTCAGAAATTAAAAAATGTAACAGCAACCCAAAAAATCCAGGTGTCAGAAGAGTGACATAAAGGATGTTCAATACTGGAAATCCACAAATGTTTGATGCTACCATACAAAATTTAGTCCCCTGAGTAATGCCACATCTACTGTTTGTGCAACCATCTTCTTCAGGGCATCTACATGGTGTCATATCTCAGACGACTGAGTTTTGAAAACTCCACTCATTTTTAATCTAGGCATTGGACTGAGGTAAGTGACAGCTTCACACTCCTGACAAAGTGCTCACAGGAGAGGACACTGGATGGCCCCCAGAACCTGTCTGGAGATGGCAACACAGGTGAAACATCACACGGCTATAGAGAATGGAACCCCAGCTGCCTGCCTTGCAGTCACTGTTAACTGAGCCATTCCTGCCCCTAATGTCAGAGTCAAATATTGTAAATAATTCTCTCATTTTTTAAATTTAAAACACTAACAGAAAACATGAAAAAATCAGTGCCATTGAAACTTTGCATTTCATTTACACATATTCCACATGGGAAGATGTTTTAACTGTCATCTGTGAACCCAATAATGTTACACAGATAATGAATATATATTGTCTTGATGGATCCCTGCAACTTGAATCTGTGGCACTTTTTGCACAGATTAATGAATAGAAGTGCATTCAGACCCTAGCGGTTACCTTAAACATATTCAACTTCATGCATTACTCCTGTAGGAAGACAATGATTGTTAATTATGTAGCAAGGGAACATATTTCTCTTTATCTTCAAATGCTCTCTGCATACTGCATTACAGTTAAAGTCTTCCATGCTTATTTATTTTCTCTGTAATTGTTCCCCTTTCCTGGTCAAACTCACTACTTTTTGTCACCCTTTTCTTTCCTTTGATTTAATTTTTTAAAAGTGTGTACTTTTCAGTCCTTCCTATCCTGTTCCAATCTATTTTATTTGTTTAAATGTTACTTTACATGTGTCTGTCATCTGCATTTCACTTACTATCTTCCATGCCCAAATCCTTGTCCCTTACTGCTTATCCTCCTGAAGTTAATCCTACTGTGCATATTTCTGTTTGTCCACTCTTGTTTCCTTCAAGGTCTCCTCACCTTACCGTGTAGCTCATTGAACTTTCTTCGAATAACTCCTTTGCCTTCTTTCTTACTCTGTGATTGTGAAGGGGGGTACTTTCTTGCACTGGGGTAAAAACATGCTGTAAAATTCGGCCTCTAGAAGAGATAAAATTAGGCATACAAAGATGCAGTGTTCATTCTTTCCTATCTTTTCTTAAATCCCACATAATTTGTCCTGCATTTTATTCTTTTCCATAACTAGCACCATTATTATTTCATTGCTACTTCCATTTACCAGTCTCTTGTCTCCCATCTGGAGGTCATTCATTTGCCCCTTATTGTATGTGTCCGTTACTATTTTCCTTTCCTATGCAATTCCAATTCCTTTGATTTTTTTAATTCGTTTTTTCAGTCGCATTTCAGCACAATGTGTGTTTTCCAAGTTCCCAATTAATCTTTCTTCATAAATTTGAACAAAGTCCACCTTCCTATTGAATCCATGTTATTCAGCTCAAAATCCTAACCCCTACTTCAATATATATTTTGGTGGCCGAAACTGGGCTTTTCCCCCTTGTATATAATAGTAGTAAAAAATAATGGGTGAAAATGAACTACCGCACCATCTATTCACAACACGGATTCCAACTTTGCAAACGAGGGAATGGTACTGCCATCTATTGACAATCTGAGGCACTAAAGGTTCAAAAAGTGAACGCCTACGCCACCTGTTACCAACCCCAGGTACTAATTGTCTAAAGTGAATGCCTGCACAATCTATCGGCAAATTTTGATACTTAGGCTTTCGACAAAATTCCTGATTCCTTCTTCAGGGATTTTTTCGAATATAAGATTGGGAAAATTGTTTAAGATGGAACCACATATTTCGTTCGAAAGCTAGTATCGGAGGTTGCTAACAGATGGCGTAGGCATTCTCTTTCTACAACTTTGGTATCTAAGATTGTCTATAGATGGCACTACTGTTCACACTCTTTCTTTTGAAATAAATTAATTTTCACTCCCCTTGTTATCAACAGATGGCGTGGACGTCCATTTTCACACATTTCATTATTACCAGTCTTGTATACATGGGGGAAAACAAACGATCTCGGCGACGAAAATGTATATTGAACCAGAGGTTAGTATTTTGAACTGAAAAGCATGGATCCAATGTGACAGTGGACTACGTTCAAATTTACCACAGAAAATACAGATTAACTGGGAACTTAAGGGAGTGTACTGAAATATGAACAGAAGAAACAAAATATACGGAATCAAAGAAGCATACCAGAAGGTAATTACAGCAGCAGATGTCAGTCAAGTAATATACAAATTTCAGTCAAACACAACATTTAACCCAACTGAAATTTGTACATTCTTTGATAATTAAAAACACAACGGGATGACTACAATTAAAGTGTTTGCTAGTTAAGCTATGTCCGTCAGTCTGTACAAGAACCTGAAGAACAAAAGTAGTAAAATGTTGGGCCAACATCTACTTTAATAAGGAGCGTCTTAAAAAGAAGATGATCCCACAATACGCACACATAAAGATCCAAAACATGTCACCAGCATCTCATATTACCAGTAAAGCTTTTAACTATACATTTAGTCCAATATCATGTAAACTTTTTGGAATCCAATTGTACACCTTAAACATGGTAGTTAAGATAGCCTAATTACGACTAGTATGAGTTGAAATATGTTGCTGGCTGTAATAGCATCATTTAATGTTATGTTTGACTGAAATTTGTATATTCTTGGATAATTAAAAACACAACGGGATGACTACAATTAAAGCAGATGTCAAGGTTTTAATTTTACGTAATCTGTAGCAATATTAATTGCACCTGTTATCACAATGCTAGAGGAAGTAGGGCCCATGAAGCATAGTCCTCTCCTGCTGTGAGTCAACAAAGGACATAATGTAACAGCACACTATGCTAAATGTTGTGGAAATAAATGAAAAAAAATGTTTAAAAATATTTATTCTGTATCTTACATTTTCCATGATACACCTTCAAAAAATAGGAATGAAAATCAATTTTTATGAAAAATAAAAAAAATGGTAGATATTAAAGAAGGCAGGAAATATACACAACGTCGAGAATGAGACGAATGAATTAACAGAAAAAAGATATTAAAACAGGATACGAGAAAATAAGACATGAAGGAAATACCACAGACAAAGAATAAACATGTTCCAAGACTGTTAAAACTCTGTGGGATAACAAAGAGGGCAAAAAAAAAATTAGTAGACAGGGCAGGTAATGGAAGAGGGATAAAAAGTAATACAACACATAAAGAACAAAATCAGGAAGGAAAAGGACATTAAGCAAGTAATGTTGACACATTAAAAAATCCAAAGAAAACCACAAAAGCTGAAAAATGAGAGCAGGTTTCAGAGTAAGCATCCTAAGGGGATAAAAAAATACAAACTGAACAAGAGTGATGAAAGAGAACTACAACAGTAGTAAATAAACAAGATTACCCCTCCCTCCTACTTTGCCTACATTATGTGTGAAAGAAGAGTAATATCAAGAAAAGAAGAAAAGAGAGGTGAAGCAGAATTATCAAAAGTAATGAAAAGGGGGGGGGGGTGAGGTGGAATATGCAGTATACAGGAAATTAAAGATTGGAGTTAAGGTATAAGAGAAAGGAAACACAGAAACACAATTATACTATGTTTGTGTGTGTGTGTGTGTGTGTGTGTGCAAGAACACTTCCTCTGTCTGTGTCAATGATGGCATTTTATAATATACTGAATTCTGGCACCAGAAAATGAGTTACAACAAATATAATTGGATTACATATTAAGTTGTCACATCTGCCAGACTAGTAAGAACCTGAAAATACAGTACTTCTCACATGACAGAAATGCTACCTGAATAGCCATATAAAAGTTATTTGAAATCAATCCCCGACTCATTCTAAAAATTTCAAACTTTTTCTTCGTTTAATGTACTAGCAAATATCTTTATGGAAGGCCTACCATGGACCATAAATTAACTATTACACAATTTCATCCACCGTATATAATTTCTACATTCAAATTAAGACACATGGTTCACACAATGGTACTGGCGAACATGAAAGCCTTCTGGGATGTTACAGCATGTTGACTGGTAAACAGTTACCAGGTGACATGGCATAACATTACTAAGTCTTTAATGTACATTGATTGCCCAATATGCATCGCTGTCAATTTGGAACTGTCTACACACAAACGAATGATACAGAATTTGTACGTACAAAAAGCTAAGTAATATACCATGCGCACATGCATCATGTTGGTGTTTTTTATTTTAAAAACAAATTAACGTTAAAAGTAGCATATTCTTCATAGATGTTACAATATAAAACATGAATCTGATGTTTATTGGACAGTGCAACATTGTGATAACAACCAACTAAATGCCACTTGTTATTTTATTGTACTTCTTACAGGCTCAATATGTTTCAGGCATCACTATGAACATCATTAGGAGCTCGCGACTATGATGTTGATTACCAAATTGGTTGTTTCGTTCTTGATTTGCTGT
>Ga0123353_10012810_pt1 | contig 11958 bp, 8 predicted proteins | sample TergutLab28metaG_3_FD_92763 | JGI IMG/M metagenome (GOLD analysis project Ga0123353, IMG submission 92763) | Labiotermes labralis P3 segment gut microbial communities from Petit-Saut dam, French Guiana - Lab288 P3 | ecosystem: Host-associated > Arthropoda: Insects > Digestive system > Gut ... | reverse complement strand
TTGTGTAATGTTATGTTGCGAAGAGTGCCCTGCTACGGATGTGCATTCTGTGCTTCGTTGCGTGATACTGGCAGTAAGTTACGTGGAAGGATTTTTAATGTTTTAATGTGTAAATTTTATAAATGTTATATATGTGCAGTGGTTGATGTAATAATTAACTCGACAACATGCACGGTGTAACAATAAAAATTTAAAAAAATCATTAGAGTGTTTACAAATTTTTTTGCCTTCCGAAACCCGATGCTTTATCGTCGTGTTCATGAATGCGCTCAGTTATATTTTGGGTTAAATCAGTTAACACCTTTATACAGTGTTTGCCCATTCTAATTTTTTGATTCCATTAAGCCATACTCAACCAAGTTGTGTTAAACAATTTTAAATTTCAGACAAAAATTCCCTTTACTTTTCTATAGGTCGTCCTTTTTATCGTGTCCTTGAGTAGGACAGCTTTCAAAGGATCTTTACGGCGGTTGTAGGATAAAGCTGCCGTGCTCAGAGACACGGTAGAATGGCTGCAACAGAATTGTCGTAATGGGGGCTATCCATTATGCCCATTCCACGTGTCTTGTCTGAATTATTGTAGTCATATTATGACAAAGGTAAACATTAAGAATTTACCCGTTGTGGAATTTTCTCCTATGCTGTGTTCCGCCACATCTCGTAGGTCCAGATACTTCCCTCAGAACTCTGTCTTTCAGTTTCTGGCTTGTAAATGTGTTGGCATAATGGCGTGGCTTACTAATTCGAGGATCTTTTAAAAAATAACCACGGCCAGCATAAAACAATAAAGAACATGCACACTGTTCAGTGCCACTGCCCCACTCACATACCTGGCAACGTTTCCAGCACGACATGCCCCCTGATTTGTATTCGAACGTGTTCAGGAAATGCATTACGCTTCCGCCATCGCAAATGAAAGAACGCTTTGGCACTGCATAGAAAGTGAACGTGAGGGCGCTCCATTGATACAATTGTTTCTGTAAAGTCCCTGCAATTATTTGTCCTTTCGTTTAATTTTTTTTTATTATGTAATTCAGTTTCCATAACTTACCTTCTTTCAATGCGACATTTTGCCTAAGACCACCAAATATGAAAAAGGTCCAAACCGATATTCAAGTACACTTTATATATAAATAGGTGCGTTTATATATAAGCCTATGTACCATATATGGACAGGATTTTCAGTGACCATATGATTTCCTAATCGTGAGAAAAGCGCTTTCTCCAAAAGTCTGCATTTTATTCTGCAATAAAGTTTCTTTATAACCTGAGAATCAGTCTGTGTCTTCCATCAGGTACTGGCACGTCATGTAGCAGAAGGAATAGGTTGTTGTTGCTGCTAAATATAAGGCATTACACGTCTCTGATGCGTGCAACATGTATAGGAAACAGCTTCATTGTCTTCGTGAATCATCAAGGCATTCAGTATTCAAGAAGTGTCACACTGTTTCCTATACATGCACTTGCTATTCGGAAATGCGACCAAATTTGGAAGGGACGAATTCGGATAGGAAACACGTGGTAATAGGTCAGTACAGCTGTAAGTTCCGTACGAAGATTGGGAGGGGGTACGAACCCTACATGCAATGCCACTTGTTCTATTTGTAGAACCCGATTCCGCATTCCATTTTCCCTGCAAAGACAAGGTCCTGACGCGTTATGTGACTCTTCACCTTGTGTCAATTGAACCGGAAGTTTCAATACCATTGATATCTAAACCTGCCATTTTACAGGTCTTTGCACCTTTTAATTCATTTCCTATCCAAGAGGATTTCACTAATTGTATTTTCTGGCCTCTTCTGAACATACAAAATTCCCCTGTCAGAAGTTTTTCCACTAAACTTTTAAACGAAATTGTTATTTCCCCAGTCCTGAGTGCATAAATGCACAACGTATTGGAACCTCTGTAATTGTGCTATCGTAGCAACATTAGGTGACGTGGATAAATCAGGAAGTTCCCCCATACATAATTATATACCACGTTTCAAGACTCTTTTCCTTTTCCCACTTAGGGGGCACTGAGAACGGAATAAACTTCATGCAGTAAATCTTATTTTCACAAATTATCCATGTGCGTAAGCATCACCCAAGTAATTCAGTAATAATGATGTGCATGTTGGTATAACCACACGATAATGTAGTGTAAGGTAAATTGGGCCTTGATAGAAGTTTGTCGTTTCAGAGCCTGGATTCAGCTGGCACAGATGTCAGGTGATGGTCTCCTTTGAATGCAGTTTATGTTCCACAGAATGGAACAACTATACTGACGGGTTGGGCCATTGTCCGGTTCGAAACGTTTCTCGGTTTTATGGAGTAAGACAGTTACCAAGTTACTAGCACCAACATATCAACTGTAAGCGTGTTTCTGTTGTAATGCCGACTGAACGTAATGTAACCAACATATATTAACAAAGTAGGCTTAACTTACGCCGAAGTGTATTCACTGTACGATATATTCGTCACGTTAGAGTGACACTGTCGCTGGTGCAGTGTCATAAAAGAACGTCGACTGGGTAGGAGCGGGCACACCTGATTTCAAATTCAGTACTGGCATCTGTGAGTCAGTGAGACGCAGGCCACGTGCTGTCGCTTCCTGTACCAAGTGCTGATATTACAAAGCCAACAAGTGTCGTGTTCAGGGGTAGCCAGGAAAAGAAAGAACGGGACAGACTGAAAGTAAGGAAGAAACATAATGAAGAACATAAGGATAAATGGAATATGAAACGGAGAAAAGTGACCAATGTAGAGGAAAATAAGATTAAGATATCTCAGAAGAGAAGAACAGGAATGCAGCCACACACACACACACACACACACACGCCCATTTTTTTGACATGTTACATCACTAGACTGACAAGATTATTTTGGTAACATGTCATTAGTGTGATGTTCCGCGATTGAAGCAGCAGTGTCCAATTGCATGTTCAAAGCCATGTCGTGACTATATATAAACCACCTCATGCAATACTAACAATATCTGCGTTTTGCCGACAAAATACATTTTTTCTATAATTCTCATAATAAGTGATCATTTTTTCCATAAGAGAATTAACTGGTCGTTTAGGAGAAGGCGGACTTTTCTTCTTGTACAGTAGGGACCTGAATATTTACACATTACTGAGACAAATTTAGCATTCCCACCTTCTCAGAAGGAGAATGGGCCTATCCTGGGAACCTTTAACCAAAGCTGTGCTCTTTTCAGCGTGGGAGAACAACTGGATTTAAAAAGACCTCCATGATTGTTCTCCAGAATTTAATGCGAAACGTAAAAATTTATGTGTAGAAATTAATTTGGCACGTAATACCTTAGGGAACTGAAAGTTACATTCGTGTCCGTTGTGTGGGAATTAATTGTGCTATACCCAGCTAGCAAAATCAAACTTAGAATTCCGACGATCGCAAAACAATAGAATATACTTGCTTGCAAACTATTGTTATAAAATTTAAACACGGTTCTTTAGAAAATGTTTTTTTTTTGTGAATTCGGACAACGTGTACCTTGACGATGTAAAGAAACAAACCTCTAAATCATCATTGTTATCATCATCGTCGTTATCATCCTCAACATCTTTGCCACGATACACCCGACAGCTCTGGTCCAGTCATAATAAGGGAATATTTCTTTTGTCTTCCGTCTACGACATTGCCGTATCCCAACACACCCGCAACCAGTGGATTTGCACGTCGTGGTTTGTCGATTTATTCTACCTGGTTCCATTCATACGTGGCGATGGTGCCATTTTTCCCCCTCTGTCTTTAATCCTTTCACCTACATTGAATGCTTGTCAGTATTAAGAGGCCTGTCGAAAATTCAGTGGAAAATTTCACATTTCCTTCTCTAGCTGCGGTTTCCACAAATAACCTTCCCATTGGTGCACGCTTAGCTTGTATAACCTTTGAAAGACACTTTGAAAACAGTTTCAGTGAACATGTAGCAACTTCAGTCGTCCTTCACACTAGCATAAGCGTATTAGCTGCCCACTGTTTTTATAGGCATACAGTGTGTTCGCAAAAAGCGGTAAAAGCTAGTGTCTGTCATCCGATACATGTTTGTGAGACAGTGCCTCTCGTTTATGTTTATTGCTGCCATCTTGTGATTCTCTGTGTAACTACTGAAGAATGTCTAACAGAATGGCTAGGATTACAGTTTGAATTTATCGTGAATGGCGAATATAGCCAATATTTTTTTCAATGAAGAGACTGAAACCAGTGGTTTACCTTAGAGTAAATAACTGACTATCAATTAAATTACTATCTCTTCTTCACTGTCCATAGAGATTCAAAAATTTGAACAATAATAAGATTCGTAATTTATTCCTAGGTACCTTTATTGCAACATAAAAAGGATATCCTGAAAGATTTTGGACTTATTTGCATGTATTTGTTACTAATTGATCTAAGAATTTTTCCATATGTGCTCTTGTTTGCCGTAACGTTCATTTCCTCTAGAATTAGTGTACACTCACAGCATCTGACACCCCTTGCTCGAAACAACATCCATGGGAAGCCTCAGGACTGCAAATGAGCGGACGGTGTAAATAACATATTTACATGTAAGGACTAGTGTGTCTGTGTGTGTGTGTGTAATGGTGTAGTGGGCAGCGCCTGTGTTTCTCTCTGTCCTAAGCATTCTCGTCACCTTACACCTTAGTCAAGTCCTAATATCGCGCTAATATCAGGGTGTAAAAATAGGGACTTGTGCGGATAATAGCGTTAAAATGGGGATAATCGAGTCATCAGCAGCTACGTAGTTTAGGTTTGATCCAGAATCTGCATGGAAATGTTTGTGGACTTTGTTACAACTTACACAATGGCATACATCTTCCGCGACAAAAATTAACAGCTTTAATTACCGTCCACCAGAATGTTCACTGTTAACCAAATTTTACTCATAATTAAATGAAAAATAAAGACAAAAACACCCGTGATGTAATTATTTCAACAGAAATTATAACTCCACGCCTTTCTACCTCTCGGCACTAGATGACAGTGCCTAGTTAATTTAACCCTGCAGTTCCTCTGCTCCAGGAAACGAGTCCCTGTACTTATTACGTGAGGATTTTATGAGCTCCAGGCCCGGTCCGGATAGTTGGGACAAGGGAAACGTCTCTTGCTCTCTGCAGAGAAAAGCAATGGAATTTTTCTGTCCGTCCAGCTCATAGCCTGGCCACCACATTATTTCCGCTCTTGCCGTTTAAGAAACTTAAATTACTTAATTTTTAGTTACTTCTGACCTGTTATCCCGTTATTTAGGTAACCGAGTAAATTAAAACTCAGTGTAAGTTACGAGTATGATGTACTCATTAAGAAGATGAGAAATTTGTACTAAATTTTATTCCGAAATCCTGAAAAAAAACTGACTAATTTGGACGCCTAGATTCAGGAGCGCACCTACAGAGGGCCAGTCAGTCTGTAGTCCTCCAAAATTGGAATTTAAAACAAACACGCGTACTCTATAGACACAACGATATTAAACGTTTTGTGTTATTTACCCTTCTTTCGAAATCAGCCACTGAAGTCGCCAGATGACAAATTTTGAAAAATGAAATAAAAACTCAAGACTTTCAGATGGTATTTAGGAAGGCGAGTATTACACATTGTGATATAACGTAGCTGAGTGAATCATGAAACGTAAATTTGTATGCGTATGTCAGTGCAGTTGCGAACGGTGTTATGTTACATTTGAACCTATGACATGGTTTTCATGACATAAGTTTAAAATCTGACCTAATTATACAGTTTCAGGGCCAATCTCCAGCGAAAAACTCTGGGTAGGCACCTGCCTAGATTCGTACAGGATGATATTAAAATATGTCTTGCAGACATAATGTGCTGTAATAGTATGAGCAGGATTATTCTGGCCCGAGACGAGCTCCTATATCGGACTATCGTGAAAGTGACACGTAAAGGGCAAACAGCCCTCTGGGAAAAAATAAATTCTCAAAATCACATTTTATCAACACAGTACTGCAGTCAGTAAATTAGTTACTGATTTATTATGTAATCGGTGTTTAGTGCGTATGAGATTTTAATTCTGAAATACCTTTTTCTATCTCGTTTTTGTATGTTATTTGCATCAATTTATAGAAATAAATGTCAGGATCTGCAATAAACTTCATATAATTATAGTATCGTAAGGCACAACACTATAATATTTTCTAGGTCCTAACGTCGAGGGCAGAATGTGGTTTGGTAGGGGCAGAGAATTAAGCCTTGGTAGTCAGTTTAAGAGCGTAGTATCCCAGTACATGGAAGGCCTGAGAAATACGTCGGAAATGTTAGCCAATATACAATAGCTAGGATATTCTTAACCCACAGCAAGAACATTTCCATTGCCACCGGGTAACAACCCAATTGCAGTTAATAATAATAATATACGCGTTAATAATAATAATAATAATTATTATTATTATTATTAACGCGTATTTGTGACTTTCGTTGTTTAAGTATTTAATTGTCAACCAAATGCAGCAAAACCCTGTATAAGTTGTGCTAGTAACGTAACATTTCTTTCTTCGTTTATCCTGACTGTATATGCTGTTCACGTCCTTTGGTAATATGCCGATTTCCTGTCTGATTTTTGCTATAAGAAACTAATACATGAGCAGCTGCTATTTATCTGGCTGCTAGCAAACAGCAGTCACTATTGTGCTGTTACTGTGCGCCATTTGTTTGCGTTCATTCTATACAAATCGTGAAACAGGCACTTATTAGTTTTACTATTCACATGCGTTGTAAAAAGACGTAACTTGAGAAATCCATGGTGTTAGGCTACGTTAGGGGTGCCTTCTGGTTTATACTAGCCACATAATTCTCTTAGAAGTGTAAAATGACAGAATACCACAATGTTCTGGTTGAAATATTGACTAGGATGGGGAAGTGTTGAATGCATACAGAATTTTCGCCTTGAAGCATATTGGAAAGCGACCGCTTGAAAAACAGAGAAAGATAGTGTGATAACAATAAAACTGAACATAGTTGGAAGGGATTACGAGGGACTGGATGGAGTGGCTCAGTATCTTTTCCGTTGGTGGGCAGGGGGCCTTTGTATTAGGGGTGTTAGAAAATTTTTCTTCTGCATAGTTAGAGTAACTTCTTCTAAAGAAACGCAGGTAATATTTATGTTATTCAGAAAAAGGGAAAACTGATGATAACGTAAAAAAAATACATCAGTAAATTGACTCAAAACTTTACTTCTGAATTCGCTTAGAGACATTGTTAACCTCTCACGCAACAACCTCTCCTGAAGTTCTTCACCTGTATCACTTAAGGCGATCTGCTGCTCTCAGGTATGGTTTACTCAGCAGTGTTAAAGCGAAAGTTATGTATTTCGAGCAGCGAGGCTCTGCGATTTATATATTGTACGTGCCGGAATTTGATGTAAGACAGTGAGTAAACGTGTGTCGTTGAATGTCAGTATTTTACTGTGAAATAACAGTCATGCACAAAGGACGCACGCAAAACTTGCGGCACTTGTCATGACGCATGTAGAGGATGTGCTGCCAGGCACAGTTTATTTCTTCCGTAGCGGAAGTCAGTTGTGCTGAATTAGTGTCCTGCGGTGAGACGTTCCACAGACACGCTGTTATTTGAATGGTGACGCCCATTAGTCCTCGTTGGAGTAGCAAATTATTTGTGCACTAGTAAACCTGTTAGCATGCTAAGTGCATATATACAGGCTGAAAAGAAATTCGGGCACAGGCTGTCCATAGTATCATTGTTCTTTCAAAAAATAAGGCTAAAGTAATGCACAACAAATGTCTTCCGTCATTTGAGTGTCATTTCCCACGACAAGAAATCGTACTTTAGAGTACTCAAAACACATATCGTAGAGCTCAGCGCAGTCCCACGATCATGGGATACATACATGTAGAATACGCGACATGTTCGTCGCCCTCGGTGCTTCTAATAGCCGAGGTGATACTGAAGTATGACAACTGGCATTACGTTGGTCTAAGTCGATATCATTCACACGCTAATTATTTTCGACGAATGCATCTGCGTCTCTGTGAGAGAGGAAGTGTGTGGCCTACGTCACTTGTGAATGCGATTTGCCCGAGGACTGTAGGGATTCCAGCCAAAGACGATGTAATAATTGCAGCTGTGAGAAGAAAGATGTGTCAATGTTGACGCGATATCGCACAAGAATTGGGAATATTGTACCTCAGGGCCCTCGAAGTGCTGCGTGAAGCTCAGTTGAATCCATACCGCTATTTGCAGACCGCCCATCTGTTGTCCGGAAGATCGTCGTCTACATGCAGCTAATGTACGTGTAACTATAGCTGCCCATGGTTTTATTATATGATACCTTGCGCCACTTGGCAGTGACGTGTATCTCTAAAACTAAGCATCTGAGAACACATGGTACACAGGATTTTCGGCTCGTTTTTAACAAGGAGTCACACTGCTTAGAGCTTGTGATTGAAATTCCTTTCATCCTGGAGCTTTAACTACTTGAGTTTCAGTAAGCTAGCTAAGGTAATCAACAATGAGGGGCACAGTGATCCATGATTACCACCGTAGTATTGTTTAGGTGAGCAAATCAATGGCAGTGAGTAGAACTGGATATTTATTGTTCATGAGAAGTATAAGAAGTGAAAGACAAATGCCCAGGTTCCAGTGGCGGTTCTTCTTCTGCGTGAATGGCGTCCGTAGCTTTGGGTTCCGTAAAAGACAGGATTTTTTTTCAGCTTATTATCAGGCTCGTAATGAAGACACAATAACAATGGATTTGGATATGGCTTGGAATACCCGTGACTCTGTCTGCAAACAGCTCAGGCTGCCTGTATTGAAGAGAATGTAACATGCCTGTTTCATAACCAAGAGATTTTGTGTTCTGATTTAGATACGGCGAAATATTATCCTGATGTTTCGTTTACTTTTCGTAGTAGCCCCAGGCAAATGCACGAAGTATTAACTTAAATATGCCATTCATCCACTATACAGTGACATTTACGTCAAAATTAGGTAGTTTTAAGAGTCGTTACAATAGAAACCTGGGGATCGCGGTGGCACAGTGGTTAAGGTGCTGTGCTACAAATCCCAGCTGGTGTCAATTTTTCATTGACATAATCCTTCCGATCGCACTATGGCCCTGGGGTTGACTCAGCCTCTAACAGAAGTTAGTACCAGGAGCATTTCCTGGGGATAATGGCGGCCGGTGCGTAAGGTTGATAACCTTGCACCCATCCTGTGCCGTTGCCATGAAATCTGGGAACCTTAGCTTCCTGGAACCCTCTGGGCCTGTCCAGGTCTGTAACGGGACGGCTTCCATTTTTACAATAGAAATCTACACTCTCTTATTCTAACATTTCGCAATAATGTATGCAAATATGTCTTACATTAGTGTAACAAAATTCACAAAAAAAATCTGATTCTAAACTAGGGGTGAACTAATTATTATCAGTCAGCCTTACAGATATTTGCAAGTTTTTACTATAATAGGAATATTAATTTGTTTCGCCTTTGAAATCAATTTTCGAGCAATATTCCTAGGTAATTTTTTTCTTTACCCTTATATCTATTGCCTGCAATAAACGAAGTGACACACTGCATGAGCTTCACAGGGAACTCTGTCATAAATTCCAGGATGTCAGTCCTTACAATCTGCTATAGGTCTGCTGAATTCCCACTTTTTCCACTGATGTCAAAAGGCGCCAGACTATCTTCAGCTGGAGCCATCGACTTTTAAAGTTACAAAAACTACAACGGAAATCATTCACATTAAGATTTTAGATTTCTTTATTGAGTTCAAACAATGGCGTAGTTAGGTTCTGTGGCGCCCGGTACGAGTAATCATAATGGCTGCCCCTAGCAGAAATTATGAACTTTAAAAAAATAATAATTGTTTATTGAATTTCCTTATAGTCGGCTCAGTAATATAAAATTTGTAAAGATCTGAAAAATCGAATTTTGTTTCAAATATTTATTTGCCACCCCTTTGAATCTGCTGCCCGGGGGTCGATCGCACAACTCCCACCCCCTTCCACAGCTACGCCGCTGAGTTCAAATAATATAATTCAAAGGACTTTGAAAAAAGTTCGTGTATTTTGCATAGTCCTGTGTTTGTGAAAAAAATTCCACTAATAGAAAATAGTAAAGTCCGGAATTAAGGTATGTACGGCAGGCGCGACTCTGAGTGCAGTTCCGCACATTTTAACTGTCACATTTTTTTCCATTTTGTAGACTTCTCGGTAAGGACAGCCAGTGAAATCTGTCGCTGACTTTGGTTAACTCTGGTAACTCTGTGTGTATTTAGCTACATTTCCTTTATCCCATATTTAAAACAAAGTCGAAATTATTGCGTTTTTCTATTTGCAACTCGATAAACCTTTGCAATTTTGTATCCTGCAAATTATTAAAACAAAACATCCCTTCCAAGTTTAAGCCGTGTCACATCTGCAGGCTTGGTGTGACTTAATTTGCGACAGCCTATTTTTATCTAACTAAGTGAATGTTCAAACCCAATCTAAGGTTTGGGTCTGCGGCCGCTCGCCTGCTGAGATTGCGGGTTCGAAACCCGCCGGGGGCATGGCTGTCTGTCTGTTGTTATTGTTGTGTGTCGTCAGGTAGAGGTCTGTGCGACGAGCTGATCATTTGCCCAGGGGAGTCCTACCGACTGTGGTGCGTCGTTGTGTGTGAGCTAGAAACTTCTTAAAAGAGGAGGCCTTGGTTCACTAGGGGGCTGTCGCGCCAAAAACAAAAAAATAAAAGCGAATGTTCAAAAATATGTGGCACATGAAATCGAACAGAATACATTTTGAACATAAGCGTAAGTTCTTCTTCAATTTGGAATATAATCTGCCACTTTATATATTCGGATAACAGCCTATCGTCTTCCTTGACATAGCCTATAATTCAACTCTTTTGTCGGTTACTCTGAAGTGGGATAAGAATATAGGCGAGGGGAAAAATACATTTTTCTTCTCTACTGTGCAGTACAATGGTTGTTGAACTGGCATTAAGAAACGCTAAATCCACGTCACACGACAAACACCGTCACCTGCCCTCTTAACGTACTTAACAAAGTTAATGCTGATGTCATCAAATCGAAGAGAATTATCTATTTAAATATGCACATGTAGAGGGGTACTAAAAGGAGACAAAGTCAGACATGCATAACTTTCCGTCTGTCCGAGCAAGGCTAGAACACATATTGTTAGATGGTTATGTACTTGTTTCCGCTCATAAAATGCACACAATGTGTCATCCGACACTGAGTGTGGCGCACATTAATCCTGTTACTGGTTATAGTAAGGGCTGATTACGTTGTACTGCTGAATTAAATTAAGAGACACCAACTTCACTGTTTAGCAAGTACCCATTTCGATTCGTCTTCCGGTGGCGACTTTGGCTGATTATACGTTTCATTTTTCTTCGTGAGCTCTTGAAATTGTTCTGACTGTTCATTACAATAATCCGCGTATTTACTTGTCATGGTCATCCTACCATATGGAAAATTGTGACTCCGGAATTCTGCGACAAAAGAGTGTCTTTATTACCAAAGTTTTATTTATTCACCGACTGATGCACTAGTGAGTTGTCTTAAAAACAATATTAAAATTTACATTAAAACAGTGCCTTTATGAAAACATTTTCGGACGGTGTCAGTAATTTGGTTATACAGTCATCACAGAAAGAGTTTCAGGGAATGCCTCTGCTTTCATCTTTATGAGGGAGAAAAGTCAACTATTTGCCTTTACCTGTTGGTAAAAAATATACTTCATAATTACGTCAAATAAACGGCAGTGAAGTATTGTAAGACACTGGTATAGTGTTCATTCACCTAACATTACTTTTTTTTATAATGAAATGTTGCAGGTATAACAAATTTTGTGTTTTGTTGACCGTGCATCTCGATACATCAGTGTAAAGAAAACCAACCCGATGCACTATTTATCCTCGGTTTATTTCGTCAATCAACCTCTACATGTTTCGGGCATATTTGTAGCCCATCAT
>Ga0123353_10012808_pt1 | contig 11959 bp, 11 predicted proteins | sample TergutLab28metaG_3_FD_92763 | JGI IMG/M metagenome (GOLD analysis project Ga0123353, IMG submission 92763) | Labiotermes labralis P3 segment gut microbial communities from Petit-Saut dam, French Guiana - Lab288 P3 | ecosystem: Host-associated > Arthropoda: Insects > Digestive system > Gut ... | reverse complement strand
TGTTCATTTGCGGGCTCATCATAAATTGCCCATTGTTCATTGTTTATTATAACTGCGAGCATCACCGCGGTTATGAGTAAAATTATAATACGCTTCATAATATAATTATATATAATAATAACCGCCCTGTCAACCTCCCGCTTGACAAAACTGCAATTTTATGGTATGTTTATTTATATATAACGTGTAGGGGCGCGCAGCGCGCGTCCGGTTGGAGGCAAAATGAAAAAGTTAAACGCCGGCATTATCGGCGCGACGGGTATGGTCGGGCAGCGGTTCGCGCTGCTGCTGGCGGAGCACCCCTGGTTCAACGTAACCGCAATCGCGGCGTCGCCCCGCTCTGCCGGGAAAACCTACCGCGACGCGGTGGGCGGACGCTGGGCAATGGATGCGCCCATGCCGGAAAATCTGGCGGGCATCACCGTGCTGGACGCGGTGGCGGATATGGACGAGATCATAGCAAAGGTGGATTTTGTCTTCTGCGCCGTGGATATGAAAAAAGCCGAGATCAAGGCACTTGAAGAGGCTTACGCCAAAAAGGAATGCCCGGTCATCTCCAACAACAGCGCGCACCGAAGCACGCTGGATGTTCCCATGATCATCCCCGAGCTGAACGACGCTCACGCAAAAATTATTGACGCTCAGCGCACCCGGTTGGGCACAAAAAAAGGCTTTGTCGCCGTCAAGTCAAACTGCTCGCTGCAAAGCTATGTGCCCGCGCTTTATCCGCTGAACAAATTCGGTGTCGAAAAGGTGCTGGTGTCGACCTATCAGGCGATTTCCGGAGCGGGCAAGACCTTCGACAGCTGGCCGGAAATGAACGACAATGTGATTCCCTATATCGGCGGCGAGGAGGAGAAATCCGAGCGCGAACCGCTGAAAATCTGGGGGCGGATCAACGGCGATAAAATCGAGAACGCGACTTCCCCCGCTTTCACCGCGCAGTGCATACGCGTGCCGGTCAGCGACGGGCATCTGGCCACGGTTTTCGTCAGCTTCAAGGCCAAGCCCTCAAAGGCCGAAATCCTGGAGATTTGGGACAGCTTCGAGGGTGCGCCGCAAAAAATGGCACTGCCTTCCGCGCCCAAAAAGTTCCTGCATTATTTCCACGAAGACAACATGCCGCAGACCGGGCTTCAGCGCGAACTGGAAAATGGCATGGCGGTGTCGATCGGGCGGCTTCGCGAGGATACGCAGTACGACTACAAGTTCGTCTGCCTGTCGCATAATACGCTCAGGGGCGCGGCCGGCGGGGCGGTGCTGATGGCGGAATTGCTGTGTAAATTAGGATATATTTTTTAATGCAGAATTCAGAATGCAGAAATAATAAACGGAGGAATAAATCACCATGAAAAAAATCAAATTCAAATTTTGCACGCTTATGTTGCTGATAATCGCGCTGTGCCTTTGCGCGGTTCCGGTGGCGGCGGCAAACGACAACCAGCTGACCGAGGAACAGGAAACCCAGATAAAAGAAGACTACGCGGCATGGATGAACGGTCTTTATCCGGATGAGGAAGAACCGTGGGAACCCGAAGACGTAGGTCAGTTGAAATACTACGGCGACTATAATGAATATATGGTTTTAGAATTTAATGACTGGCACGGCGGAGATACACTCTGTGTAGTGGTTGAAAGACACATAGCTGGGTATGTTTTCGAACTTGCGAATCCGATTACGGTTCTTTGCGTATACAAAGACGGCGAATTCATCGACCTAGAAGTAGCATACGAGGACGGTCTGCTCACGCAATGGCAAATAAGGGAAATTAATTTGAATTACTTTTATGTCAGACCGGAATCGCAGGGGGAATGGACAAACGACAATTCCATTTATGCGTCAATCAAACCGAAGTATGTCGATGAGGTTTTGCAGAACGTTTCCGGCGCGTTTGCGGATTTGCTTGATTTGAAGGCGACTTATGTTACCGAAAAATATTTTGGCGATGACCTTGATTATTACTTGTCCCTGCGTTTGGTTTTGAGTAAGAGCGGGCAAGCGGAAATGGATTCGGCGATTGCCAAACTGAATGCGGATAAACGGGTTGAGTACGCCCGGATATATGATGATGTTCCATTTGAAACCATCAATACCCAATCGCTTGTTGCATCATCCAACACCGTTGAAGTCGGAGACACTATAACCGTCAGACCGGAAGGCGAACTTAAAATATACTTCCAGCCATTCATGTTTGATTATATTGTAGTCGAGCTGGCGGAGTATGACTCCGGGAAAGAATACACTCCTGATGATTTCCCGCAGTTTGATATCGCTTCCATTGAAAAAAGAGGATGTTCTTGGGCGTGCTATCTTTGTCTGACATTGGAAGAACCCGGATATTTTAATGTATGCAAAGCGGTAAACGCCTTTGCAACGGATCCCGCAATCCAATCAGTGTGGCCGAATGCTTGTGACGGTGATGAAGATGAATACCTTAATTCGTTATGGAAAATCTCAGACACATCTATTGCTTATATATCTGACATGGGATTACATCTTGAATATGAAGAGGTAACAATCAAAGGTTTGAAGCCGGGAAAAATTACATTAACCTATGTCCGTGCGTTTAATGATCATTATTATATGGCGGACGATTATCCGGTCACCTGCGAAATTACCGTGACCGAAGCGGTTGCTCCGCCGACGGGCGGTTCGTCTCCGGCGGGATGGGCTGCACTTGGCATTCTGGCCGTTGCGCTTTTGTCAGTGTCGATTTTATCAAAAAAGAAATCTTTCGCATAAACTAGACAAACTACATAAATAAATTGACCGGAGGGAAACCATATGAAAACTACAATTTTTACCGGTTCGGGCGTGGCGATCGTCACCCCCATGAACCCGGACGGCAGTGTAAATTATGACTCGTTCGCAAGGCTGATTGATTTTCAGCTGGAGAATCAGACCGACGCGATAATCGCCTGCGGCACGACCGGCGAGTCGGCCACGCTTTCTCACGAGGAGCATGTGCAGGTCATCAGGTTCGTGGCCGAGCGGGTGGCGGGCAGGGTGCCGGTCATCGCCGGAACCGGCAGCAACGACACGGCGTATTCGCTGGAGCTGTCGCAGGAGGCCAAAAACGTCGGCGCCGACGCCCTGCTGTTGTTGACGCCTTATTACAACAAGACCTCTCAGGCCGGTCTGATAAGCCACTTTACATACGTGGCCGACCGGGTGGATTTGCCGGTCATGCTGTACAATGTGCCAAGCCGTACCGCGATCGAGATCAACCCCGCGACCTATCTGGAGTTGTCCAAGCACCCGCGGATCGTTGCCATCAAGGAAGCCGGGGGCAAATTCTCGGCCATCGCGCAGACCATGCATCTGTGCGGCGATACGCTTGATCTTTATTCCGGCAACGACGACCAGATCGTGCCGCTGATGTCCCTGGGCGCGAAGGGCGTGGTGTCGGTGCTGGCCAACGTTATGCCCGCGGTCACTCATCAGATATGCGCCGAATATCTCGCCGGAAACGTCCGCGAAAGCCTCGCGCTGCAGCTCAGGTATCTGCCGCTGGCCAACGCGCTGTTCTGCGACGTAAGCCCCATGCCGGTCAAGGACGCGCTCAACCAGATGGGCTTCGGCGTCGGCTCGTGCAGACTGCCGCTGGTGTCGCTTTCGCAGACCAATTCGTCTCTGCTTCGCGCGGAGATGAAAAATGCCGGCTTGATTTAAAGCGTAGGGGTCGGTGCCCTACAAAGGAGGACGTTTAAAATGACCAGGATTTTTCTCAGCGGCTGCAACGGAAAAATGGGCGGGGTGATCGCTTCCTGCGTTCAAAGCAGAAACGACTGCCAAGTCGTCGCGGGGGCGGATATCAACGCCGCGCCCCGCGGAGATTTCCCTGTGTTTCCGTTTCCTGCCGCGTTTAACGGCGAATGCGATGTTATTATCGATTTTTCGCACCCCAACGCGCTGCCCGGTCTGCTGGACTATGCGCTGGGTACGGGCACTCCGCTGGTGATGGCGACCACCGGCTTTAACGACAGCCACATCGCGCAATTGAAAGCCGCCGCCGACCGCATCCCGGTTTTCTTCTCGTTCAACATGTCGCTGGGGATAAATCTGCTGGTCAGTCTTGCGCAAAAGGCCGCCGTGATTCTGCCGGGCTTTGATATCGAGATAGTCGAATCGCACCACAACCAGAAGATCGACGCGCCCAGCGGCACCGCAATCATGCTGGCCGACGGGATTTCGAGCGCGCTTCCCCAAAAACCCGCCTATGAATATGACCGGCATTCCAAACGGAAAAAACGCCCCGCGAACGAAATCGGCATTCATTCGGTGCGAGGCGGGACAATCGTCGGCGAGCACGAGGTGGTTTTTGCTGGGCATGACGAGGTAATCACCCTGAAGCACACCGCCTTTTCCAAGGAAATTTTCGCCGTCGGCGCAATCAACGCCGCTTTGTTCCTCAGCAAAATGCCCGCCGGGTTTTACAGCATGAAGGATTTGGTTGACCATAACGATGCGTAGAGGCGGTTTGCATGCCGTTTTGCACCCTGTAAATATTATGAATAGGATGTGACCCATATGAGTTCGGTTCCACTGACAATCACCCTGAGCGAAAATATTACCCTGATCACCATCGACAACAACATCTGCGACACGCGTTTTGTCGCGTTTGTCCTGGGGCAAATCGCCAAGTCCGGAATCAACGTGGACATGATCAACATCTCGCCGTATCAAGGCAAAAACAGCGGTTTTTCTTTCTCGATTTCGGATGACGATTTCGGCAAGGCCATTGATATCATTGCCCTGACCCGGGAAACCTACCCTGACATAAAGCCTATTATCAGCTCGGGCAACACCAAAATTCTGATAAGCTCGCCGGAAATGCGGGACGCGGCAGGCGTCGCGGCGGGGGTGTTCGGCTCCGTTGCGTTGGCGGAAATCGAAATCCGTCTGGTGACCACTTCGGAGATTGACATTTCGCTGCTGGTTGAAAAAGCCTTTGCGCAGAGTGCGGTCGCCGCATTGGAAGAGGTAGTTTAGCGGCGGTTTCTGTAGATAACATAAAAAGCTAATGGAGTGCAGAAAAGTGCTCCATTAGTTTTTACTATGGGCTAATATCTTCGAAAAAAGATGGCAAATACTGCTTTTAAAACGTCCGATTATATGTTATAATAATATTGAAACATTTCGACCGGCTAATGTGTATCTATGCATATAAATAAATCAGGAGGGTACGCCATGAAAAACAAACTAAAAATCACTCCGGTCAAAAGGAAAATCACACCGAAATACCCCGACCGGTATTCAGTGGAGCTGAAACCCCTGCTCCTGAAGAACAAACCCCTGCGCTGGCAGGCGACCCCCGTCGCGGGGACGGTGCTGTCCGCCGTGCTTATGCTGGGGCTTGCGGGGTGCATAACAGAAACACATACAGCAGGGATGCCCGCTCCGCCACCTGATCCGGCATATTTGCGGACGCCGCTTTTCGAACATGGCGACGGTATCGGCGTTTATGGCTGCGACGCTGTTGCCGCACCGATATTTTTAACGGAGGACGATGCGTTCGCCATCATCAGGGATGAATTCGAAAAGCTGGATATCACCGTAGAAAAAGGTGGCGGCACCGTAAAAAATATCCAAATCCCCAAAACTGACTTGTCGTCCTCGGATGGCGACAAAAAGCCGAAGACGGAAACAGTGAAAGGTTCGCTCGAGTTTGATTTCGCCGTTGATGACAATTATATCGTGATGGAATATGTTTCATCTGATGATGTGTGCGCATGGAGTCCCGGTGGACAGAGTTACTTATTGGATGTATTCCGTATCAAAGAAGCTGCGCAGACGCTCAACGACAGCCTGAACGACGCGGAACTGGGCAATGTTCACGGCGTGTTTTACGATCCGTGCGAAAAAGAAAAAATTGACTTTAGTGAAAGCGGCGAAAAAGATTTCGAACAGCTTGAAGCGGAAGCCCGCGAGAAGGCCTGTGAAACTCTGCGCGAGCAGGTGAAGGATTTTATCGCGTGGCTCGGCGCGCAGGGGATTATTTAGTTGCAGAGATTATTGCTAACCTGCACAAAAAAGCAAGGGTTCCCTTGTCAGAAACCCTTGCAGGAGTAAAAAATTCTGCCGAAACAAGCTGAGAGCCTAGTCGTCCAAGCCCATTAATGTTTCAAAGGATACGTTCAAAATGTCAACCAACGCAACCAGCTCGTAGTCTGTTACATGACGCAACTGCCCTTCCAGTTTAGAGAGACCGGTAGCGTTCATGTCAATTCCCCTGACTTGCAACTGAGCCAGCAAATCCTTTTGCTTCATCAACATGCTGCGGCGAATTTTTTGCACACGGGCGCCGACTATATTGCGGTCGCCAAGCTCTTGTTTCCTAACTCTCATGATCACAATTCCCTTTCTTTTAGTATCATTGACGTCACCCTCATTATAGCAAAACAGCAATTACTTTTGGTTCTTTTATAGCATAAAAGCACTTAATTTTATTTTTTGGCATAATGCATAAAGCTGCTATGCTTATTTGTGAAAAAACGCTTCAAAAGTCCAGTTTTTTGTCGAAAAAGTTCGAATTTCATAAGGAGAAAAATCATGATTACACCCAAACTGCTTGATAAACATAGTTTTTCCATGTTGATGGATTTTTGTGAGCTGTTCATGGCAAACGGATATTTCGACAATGCCGGGGCGGGGGAGCAGGTCTATTTCGACATGTTTTTCCGTAAAATTCCCGATAACGGCGGTTTTGCGATTATGGCCGGAACCGAGCAGTTTGCCGAGTATATCGAGGGTCTTGGCTTTAGCTCCGGCGACATCGAATATCTGGCCGGTATGGGGAATTTCTCGCCGGAGTTTTTGCGGTATCTGGAAAATTTTCGCTTTTCAGGGGATATCTGGGCGGTGCCGGAGGGGACGCCGGTTTTCCCGGGAGAACCTATTGTAACGGTCAGGGCGACGGCGGTCGACGCGCAGCTTATAGAAACGATGCTGCTATCTTATGTAAACTATCAAAGCCTGGTCGCCACGAAAGCAAACCGCGTCGTTCGCGCCGCTTCGGGGCATGAGGTGCTGGAGATTGGTTCCCGTCGCGCCCACGGACCCCAGAGTGCGCTGCTCGGCGCGAGGGCGGCCTACATCGGCGGGTGCGAGGCTACGGCCTGTGTGCTGGCGGCGCAGAAATATGACATCCCGCTGATGGAGACCATGTCCCACGCCTGGGTTCAGCTTTTTGACAGCGAGCTGGAGGCCTTCAGGGCGTACGCGCGCAAGTATCCCGACAACTGCAGTCTGATAGTGGACACATATAATGTGCTGGGTTCGGGCATTCCAAACGCGATACAGGCTTTCAGGGAAGAGGTCGTGCCGCGGGGTTACCGGCCGAAATCGATCAGAATAGACAGCGGGGATATTGCTTATATCACAAAAAAAGGTAGAAAAATGCTGGATCAGGCCGGATTTTTGGACTGCCGTATCATCGCGTCCAACTCGCTGGACGAATATGTCATCCGCGATATGCTGATGCAGGGGGCGAAGGCGGACATTTTCGGCGTGGGGGAGAGGTTGATTACGGCGGCCAGCGATCCTGTTTTCCCCGGGGTATACAAGCTTTGCGCGGTGGAGCGCGGCGGCCGGATCATACCCAAAATCAAGCTGAGCGAGAACACATCAAAAATAACCCTTCCCGGGTTCAAGTGCCTGTGGAGGCTGTTCGACCGGGACACTGGCAAGGCGATCGCCGACGTTATCACTCTTTTTGACGAGATTATAGACGATTCGCGGGAGTATGAGCTTTTTGACCCGGAGCACACCTGGAAGCGCAAAAAGGTAGGCAATTTCGTGGCGCGCAGGCTCCACAAGCAAATTTTTAAAGCAGGGGAATGCGTCGCCGAGTTCCCGCAAACGTCCGAAGTTCGGGAGTATTGCCGTGCGCAGATCGACACGCTGTGGGAGGAGGTGCTCCGGTTCGAAAATCCACACAAGTATTATGTCGACTACTCGCAACGGCTTTGGGATTTGCGGCACGATATGATACGGGAGCATTCATAATGTAATCTATGTCGGCACCGCCAAAAAATAAGGAGGATATCAAAATGTATTCAAAAAAGAGGAACGTCATTTTTCTTCTGCTGGCCGTCTTTATGATCAGCATGGTCGTCGTATTATGTTCATGCGGTAAACCGGACGACCAAAGCACAAAACCCAAAAAAGGAACCACCACGTCAGCACTCGAAAGTCTGGTCAGCACGCCGGAGGATCAGGGAGTCGACAGCGCCATACTGGATATGGCCAAAAACGGTGAGCTTTCGCCGGTTGAGATCAAGCTTGGCACATATATTATGAAAACCTACGAGATTATGGGAGGGGATCCTGATTACCAGGACACGAGTTTGGAACCGTATTTTGAGTATGATGGCGTGCGGTTCTATTATGACGACCATGCCAGCGGCAAGCCGATCAACGCCATCACATATCTGGGGGATTCGTATGGGATGACCATCGGATTCACAAAACCCGACAGTGTTATGTCGACCTTGGGCGAGCCTGACAGCAAGGGTGAAGCCACCGAGGAGGAGCTTTATTTTATGCCGATTGCGCTGAACGGGGTTTACAGGATAACCTATCAGGCGGGGAGCAACAAGCTGTCGTTTTTCTTCCAGAAGGATATGTTGATAGCCACCGAGCTGAGCGGCAGGTAGCAAATAGCGTTCTGCGGGCGAACGCAGTTCGCCCCTACATATTGCGGTTGACAAAAATATCAAATTAAAAGAGGGCATTGACTGCCCTCATTTTTTTATACCTGTTCGACAAACCGCATAAACGCCGCTTTGCCCTCGTCGTCGGTTTTATAAACACCGGCGTTCTCCAGAATCTCCGCGAAGGCTATGCCGATCTGATTCTCCAGAAATTCCCCTGCGGGTTTAGTGCCGTCGTATTTCGCCTTAAGCGATTTGTACCAGTCAAAATGTGCGCTCATGCTGTCGTTCGCGAAAAGCTCCGCGTCGCTTTCGGGGTTCTCAAGGTGATGCTGAAGTGTGGCCAGCTGGGTTTTCAGCCTTGCGGGCAGGATCGCCAGACCCATGACCTCGATAAGGCCGATATTTTCTTTTTTGAGGTTGTGGTATTCTTTATGCGGATGGAACAGGCCGTCGGGGTGCTGCTGCGTGGTGCGGTTGTTGCGCAGCACTAAGTCAAGCTCATACTTGCCGTCGCGGAAGCGCGCGATGGGCGTGATGGTGTTGTGGGGCGTGTCGCCGGTGAAAGCCAGAATACCGGCGGATGGATACGAGTATTTCTGCCACGAAGCGAGGATAGCTTCAGCCGCGTCGGCGAGTTGAGCGGTATCGGTGCTCTTGAGGCGGATGACCGACATCGGCCAGTTGACCAGCCCCGCTTCCAGACCGTCAAAGCCGTTGATGGAAATATTACGGTAAACCTCAGCCCTGGCCATGGGGAACTCGTAACGCCCGCCCTGAAAATGGTCGTGGGAGAGGATCGACCCGCCGACGATGGGCAAATCGGCGTTGGAACCGATAAAATAATGAGGGAACCGCTCCACGAAACCCAGCAGCTTTTGGAAGGCTACCTTGTCGATTTTCATGGGCGTATGCTTCGCGTTGAGGATGATGCAGTGCTCGTTATAGTAAACATAAGGGGAATACTGCAAAAAGAATTTTTCGCCGCACAAAGGGAACGGAATCATGCGGTGGTTGCCCCGGGCGGCCTTGACCGCGTTGCCCTTGAAGCCCTCGTTTTCGATGCAGATCATGCATTTCGGGTAATCGGAGGTCGCGGTGTTTTTGGCGGCGGCGATGTCCTTGGGGTCTTTTTCCGGCTTGGAGAGGTTGACCGTAATCACGATATCACCGTATTTGGTCGGTGCCGTCCACATGAGGTCTTTTTTGACACGCGCGGTGCGGATGTAGTTGTTATCTCTGGACAGCTTATAAAAATAATCCGTGGCTGCGGTTTTGTCCCGCTCCGCCAGCCGGTCAAACTTCTCCGCGATTTCGCCGGGGAAAGGCGTCATACAGTTCATAAGCTCGGTGTCCAGTATATCGCGGTAAGTGGTGGTGTTGACCGGCAGCAGCCCCTGAGTTGCCGCGAAGTCAAGGATGTTCTCGAGGATTTCGGCGGGGTTGTCAGGCGTTTCCGGCTCGAATTCGCACCATTCAAAGCTCTGCAGATTAAGCAGCGCCAGCATCCGGTTAGCGCAGTAATGCAGGTCGTCTGACCGGATAAGTTCTTTTTGAAGACCGTAATTTAATAGTCTGGACAGCTCTTTATTAATGTTGGTCATAGGTTTCTCTCCACTTTCGCAAACTTTAAAACTGATTATATCATATGATGATAAAAAAATAAATAACTTTCGAAAATTTTTCTTTTTGCTTGACAGAGTTATTTTATTGTGATATCATGTTAGCGAACTAAAGTGAGGCGGTGAGGTTGCTTATGACTAAAAATATTAAAATAAGCCCGGAGGGTACCCGGGATTTGCTGTTTTCGCAGTGTGAGCTGAGAAAAAGAATCGGGGAGCAGGTGTGTGGCCTGTTCGAAATGCGCGGGTACAGCGAGGTAATCACCCCGACAATTGAGTTTTACGACCTGTTCGCGCGGGGAAGCTCGGTCATGCCCCAGCAGATGCTGTATAAATTTACCGACAACAACGGGCGGCTGCTGGCCTTGAGAGCCGACTGCACAACGCCGATTGCGCGTATGGCGGCGACCCGGCTGAAAAACGCGCCCCTGCCCATCAGGCTGTATTATAACCAGCAGGTGTTCCGGGTCACCCGAACCCTCGGCGGCGGGTATCATCAGGCGGTTCAGGCGGGAATTGAGCTGATCGGCGCGGGCGGGATTAGGGCTGATCTGGAGATTATCACCACGGCGGTGGAGTGTCTCAAACGCTGCAGTGCCACCGACTTTCGGCTGGAAATCGGCAACAGCGCGTATTTCAACGAACTGTGCGAAAACCTTCCGGCGGACGATGAAATCAGGGAAACCCTGCGCGGGCTTATCGAGTCAAAAAACCATGTGGCGTTCAACGACCTGCTGAGCACTCTGGAGGACACCCCGGCGGTGACCGCCATGCGCAAGCTTCAGGAGCTGTTCGGCGGCGTGGAGGTGCCGGACAAAGCCGAAAGCCTGTTTTGCAACGATAAAATCAAAAGTAGCCTGCGATCCCTGAAGCAGATGTACCTGGCTCTGGAGGAGATGAATCTCGGCGGCAAGATAAACATAAACCTGGGTCTTGTGCACCGCAACGAGTATTACACCGGCGTGGTGTTTCGCGGATATATCGCGGGCGCGGGGGTGAGCGTGCTGTCGGGCGGGCGGTATGACAGGCTGCTGTCGGAGTTCGATTTTCCCGTACCGGCTACGGGCTTTGCCGTTGAGATCGACGCGCTGTGCGACGCTTTGCAGGATGTGGCCGGTCAGTCCGGCGATAAAATCCCCGATGTGCTGGTGTGGGGCGCGCAGGGCTGCGAGATGAAAGCCCTGACCCGCGTGAGCGAATTGAACGCGCGGGGGCTTGTGTGCGAAAGCGCACTGTGCGATGACCGTCAGGCCGTCATGCAATATGCTGAAGATAAGGGCATCGCGCGGGTAGAGATAATTGAGTGAACGCAGTGACGCTTCTCTGTGCAAATAAAAGCGTCCCTTTCGTCCCTAACGTCCCTTATTAATAAAAATATATTTTTATATAATGTATATTGTAATTTATCCAATCTGTAGGGGCAAACCGCAAATCTATACAGGGCAGACACGAGGTCTGCCCCTACAACCGCCTTTCAGGCATTGACCTCTACAAAGAAAATCATAACATATATTTTGCTGAAAATCAACATATTTTTCAGGGACGAAAGGGACGTTAGGGACGCTGTTTAAGAGCTAAGACAAACGTCACTGATTTTATAGACAACCGGAAAATTTTGTGATATAATGGAGGGCATCAGATACCATGAGACCGATAAGAATCGCTTTGACCAAAGGCCGCCT
>Ga0123353_10012807_pt1 | contig 11959 bp, 8 predicted proteins | sample TergutLab28metaG_3_FD_92763 | JGI IMG/M metagenome (GOLD analysis project Ga0123353, IMG submission 92763) | Labiotermes labralis P3 segment gut microbial communities from Petit-Saut dam, French Guiana - Lab288 P3 | ecosystem: Host-associated > Arthropoda: Insects > Digestive system > Gut ... | reverse complement strand
CAGTAGTAGTAGTAGTTGTTATTGTTATTGTTGTTGTTGTTGTTGTTGCTGTGAACTCTTAGGACTCCCTAATACCATTATAACTCTGATGTGTAGCACTAAATGTTAGGCTGACTGACAAAAGATGAACTGGGGAGGGCTGAGTAGGCACTGACCATGCACTAATTGGAGTACTACCTGTCATTTGCCTGGAGGGACTGAGAAAAACAAAAATAAGCCTCACAAAGGACTCATTCTAAGAAAAAATGTATTTGATCAGTGTTTGACAGGGATTATACTGTACAAATTGCAAGGTTTGAGGTTCCTGCAGTGGTGTTTGGGGATTCACATCTTCTAGGGTATGACACTGTGCCAGTGGGTTAGTGGTTACAGACATTTCTTCAATACTTCAGGAAGCACTCACCCACTCACACAGCATTATATAACAGAAGACATTAATTTTCTGAAATTAAATTCTTCACATGCCCTACAATACATACACCCAATGTACTGTTTCATTTCTGAGATGAGGCATAACAAAGGATAATTATGACTTCCCAGTTCTGCACTCAATTGATATAATTTACAATATAATAAAGGAATTTAATCAGGATTTTTAAACTGACAAAAAGCTGAATTGACTGCCATTTACCCTGAATTTGGAACTTTATTTCAGAGTATCAAGAATATAATATTAAATAGTGTACACCAGCACAATCACTTTATTACTCAAGGTAAGTATAAGGCTTGAAATAAATGTTAGCACAGCATCTCTGGGCTTTTGTTCATAAGTTCTTATATAGGTAGATTCATTTGGCGTGACTAGCCGCAAATTTGAATGGAAGCATCACGATGTGCTTATAAATGTAATATAACATTAAACAGTGTACATCAGCACAACCACTTTATTACTGAAGGTAATTATGAGGCATCAAAAATATTTGATGACTTGTCTAAGAGACAGTCACCTGAACCACTCTTTCATAACTCATATTTCAAACAGAATGTTCATTAAGCAGATGAATAAAATGATCATAAGAGACAATGACAATATAGCTGTGGGTCTTTGTGTTCACCAGTCAAAGGCTCTCATAACAGTTTTCTTGTCACTGACAGTGTCATGCATGACATATGTACAGGAAAGACAGTTCAAAAGTAAAGGGAATGCTTCTCATTCACTGCATGGAGATACGATTTTTGTCCAGTCACATTTTAAGAAAGGATATATTAGTTGAATATCACAACCACAAAACTTGTAAATTTCACCTTGTTGCTACATAACATTGCATGTTCTTTTTTAATACGATATTTACATCTGGGCATGTATTTTGTTGACCTGCTCACAAAAATTATCAGTACTCCCTGACCGTGGCCCCTTTGAGGGCTGAGACATGTATGAGTGTATATTGTGAATAAAGTGGTGTTAATTTACATAGTGCATTAGTCAGATTTTTAAAAAATAAATAGTTACATAAAATCATAAATTTCAGTTTGTTGGGCTTGTTTTCTGATGTTGCAGGAAGATGACTTTGAGTATGCGGTGGATCCAATAAAAAGCCGTGGTTGTCGTAAATGCTGCCGTGGATTTTGGTTCCGTGCTGGGCTGTGGGGAGGAATCAACCTCATCTTAGTTGGAGTCATTACACTCCTAGTAGGATACTTGACACCTCAGAGAGAGATGATTGTTGGCCATCACAATAACTTGGAAATAGTGGATCGTACAGCTGTTGCTTTTAATCGCAGGCTCGAACTCTGCCGTCTTGCAGGACTTGCAGTGTTCTGCTGTGGGGGTGTAGTCCTCCTGTTTACTCTCCTCCTGTCCACATTCTTACATATCGGAAGCCATAACAACAACAATGGCTACTGTTGCAATGAAAATGCTTACTATGGCTACGTTACAACATCTTTAGTTGAACCCTTCATTGCAGCCCAGAATCAAGGTTCCAACGTACCAGCTGTGGCAGGCATCAAAATACCAATCACAGAACAGATTAAATCAGTCCAGCCAACATTGTGGCCAGATGCTGCAACTGTCAAGGATGGCACACTTCGGCCCCACATGCCTTGAAAAATGTCAATGCAACAGACACTACACGAAAAAAATTATTTTATAATCAAATCTGAATAGAAGATGATAAATTATTTTTGGAAGCTGAGTCATTAATTTAGAACCTCTGAAAGAAATTATGCATGTAAGTATAAAGATGTTAATTTTTTAAATATTTACATCATGTTCGTATGAAATTATTTAATATTTTTACTAATCAAATGAATAATTTAAAATTTAAATCTACATTCTAGTCCCGAAAACTGGTGTGGAAAGAACTGTATTATTCTGTGTTCAAAAAACTAATTGACGTAAGTAAACATATTTTTATCACTGTGATTTAGTTACAAATTTCACTTCTTAAGAATCATTAGCTACTTTATGTAAGCAGTCAAACAGGCATAAATGCCAGCGAAATCATCTAGTCTTCCTTGAATACAGAATGTACTGTTTTCCTCTGAAATGTATACAGAAAATTTACTGATTCATAAAGAATGGTAAACTAATTGCAAATATTAAACTAGGTGATAAATGTTGACCATAATCCTGTATGGATCCAATCTGTATACAATACGTAATGCATCCCACCTTCACCATCTAGTAAACTTGCTCCGAACCTAACATGTATTTACTGTTTTCAATTGTTACATGTGATTCATATCACAGTTTGTTAATATCTTACTCTATGTTTGTCATAGACATAAACATCTGTACCCACAGGTATAATACCACATTAATGGAAATATAAAAATGCATACATACCAAAGAATATGATGATTGTTAGCATTACCATCTGTAACCGTGAAGCAATCAGACATTAAAATACCCTGCATCCAAACTCTGACAGCCCGAATTTAACGTCCGTGTGGATATTGTATCTTGCATGATTGCATCACAATAAAAATGGTAAAGGCAAAAACATATGTTTTCACTGTATACTGTATTTATGTTCTAAATGTGTGGAAATGACATAACTACTATTTCACTTGTCTTGTTTTATTAAATGTGAATAAAAGTATTTATTGATTGTTATATGCGCATAACCTCAGTGTTTTCCAGTTACAGTTTGCAAGTCCAAATATTTTTATGACATTAGACAACACTGCATTCTTGTTGGTATCTGATTTCATTCATGAGTGTAAAAGCAACATACAGGTTTCATGTTAAACCACCTGAAACATGATTAAAAGAACTGTAGAGGTCTGCACTATGCTGGTGCCATAAGAGAAGTTTAATGATTTAACTGAGTCCAGGAGTCTGTGTGGAACAGGTTGATTTGATAGGCTTAAAAATCCTTTCTTCCACATACATATTCCTGTATACTAACATTTTCAGAATTGGAATAGCTAAAACAGGCCTGCTCAACCTTTTATATGGTTCTGGCAACTGCAGTGCAATTTGGTCTACATGCTGGCAACATGAAATTCAACAAAGAGAATGAGGAGTGAATAAGTATACATTTAATTATCTCTGTGTACTTGCCTAACCATCACGTGCAATAAGAAATATACTTAATAATAATAGGAAAAAATTTGTTAAAAATGAATTTCACAACCTAGGTTAGGGTGTTGCTATTTTTAACATTTTTTTTTATAACTGGATTAGTAATGTAAAATATAAATAAATATGTAATAAGTTTTCAAAGTTGCTTCAGCGTTCTATCTTGGATTTGCCAACGGGGAAAGTGTTCAAAGGTACTTTCGCATTAAAAATATCTCTGTGGGCAATATAACATTGTATCGCAGGCAATGTATTTGCTGTGAGCTATGGATTGAGTGGGTCTGAGATAAAATATTTCATGTGTTACTTCTCCGAATGGTATTCAGCCTTCTGTCACTTACAACAGAATGTAGAGAGCAAGATTCTGACAGAGTAGTTGTTCATATTTTATCCCACAGTTAAAAAGGGAGTAGATATTTATTAATCACCGCTCTCATATAATACTTTACTTATCTCTGGAAAACCAGTACCCTGATGTTGACCATTATATTAACTTACTCTGTTGACATAATTTCTGTTTTGTGTGGTTGGATGGACAAAAATTCTCCACTCCCTTCTTTGTGCCCACAATATTTCCTTGTTGATGTTTTATTAGCCTTCTCTTCCCTATTAACTAAAACATATTAATTTTGAAAAGGAATATGAAGTTTAATTCTCCACTCCCTTCTTTCTGCCCACAATATTTCCTTGTTGATGTTTTGTTAGCCTTCTCTTCCCTATTAACTAAAACATAGTAATTTTGAAAAGGAATATGAAGTTTAAATATTTTTCTGGGTGCCATCATATTTCACAAAAAATCTTTTGTTTTATTCTCAGCTAAAGTAACTGCACTTTTATGTGGCTTCAGAGGACAAGTTTGTTCTCAAAAGAAGCATGCCAGTCGTTTCTGTTTCTATTACTAGACAGCATATATTTATACATACATGTATATTACGTAAATGGTTATGTGTTTTTAGCCTTTCTTATTGTAATGTATACGATAATGAACATGAAATAACAGCATACAGCTTTATGTTATACAACTAAAGTAGCATTTTTATCAACCTTAAATATAAGGCTGAAGATATCCCTGTGTCTTTAAAATCTGTGACTGATAATAAATATATATTTGAATGTATGACTGATAATAAATATATATTTGAATGTAATAAAACAAAATAACTGAAGTAATCAGATGCTTGTATTTTTGCACAGTAAAAAAAAAAAAAATATAATCATCTTACACAGCCTACATTAATGAAGATATAAAATAGCATTAAAATATAACTGTTTTGAATGTATTATAACCATTTATCTTACATTTTGAAGGCATTACCATGCCTGTAATATTGGTTCAAATGTTATAACTGTTAATGGTCTATTAAATGAATACCCCCCTTGGAGTTTGTTCTCTTTGTCACTCGTCAAGTTGATTATGAACATTGTAAACTAGATAATATGTGGACCGTAGCAGATTGATGAATTATGCTCTGGCAGTTGAATATTATACTTGTTTCTTCTTGTTATTTATTGTAACGGCCTAATTATATTTACTAACATGGTAAGACGCCCTCCTTGAAAATGTTCCTCTCAAGAAATAAATCAGGGAGTTTATAATGCAACTGACAAACTATATTTCTTTCTCCTGGAAACTGAAAAGTTACACAGAACGTCACAGAATTCAGTGGACAATAACCAAAGTTTAGTACATGTGAACACATTTCATTCTCATCATAATCAAACGTTATTTTCTCCAAGCCAGTCTTTGAATATGTTGTGGTGAACAACAGAAGTCGTCATGTGTACTTACATTACATTTGCTGTTTCTGAGAATTCAACAAAAAATAAATCACGTCAGAATTAATTTCCATTATTGAAATTAAAATAACACTTTCCTAACACAATATATATTTAGTTACAACGTGGACAAGAAGAAATATAATAGTCATTGTTATGTGAGAACTGAAGTTCTAAGAATGGTGTTGCTGAAGTAATCTGGAATGTGGCACTGTCACGAAGCGAGTGAGTTCCTGTGATTAGAAGGATCATAATTCCTTCATCTTCATGGTCAAGCAGTCTCGGAAGAACAGTGAATAATAAAAGAGTAAAGCATCCAGAGTTTTGGAGGGGAAAACTGAAGGAAATAGACTGCTGAGAAGTCTTAGGTGTAAACTGGAGAATAGTATCAAAATTGATCTTGAATATACTGGATTTATCTGGCTTAGATTACGGGCAAGTGATGGATTCTTGTGAACATTGTAATGAACCTTTGGGTACCATAAAATGCACCGAATTTCAATGACTAACTGATCACTTTTAGCTTTTGAAGAAGAATTTCACTCCACGGAGTTAGTTTGGTAGTTAGTTAATTAGTCAGTCAGTTCATATTTAAAAATTTAGTTCCCATCTCACAGAAAGCACATTCAGTCTTAAAGACCTACTCTTTAATAATGTTTAAGGAAATGGTAAGTTTCCAGGTTTTCACAGTTGTCTGTTAAGTGCAGTCTCATGGCCAGAACACTGTTCACAGTTCATATTGGGTCAGATGGAGCTGTCTTCTCTTTTCATTCTATAGATATGAATGCCCAAATTCCTTGTAACCTGTCTCTACAATCTTGATGCATTTTCACCCCACACATTTCAATGCAGCATTGTCCTCCAAATGTTGTTACCCAACAACAAGGATGAAGATGCCAACACTGATGTTCATGATGATGATAATAATAGCCCCACAACCAGACAACCACAATCTGAAGACTGTGTGAGTAAAATGCCAAGTTTGTTTCGTTCCAGCACGTGGTACTTGCAGTAATGACTGTGCATTAAAGTGGTTCAAAAATATCTTGCTGTTATAGTATCCATACAATCATTTTAGAGATAATGATTTAACCCTACGCTGCAGCAACGCAATTTCATATAGTTTTCTGCCCCTTGGACAATGCCAGAGACTCTCTCCCAATGAAGTTTTTGACAGATTCATAACATGCTATATTTTTATGGCAAGACTTTGGCACCCTAAACAACTGTTTGAGAACATTACCTTTGTAGGCCATCCACAACTTACCTCTGTGCCGCAAAATATCCTCCCTCCCCTCACATCTGAAAACGCATAATGCCACTGTGAAAAGGCATCCACTTGATATTATCAAATTCGTATTATTTTCAAGGTTATGGGAAGCGTAAGAGGAAAAACTGGTTTCATCACTGTCCTAAACTCACAACTGTAAATGGGCAACTAATTCATAATGCTTAGGTAAAACGGGTGCCGTAACTACTGTCATTTGTTTCTAAGACGTGCAGAAGTGTCTAGTCACTATATAGATGCAACATATTTTTATGGCTACTATGTGCTGTTATTGCAGGAACTAAATATATTAATGTACTACATCGACAGCACAATGTGTTTTTGAACTTCCTTTCACACTGCCTCCCCCTTTGCCGCCGAAACAATCCCTTCCTAAATTAATGATTAAATAGTGAACATCGTCATGTACAAAATTGTTTATATGCTTATAGCTTATTTATATTGACATTTATACGTTTGTAAATGTATATGCCCCAATAATTTTCCAATATTTACAAAGGCGCGAATTCAATATGGCGTTATAATTCGAACTCGAAACGGCTATTGGTTGACAGTGTAAATACTACGAATGTTGTGGAATTTCATTGGTTATAGTGCGAAAACATGTGTTTTGCGCCAAAAATTCCCGCGAAGGGGCAACCGGTGCAAGTTAGTTTGCCGCAAGATTTCGAAGCAATAGGAAGCTAGAAGAATGCCTCTCAAGTTTAACGACAGCGTTAAGGAGAATGTGTTTCAAAAAGTGGACAAACTTAGCCTAAAGGACAAGGTAATGGATTTTACCAGCGTAGTCTTGGACAGAAATGAGAAATTTTGGGGTGCAGATCAAATAAACCCTTCAAGTAGGCCCTAAGTCTAAATCCGTAGCTGAATTGCGTTGACCCTTTTACGATGTAAATACATGTATAAGTCTCATGAACTAAGTAACGAAAGTGAAGGTGTAAGTGTACAAAAGTATCTGTTGTAATGGTCGTATAAATATTATAAAACTACTAACCTTATGGGGTATTTTATATTGCAGGCAAGTCACACACTTGGTCCTAGGGCAACGAAAGCGCTGCAGGAGACTACTGTGCATAATATTATATCCACTGGCCAAGGAGCTGTAAGTATGAACTAGAGAACTGCTGGTCACAGTCGTTTTAACTTAGTTATCATACTGGTATACTCTGAACTGTTTGGTTGGTGTATTCTAGGAAAAGGGCAGTTTGCCTAGTAAAAAGTTTGATGTAGAGTTGGAACCCTTATTGAGAGAGAACCCAAGACGATTTGTAATCTTCCCAATCCAGTATCAAGACATATGGCAAATGTACAAGAAGGCAGAAGCATCTTTTTGGACTGCAGAAGAAGTGGATTTGTCCAAGGTAAATTGCCAGTTATTTTCAATCTCATGTTAACAGCATGCTGTGGTGGTGATATTACTGTCCTGATATGTGGTGCATGAAATTTTGTGGATAGGTACCAACATTTTGGAGTAATGTTACTGTTTACCAAATTACATTGCTTATATATCAGTTGACTAGTCTTATGAAAAACTTGTTGGTAGAGCTGGCTACTGGATTGAGAGTTGAATCTATTGCCTCCATAATACGTGGTCCTTACTGTGCCTGACATCTAGTTTGTTGTGTGATGCACCCTGGAAGTGTCTAATTAAATGAGTGTTATGTTTATGTTATTTTCTGACACTTTGTGCACACCAGTTGCAAACTGATTTTACTACTTTAAAAAAAAATGAATTTGATTCCACACTCTGTGTTGTAGGTGTCTTTAACAAGTTTTAGTTATTCAGTGAGTAGAGCCACTGGGAATTTTCTGGCCTTTCTGTGAGTGATCATGGCTTAATGTAGTTCTTACTGTTTCAGGACATTGCTCATTGGGACTCACTGTCAACAGATGAAAAGCATTTTATCTCCCATGTGCTTGCCTTTTTCGCAGCCTCAGATGGCATTGTGAATGAGAATTTGGTAGAGAGATTCAGTCAAGAAGTACAAGTAACAGAAGCACGTTGCTTCTATGGTTTCCAGATTGCAATGGAAAATGTTCATTCAGAAATGTACAGTTTGTTGATTGACACGTACATCAGGGATCCTAAACAGAGGTATGGAATATAAATTTAGTGTACCTGCACTTATGAAATAAACACTGATGTTGTAAAAGGTACCCGTGCATTTTTCATGACATCAGTTGGTCAGTCATGTTTGTAACTGCTGTTATGCCTGTGCATAACCTAATTCTAGATTTACTCCAGATTTAGATGTGGGTAGTAGAGTACTGTACCCAAGATATAGACTGGATTGTCAAGAGATTTGGTTTGATTTGTTGTGTTAGATATTTTTGTTTTTACCTAATCCACACCAACCATGGGCCAACAGTCTACTTACTAATAGGTACTGTACCCTCTTTTTCCAGGGTTAAAGTTCTTGGGAGGGGGGATGGCAGTAACCACTTCATCAATCTGGTTCTTCTTATGCTGAAGTAGTACCTCCACATTGTCAAGGGTCACTGATCTATATTAAAAAAATCCTGTTTTTTTAGGTGTATGCATATGTGATCAGTGTGGCTGTGATGTCAGATTTTTGCTGTTTGCAGTAAAAGTGACTGGTCCAGCAGATACTGCAATTCATATATTTTAAGCTAAATTTGTAACTTATGGATTATAATATAGTCCGTTCTTCTGATTCCTTAGAGTAAAATAAAATAACGTTTTGTTTGCGTGCATAACTGTGCCTTGTGGGGTTTAGCCATGTCATACATTGAAGGTGGTTTGAGTGTTTTCATGCATTTTTTCAGATGCCATCTTGTGGACAATGTTAAGTTTTTTTAATTTTATTTACCTTTTTTTTGTTAATTTTAAGCATTGTGTCTCTTTCAGTGTTTAATGCTTTCCGTTCTAGCACAGTACAATTTAATGTAGTAAGTTTTCTTTCGGCATACAGGGACTACTTATTCAATGCTATTGAGACGTTGCCATGTGTGAAAAAGAAGGCAGATTGGGCCCTCAAGTGGATTGCACATGAGACTGCAACATTTGGTGAGAGAGTTGTAGCCTTCGCTGCTGTTGAAGGTATCTTTTTCTCTGGAAGTTTTGCTTCTATCTTCTGGTTAAAGAAGAGAGGACTGATGCCTGGCCTTACTTTCAGCAATGAACTGATATCGAGAGATGAGGTTAGATCACTTTTCCTTCCTGTCTTCCAACTTAATATAAATGGGTTTTTGAGGCAGATATGCATTATGCACAAGATCTAACTGACATCAGTTTGCTATTAACGGTGTTGAGCCTACAGATTCTGATACCACATGTTATGCAATACATAATGTATTTACCTAAATATAAGATGGCTCCTGCATCACAGTTTTCAGTTTTGTGTGTGGTTGTAAGGTTCCCCCTCTCCTCTCCCAACCCATTTTTAAGGTGATGATTTAGGAATATGCATATCTTATGTTTGGGTAAGTAGAGTTTTATTCCCATGTTAAACTTCTTGTATGAACCATGTCATTGAAGTATGTTTAGTAATCAGTATGGTTGTGGGGCTAAACGTACCATATGTTCTCAAATCTAATCCGCTCTAGTTTTTGCCGATTTCTTAAACAAAAAAAAGCTACTTCGCAGTTCTAATCCACACCTATGGGAGGACGATGGTGAACATATGGATGATAGTGATGGATAACGATTCAGTTATGAGTGATGACGGCGAGTCTGATGAATAATAAATTATAAATATGTAATATATAATATTATAAATAATAAATAAAATAAATTATTGTATTCTTACGGCATGTACAGCGGCTCTGTCATTTTTCCAAAATCCAGCTTATGACTGCGAATCTAATCCACACGCGATTCTAATCTGCATCTGATTTTTTAGCCCTCTGAAACTGTAAAAAGGGTGCAGATTAGATTCGGGAATATATGGTAGGTAAAAATACCTCCAGTGATAATATTATAATTTGTTTCAGGGGCTACACTGTGACTTTGCGTGCCTGATGTTCAAGCACTTGGTGCAAAAACCCACTGAGGAAGAAGTGAAGGCCATTATTAGAGATGCTGTTAATATAGAACAGGAGTTCTTGACTGAGGCACTGCCTGTAGCTATGATTGGTATGAACTGTGATCTCATGAAGCAGTACATCGAGTTTGTGGCTGACCGTCTGCTGGTTGAACTCAACTGCACAAAGGTGAGTTCTGTGTTGAAATTTGTGAAGCTTGGAGGAGGCATTCATTGTAATAGGCAGGCAATAACAAATCTGGTATGAATTTGGTTGTAAAATATAAAATAAAGCAACCATAATCCTCTGAGCACTCTAAGGGTGATAAAACCGGTCCAAAGTGTCAAATACCTACTCTTGTTTTAATTTGTTTTAACCAGACATTGTATATTACACATTTTATCCAATATCAGTTTTATGTATGTTCACAATTGTAAAAATATTGGGATCCCAATATCTAAACAGTACCTGAGACTTATTCCGCTGGAGGCCTGATGATGACCTGTTGACAGGTCGAAACATGTAGCCTATGTGCTCCAATAAATATTCGTTGTGCTGACATGTACTAGTCAATTTGTTATTTAAAATATTGAAATATATTCAGTTTAAGTAGTACTGGTCTTTTCAATTAGTTGCACAGCCTGCTGGTAAATCAAAAAAATGTAATGAAGTTTTATAGTCTTCCAGATTGTGATGCTGTGTAGTCTGATAAATTCAGGAAAACTCTGTCATGGTGGAAATAGGAGGTTCTTAATGTAGGGTGTGTTGAGGATATGATGTCCCTGATATGATTAATAAAAACATTAGTGCAAATTATTGTCTTGCTGAAACTTCTGTCAATAATCAGAATACGCTTTACTGTTCTTTGAAATATGCATTTCAGAATTCATTCCCTAGTATTAAATGTAATTATGCTACTACTACTACAGAAGTTGAAAATATAATAATGTCTCTTCTTAAATTATCAAATTCTTTTGGTTATGATGAAGTTCCTACTATGATATTAAAATTATGTTGCCATTTCATTAATTCCCCGCTAATTATGTATGTAACAGGACTCATTTTACTGGAGTTTTTACATTGATTAAAGGATGCAATTATAATGCCTCTACGTGAGAAAGGTAACAGAAACAATATGTCCAACTACAGGCCAATATCAGTTTTAACCTCCTTTCCAAACATTTTTTAAAAGTAATGCAAATTAAAACTGTTGAAACATCTGAACGTTCATAATATTTTAAGTAACAAACAGTATGGCTTTAATACTAAACTAATGGTCCGCGGATTGAATTCTGCTGGGGGGGGGGGGGGGGGGGGCCTTCTTTTCCCCCCCTGCGCCCGCCCGGGGGGCCCCCCCCCCCCCCCCTGCATAAAGGGGGCGGGTT
>Ga0123353_10012804_pt1 | contig 11962 bp, 7 predicted proteins | sample TergutLab28metaG_3_FD_92763 | JGI IMG/M metagenome (GOLD analysis project Ga0123353, IMG submission 92763) | Labiotermes labralis P3 segment gut microbial communities from Petit-Saut dam, French Guiana - Lab288 P3 | ecosystem: Host-associated > Arthropoda: Insects > Digestive system > Gut ... | reverse complement strand
GAGCAAGGTGGAGAACGGACAGACTCAACAAAATGGGAGTCGTCTGTGCCCTGTTTTACGGAGACCAATGGGACGACTACTGGAAATATGCAAAATAGTGCCTACAGAATTTGCACGCACCCCGGCGTTAGCCCCCCACTTGTTTTGCAAAACGCCGGACAATATAATGGGCGAAAAGGGTCTCACCAATATCCGGACGAAAATGTTGAAGAAGATGTCCCAGCAAGTACACGACCTCGTGATCACCATTCTGAAGTTGAGTTTTCTCCGTCCGAGACTTCGGATTCCTGCGTTAATCCTGCTAGGAATCTTTTGTGGCACCGGCTTGCTCTTGGCACACATTGCCCGAGTAACAACGTATATGATCGATTCGCCGGATACGTGCATGAATTGTCACGTGATGACTGACTCCTACGTTTCCCACAGGAACTCGTCGCATGGTCGGGATGTTTCGTGCAACGACTGCCATCTTCCGCACACGTCGATTGCTCGGGAATACGCATTCAAAGCGGTGGATGGTCTGAAACACGCTTTCGTGTTCACGGTATTGCCCGATGCGCAAACGATGCACATTTCCTCTATGGCTGCTCCGGTCGTACAGGAAAATTGTATGCGGTGTCACGAAACTCGAATGTCCGCAGTGTCGGCAGCCAGTTACGAAGAGAGCGGCTTGAATTGTTGGCATTGCCACAAAGATGTCGTTCACGGCAGTGTCCGTTCGTTGTCTGCTTCGCCGAGTGTTTCGCGTCCTCCATTGCAGCCGATTACGGAATTTCCTCCCATTCCGACCATCCAGCAAGTGTTCGGCGATAAACAGGAAAAGTGACTGATCGCGTTATTTACAGCCGCACCATCGCACTCTCCCGATGGGCGGTCAACCCCTCTTTCGTTGCAAGGACTTCAATATCCGGCGCAAGATTTGCCAAGCCATCACGGTCAAAGTGCAAAATGCTGTTTGCCCGAAGGAAATCATTGCACGTTAATCCACTGGAAAACCGTGCCGTTCCGCTCGTCGGCAAGACGTGCGACGGTCCCGCCGCATAGTCGCCGACCGCCACCGGCGTATGGTTGCCCAAAAAAATCGCACCGGCACACGAAATCTTGTCCGCTAACTCCGCCGCATTTGCCGTTGCAATATGCAAATGCTCCGGGGCAATTTCGTCCGTCAATCGGCACGCCTCCTCCGCATCTTGCACCATAATGACCGCCCCGAAGGCTTCGAGACTCGAGAGTGCCAACTGCCCACGTTCCACTTTGCTGATCTGTTCCTCAATGGCAGCGACTGCTGCGTCGAGCACTGCCGCATTCCAGCCGATCAAAATGCTTGCTCCCGGAGAATGTTCGGCTTGGGCTAACATATCGTATGCCGTATAGACCGGATTGGTGGACTCATCCACGATGACAACCACCTCACTGGGACCGGCTATCGAGTCGATGCCGACTGTGCCGAAGACCCGCTGCTTGGCGAGGGCGACGAACAAATTGCCGGGACCGACGATCTTGTCAACCTGCCCAATGCCCTCGACACCATTCGCGCCTTCGACACCGTATGCCAATGCCGCCACGCCTTGTGCCCCGCCCATTCGGTAGACTTCGGTGATGCCGAGTTCATAGCAGACCGCCAGCATGTCAGTGTTGTATGCCCCGAAATCGGTCGGCGGTGCCATCACGGCAATTTCTTTGACCCCGGCAACTTGGGCGGGCACGGCTGTCATCAAGACGGTCGAAGGATACGCCGCCGCTCCGCCGGGAACACAGACACCAATTCGCCGCAACGGACGATACCGCTGTTCGAGCCAACATGATTGGGCATTGGCACTGGGACGCTCGATCCGCACCGATTTATGCAGAATCGCCTCTTGAAACTCCCCAATGTTTTGCCGAATTCTTCGTACCGCCGCCAAAAGTTTCTGGTCGGCATTCTTCGCTGCCGATTTCAACTCGTCGAGAGGCACGCGGAGCGTTTCAGCAGTGAGAACAGCCCCGTCAACCTTTTCGGAGTAATCAAGAAGTGCCGGTAGTCCGTCGGTGGCGATCTCGTCGCAAATTTTTTCGACGACTTGTCGCGGGGAAAGCGGTTCGCCAAAGATGTCGATAGTGCGTTGCCGACCCGACTCGCTGACAATGTCGCCGTTCGGACTCAACTTCGCTCGAAGTTGCCGGATTTGTTGGGCTGCATTCAGGTTACGGGTGTCAATTCGGAGGATTTGCATAACAGAAAAGTGTAACGGAAAGCGGGGGAATGTCAACGATGAACATTATCGAGCCGCGAACGTTTGAAAGTGTGGGCGCAGGATGGTCACCCAAAAATTTCCCTATAATAAACCCGAAATGTGTTGAATCCGATGCGGTCGTACAGATTCACTGCCGTCAAGTTATCCGATGTCGCTTCGAGTGTTACACGTTTAACACCGGCACGTTGAAATCCTTGTAACGCTCCTAGTACGACTGCCCGACCAATGCCGCGACGGCGATATTCCGACAGCACGGCAACGTTTTGAATCGCTCCCACATCGTCGGCAAGTTTCAAACCTTGAATGTTCGCAACATATTCAAAAAGGTCGTCGGGACTGCCGTAAGCGATCAATAAGGTCGCTTCCGGCAAGAAATGCGGACTATCCGCAAGCATTTCGATCAAACGGCGGCAATGCGGATATTGACGAAAAGTCGTGAAAACGGTGCCGTCGAAGTCATTGCGAAAACTACGGTGCAAGACATCGGCGTGCGGTTCGACGAGTGAAGCCGACCACTCGACGAACCAAAAGCCGGTCGGCAACTGTGGCGGAGCCAGTTCGGTCTTCGTGAAATCGAAGACCATCTGATTGCGTTTCACAAATCGGGAAGGCGGCATTGCGGGTATTCTATACTGTTTGCCATTCTTTGCAACTATTCATGCCGTATGGCTTGTACTAGCCCTTTCCGAATCCGTCCGGTGATTGCAACAGTTTGGAAAACCCTTTTTCGTGCACTTCCGACACTCCGAAACTACCTTAACTAATTTTAACCAGCAATCGACCTGACCGGGTTGTTTGAAATATGAGGAAAGCATATAATGCGTCCTGTCGAACAACGAGGAGGGTGTAATGGCAGTTGAAAAAAACAAGAGTTTACGCTGGACAGCATGGGTCGCTATGCTCATCCTACTGGGCTTCGCCGGGAAGGGGAACGCGGCGGTTGCGGATGTTCATGCGGGTGAAGAGCAATTTACTGCCGAAGAGCAAGCGGAAATCGACAGATTCTTGGCAATGTACGGAAGGGATGGCAACATGGCAACTACATATCCAGGTATGTCATTGCTTGAAAAAGCGGTGCATACCACGGGTCCCCAGTTCCAAGGCTGGGGTATTGAAGTTGTTCGACACATCGTTTCTCAGGGAGCAGACGTTAATGAAAAGGGTAAGGCTGGCTATACTCCATTGTGCTTAGCAGCCGATCGCGCCAATAACATCGAGGTCATCAAACTTCTCGTGTCTGAAGGAGCAGACGTGAATGCAGAGGACTCGTCTGGAAGGACGCCGTTGTACATGGCAGCCAAATATGCCAATAACATCGAGAGCATTAAATTCCTTGTATCTGAAGGAGTAGACATGAATGCGATGGGGGGAAATGACAGACGCACACCCCTCCATAACGCTGTAAAAACAAAGGATATCGAAGTGGTCCGATTCCTCGTTGCTAATGGGGCAGATGTTAATGCAAGGGACAGCAACAACGAATCTCCACTTCTTGAGGCAACAGGGATCAAAGGCAACGATGAAGTCATCTTATTTCTCGTTTCCAAAGGAGCGGATGTCAATGCGAAAAACAATTCCAATGCGATTCCGCTCCTGCGAGCGGCACGCACCGCAAACAATGTCGAGACCATCAAGACTCTTGTTTCCAGTGGAGCGGAAGTAAATGTAAAAACTGATAGAGATTTTACTGCACTCCACTCTGCAGCGCAAAACGAGAATGTTGAATTTGTGAAGTTTTTCGTTTCCCAAGGGTTGGATATCAATGCTAAAGACAATGATGGCAGAATGATGTACAGCGGCGGAGAAACCCCGCTCAGTCTGGCGGTATCGTACAACAAGAACTTTGAAGTTATCGAATTCCTCATTTCAGAAGGGGCAGATATTAACACCAGAACCAATTTCGGCAGTAGTGTGATTCATAAAGCAACATTTCACAAAAACGTTGAACTTGTCAAGTTTTTCGTTTCCAAAGGGGTGGATGTTCATGCAAAAGACATCAATGGTTCTACCCCGATTCATTGGGCGGCAGAAAAACATGAAAATGCTGACATTGCCGAAGTACTCATTGTTGCCGGAGCGGATGTCAATGAAAAAAACAAGAATGGTAAAACTACGCTCCATTATATGGCTTTCGACAATTCCAAGAACGACGAATTGGCTAAATTTTTTATTTCTGCCGGGGCGGATGTCAATGCGAAAGATAACACTGGTCGGACTCCGCTCCATTGGACGATTTATCTCTACGACGGCGGCGTGGGCTTTAGGAGTGTCGAAGTTGCTCAAATTTTTGTCTCTGCCGGAGCGGATGTCAATGCAAAAGACAACAACGGTCTGTCTCCGCTCCATTGGGCGGTTTCCTACAACTACGGGAGCATTGGATTTGCCCAATTTCTTGTTTCCAACGGGGCGGATGTCACTGCAAAAACCGGACACGGCTGGTCCGGTTGGCTCCTCGGTAAGACTCCACTTGATTTAGCAAAGAAAGTAGGAAATACAACGATGGTTGAATACCTTGAAAGCCTTGAAAGCATCGACAAAGAATGAAACAATCAGAGCCACAATCGTTAGATTGCGATTTTTGCAAATACAAAATGACACAAAGAAAACAACACAAAGAGCCGCAAGTGTAGCGGAGCGAAACTTGGGTTGTCATGCCAACGTGCACTGCTACCCGCCAGTTTCGGCGGAGTACCGCCTACACTTGCGGCTCTTTGGTGTATTTTTTTTCGCAATCTTACGATGGCGGCTCTGTCAACGTCAACTTGTGGTAAAATATAAACTATGATACGCATTTACAACACGCTCACAAAAACGAAGGAAGAGTTCAAACCCGTCGAACCGGGCAAGGTCAGCATTTACCTTTGCGGTCCGACGGTCTATAAACCGTCGCACATCGGACACATGGTCGGTCCTGTCATCTTCGATGCCATCAAACGCTATCTGACGTACAGCGGATATGAAGTTACGTTCGTCATCAACATCACCGATGTGGACGACAAACTGATTGCCGAGTCGCACAGCCGAAACATGCCGATGGCGGCAATCGCCGAAGAAATGACTGCCGATTACCTCCGCAACCTCGACGCAATGGGCGTGAAGGAATCGGTCAACGCTTTTCCCAAAGTGTCCGACCACATCGGCAATATCATCGACTTTATCCAAGTCCTTATCGACAAAGGCTTTGCATACGAATCCGACGGCGATGTTTATTTCGATGTTGGCAACTATTCGAAAAACAACACTGCGGAATACGGCAAACTGTCGCACCGCTCGCTGGACCAAATGACCGGCGAAGGCGGCGATGTCGCTTTGCCATCCTACGGAAGCGGTGGGAGTACCGCCGCTCGCAAACACTCGCCGTATGACTTTGCCCTTTGGAAAGCCGCAAAATCGGCGGACGACCCCTGCTGGGATTCCCCCTGGGGCAAGGGACGACCCGGCTGGCATATCGAGTGTAGCGTGATGAGTCGGGAACTGTTGGGGGAAACCTTCGACATTCATGGCGGCGGACTCGATCTGGTTTTTCCGCACCACGAAAACGAAGTCGCCCAAAGCGAAGCCCGGCATGGCAAACCGATGTGCAATTTCTGGATGCACAACGGCTTGATGCAGGCTTCCAGTGAGGTGGGGAAACTCGGTGGGAGAAAGACGGAAACAAAAGCCGGAATGGAGCGCAGCGCAATGACGGAGAGAGACGTTGTGCCAAGCCCTCACCCTAACCCTCTCCCAGCGGAAGAGGGGACAGACCTCGCCTCCCAAGAATTGGGCAAGATCAGCAAATCGAAAGGCTCGAACGCCTTCAGCGACATGTTAAAACAGGTTGCCCCGGAAACGATTCGCTTCTTCCTGCTCTCGACGCACTATCGCCGACCGATTGATTTCAGTATGGAACGCATCGAAGAAGTCGCAAAGGGACTCGAAACGTTTTATCGGTTCTTCAAGCGGTTTGAAAAGATTACCAGAAAGAGTTTTTACACCTTGAAATTTCCGACATGTCGGGAATCAGGTGATGCGATAGAACTTACCAAAGGAATTCTACCACAGGTAATAGATTATCGTACAAAATTTCTGGAGTCAATGGACGATGATTTCAACACGGGTGGCGCAATTGGTATTCTATTCGATTTGTTGCGTGTCCTGAACAAATATATTGACGACAATAAACTCGAAACGGCTCCGCTCGAAGATGTAATCGTTACGCTAATTCTTGGAGTGATGGTATTGCGTGAACTCTGTTTAACACTCGGCTTATTCCGAGAGCCGCCGACAGTGTCGGCGGAGTCCGGTGACAGCGAGTTGGTCGGCAAGTTAATGACCTTGCTGATCGAACTTCGAGCGTCCGCGCGGCAGAACAAGGATTTTGCCACGGCGGACAAGATACGCAAAGACTTGGCGGACTTCGGTATTACATTGGAAGACCGACCGGGCGGGACGGAATGGGAAATGACATCGCAAGCGAAAGTGCAGGGTGCTGGCTAAATGGTTATTTTGCATCATAACGCCGCTCCCCCTCAATGGTAGCACGGCGCATTGTGTCCAACAATTCCTGCAAAACATCATACTTTTCGGCACGGCGAACGTCCGTCGCATCGACCGGCAGAAAATCGCACGACTCGCCACGAGGTTGCTGTTCCAGTCGCTCCGCTCCGAGACGGAGAATGTCAATCACCGCTTGGCGATCACTTGCCGTTGCCAGACTCGGACTGACCTCCGGGCGTGTGAAGGAAACACTCCACAGTTGATCGGTGCCCGTGAGTTCCCTGATCCGTCGCAACTCTGCGTCATTAAGCGGCGATCTGCCAAACCGGTTGTTCGGATATGCTGTATAGTACGTCGGATAATACGGGGCGTTCATGTCAATCCATGTTACAAGGCGGTCAAACGCCTCTGGATCAGACTTCGGATCGAGAAAAATGCCCAGTGTTTTACGTTGTGCATCAATGAGCGGTTGCGGATGTCCATTGCGGATCACGTCGACGATTCGGCTCTTGTGCGAGCCCCAAGAATACGCTTCGAGTTTTTGCACCGGACCAGCACCAACGGCGTTGATGAGCCCCTTTCGCCAAAGTTCCGTGTAGGATTTATTGAAAATCAGCGTCAAATCCCCGGCAAGCACCGGCTTTTTTTTGCCCTCTCCGTTGTCCTGCCCGTAATCGTGGCAAGCGACGCAATACTTGTCGAGCACCGGTTGCACCTCTTCGATGTAACTGAACAACCGCGACTCGCCGTACCAGGGAGAAAGCGTCCGTACAGGTATTCGCATCGCCGCCGGTGTGTAAGGCAACGGCGGAAAGGTTGCTAGCCGATCCTCATGGCAACCGTAACACCCTTGCACTTCGCCGGGACGGACAATGGTGCCGCTTCGCATTGATTGAATCATCATTCTGTTTTCGTCCAGGATTTGAAAATACAAAAACGTGTCTGCCGGAACCTCGAAGTTCACACTACCGTCCGCCTCGACGGGCACCGTGCCGAGGATTCGCTTGTTGTTAAAATCCCTCCATGCCATCCCGGGTGCCTGCTGACCGGTGCCGCCGTCGTATGCAGGATTCGTCCAAGAACGTTTCTCCGGCGACTCGACCACACGCAAAAACTTGACCGAACCCGGCTCGACGTTCTGCATGCCAAAACCTTCATACACGTTGGAGACATAGAAGGTGCCGGTCGTTTGCGTCAGATCAACCCGGTCAACAATCACCGGCGGCGGTATGGTCGCAACGAGCGGAATAGGATCAAAACAACCGGGACCATCTTCGTGAACGAGCGTTGCTCCACCGCCGCGCTCGAGTACCCAAATTCCTGTAACATCCCCTCTGCCGACCGTTCCCGATGCGAGAAAGATCGTATCGGAGAGCGGAAAAGGGTCTTCAAATTTCTGCGTCAATCGGTCGAAGCGGTCATAAAGATCAACGCCGGTTTCCTGCACGAGGTTCATGGCATCGGGAGGCCACGTTTGGAGAATCGGTTCCTTTCCATCGAGACCAAGTCGGCGGTCAATGAGCCCGATTGCCCCCCAGGGTTTATCGTGGCACGAAGAAAGTGTCGCCAAAAAGACGGAACTCTCGCCTGGTAATACGATAGCATCAATGACGGCACCGGGGGACGCGGTGTTGTTTCCCCAGTAGAGTGCATGGTTCGTGCCGTCGGGATTGGTCGTCCAAACTCCCTGTGCGTCGCCGAAGTTACGGTCAACGTACTCCCAGCGGTAATACATAATGCGCCCATCGGGGAGCAGGTTCGGATGCCCCTCAAAAAGTGTGCTGTGCCCGATTTGCAAGATATTCGACCCATCGCCGTTCATCGTGAACAGATTGCAAACGATGTGCCGATTGCACATGCAATACTTCGGTTCCCGCGTGGAACCGAAAACGATTTTGCCGTTCGGCAGATAGAGCGGATCAATGTCGGATACGCCGGGAAGAAACGTCAACTGCTTCAAAATGGTGCCGTCGGCTTCGGAATCTTTACCGGTCAAAATAATCGGCTCCGAAACGGTACCAATATCGGTATTGAGTTGTAGTTCATAGATATTGTAATCGTCCGCAATGTCTTTGCGGATTGAAAGCAATACCTTTGTCGCATCGAAATGAAGTGCCGGATCGCGGACAATGCCGTTGGGGAGTTCAAGTAATGTCCGCACGGTGCCGTCTGCCGGATTCCAGATACGGAGCGAACTGCCTCCTCGGAAAAGATGCGTACTGATTTCGCCAGTCTGAAAGAGCGTTTCCGTGTTATGATGATCGTAATTGTATTGAGGTCGATTAACGTAGAGAATCGGGTGCCCTAACTTTGCGATTGTCGCTTTTTGTCGTTCGAGTTCAAGTTGTTTTTCTCTTTCGGCTGCCACTTCGAGAATTAACCTGCGGAGTGCTGTTCGGTCAATATCAATGGCTCCTTCGGCTCGGAAATAATCCATTCGGATATGCGCCCAGGGACCGGTTTCTTTATCGACGACTTGCAGAACAAACGGCTTGCCAATAAGATCGCTTGTATCCCAAACGACTTCGTCGAGTTTTTGCGTATTTTGTCCTTGTGCCTTTCGGATGGGTTCGCCGACACCGCCGTCTTCGAGAACCGGACAAAGACCGACATAGGTGTTCGGTCTGCGTCCGCCGCCGACGAGGAGTTTGGCTTCATTGCCGCTTAACACAAATACGGGAGACTCGATGACACAGATCGTATCATCGGTCGGCGCGGCATTTGCCGTCGATTCAAGCGTCGTCAGATAGTAGGTGCCATGTTTATCGTAGGGAACACGTTCGTCATGAAATTCCTTGTCCCGTGAGCCGATGGGTTTCGTGTTCGCACCTTCGATGATTGCCCAACCAGAGCGGGCAAGATCGCCGGTTTCAAAGTCGAAGACGATGGACTGTGCCATTGTCAATGCCGTTACGGTGCAGAAAAATACGGAGGCTAGAATGTTGATACGCATGGTATTGTTCCTTTGGCTACTGATTGAGAGAATTGTACACAAGAGATTGCGTTTTGGCAACATGTCGAGAGATATACTGCACACGGATAGGAATTGTCTTTCCCGTCATTCCCGTGCAGGCGGGAATCCAGACGAAAGACATGAACCCTGTTTCCTAGGCTCCCGCTTTCGCGGGAGTGACGGGAAAACCGAACTTGTGAGCGACGTGACAAATACCGTGCAAACCGGCTTTCGTACCTTGCTATTCCCGCTTCTGCATGGTAAAATGAAACATGGTAAAATGACACCAGGTAAAATGAAACTGATCGGGAAGCCAATACCTGAGAGGAGCGAACCATGTCCGTACAGCAAAGTCCATTGTCTGCACAACAAAGTCCATCGTCTGCACAACAAAGTCCATTGACCTACGAAGGTGTCCTTGAAATGCTTCGGGAAACCGGTGAACGGATGCGGGAAACCGAACGAATCATTCAAGGAATTGCCCGACGGCAAGAGGAAGCCGCCGACCGGATGATCCAAGAAATTGCCCGACGGCAAGAGGAAGCCGCTGAGCAGAGGAGGGAAACCGACCGGAAAATTCAGGAAGCCGCCGAGCAGAGCGCCGAGCAGAGGAGGGAAACCGACCGGAAAATTCAGGAAGCCGCCGAGCAGAGGAGGAGGGAAACTGACCGGATAATACAGGAAACCGCCGAACAGGGGAGGGAATCCTACCAGAAACTCGAACGATTGTTTCAGGAAACCTCCGAGCAAATGAAGGAAACCGACAAGCAGATCAGGAGAACCAGCCAGGAGATCGGAAAACTCGGTTCGCGCGTCGGAGACATGGTGGAAAATATGGTCGGCAGTGGAAATATCGTTGCCCAATTTCGTGACTTAGGACACCACGTCATCGCCCATAGCCGAAGGAAAATTTTTGGAGAACGCGGAACCGATGCCAGCGGACAGATCGACCTGTTTCTGGAAAACGGTGACATCGCCATTCTCGTTGAAGTGAAAACCACCCTAAAAAATGATGACATTCTCGATCATATCGAGCGAATAGAGAAATATCGCCGTTGGATCGATGTGTCGGGGAATAAAAAAAAACAACGCTACATCGGAGCCGTTGCCAGCCCCTTTGTCGAAGAGAATGTCGCAAAATTCGCACACAGAAAAGGATTCTACGTCATTACCCAATCCGGGGACCTCTTCGAAATCATGACACCGCCGAAAGGATTCGAACCCAAAACATGGTAATCCATGCCATGAATCCAGAAAAATTTGTTCGTTACTATACTGCACACGGATAGGAATTGTCTTTTTCGTCATTCCCGCGAAAGCGGGAATCCAGACGAGAGACGTTCCCCGCTAGATTCCCGCCTGCGCGGGAATGACGGGAAAAAGTGCAATTTGCTCCCGGGTACAGTATAGCAAAGAAGGAGTATATAACATGGTCATGACAACAGCAGAAAAATTATTTACCGATGGCGAAACCAAGGCTGGCAGGGCACTGGTTTTAGAGGCTCTTCAGACAAAATTCAAGACAGTGCCGGAAAACATTGAACAGGCGGTCAATCAAAAGAACGACCTGATTGCGTTGAAATCACTGGTAGCGCAAGTCATCATGAGCAGCACTCTGGAAGAGTTCGCCGAAGGCTTGTAAAGGGCAAACGAAAACACGGAAATCGGGGTATCGAACGCATCACGATGCTTTCACGAATCCCCGAAAATCCGTTCGCTCGCTGCCTGCACGTACTCCGGTTTGACTTCCAAACCGGCGAAGCAGAAGCAAATCTGCTGTACTCGGCGGAACCAACTCCTGCGTATACTGTACCCGGGATCAAACGGGCTGTTTTTCTTTCACTCGTGAGTACCCCCTCTCCCTCTGGGAGAGGGGACAAGAAAACGCCATTGTGCAAAAACGCCATTGTGCAAAAAACGCCATTGTTTAAACGTCCAATTTTGCCCAAAGATACGATTGCACTTTGGGGGCATGAAGGTAATTGGGGGCATGAAGGTAGTCAGTCGACCGCCGGGCGACTGGTGCGGTACGCACTGGGACGACCGATACGTTTCCGGTCGTCCCAGTCGGCTGTCGCCGACCAACCGCCCGGCGGTCGGTTGGCTACCCTCTGGATTCCCGCCTGCGCGGGAATGACGGAAATTGAGCAAAACGGAAATTGAGCAAACTTGTTATACTGGAACCGGTCTGAAAATGTCCTTTGCGGTCTTTGCGAGTTCCTTTGCGTCCTCTGCGTTAAATCTTTCAAACGCAAAGGACGCAAAGAATTAAAAAACGACCAATTTGTACCCGTTT
>Ga0123353_10012803_pt1 | contig 11963 bp, 8 predicted proteins | sample TergutLab28metaG_3_FD_92763 | JGI IMG/M metagenome (GOLD analysis project Ga0123353, IMG submission 92763) | Labiotermes labralis P3 segment gut microbial communities from Petit-Saut dam, French Guiana - Lab288 P3 | ecosystem: Host-associated > Arthropoda: Insects > Digestive system > Gut ... | reverse complement strand
TAAACTTATTATAAAACAAGATTTTATGTATTAAGTTGGTTAATTACTAAGAGAATAGCGAAGTTTAACCTTTTTATGAACATTGCTGCTGTGTTAGCTGTTTTTATTTTTATCTGAGACCAAAACATATAGAAAAAACCAATTCAGTTCCTATCAGTATTTTAGAAGGCATAACAAACGTTTGGAAGTGATGAGAGGTGCTTAAGTTAATCCGACTCCAAACTCCTGCACAGTTAGAATTGGGGTGCAGAAGCCGAACATTATTTATATAAAGTCCCAGGTTTCATTCAACATTGATTACACATTGCAAATATTCCAGCAATTTGTAAAGGAATGCGATTCGGTATGAGAAATTTCGATAACAAGGTTAATATTCTAACGGAAACTAACGCCCATGGTAGTTATTATGGAATGGGCTGGCGCTAACACTTCTGGCATGGAAACGGATACCAACATTTTTCAACACATGGAACAAAATATGTTGTTTCTTTCCATGCGAGAGTGCAAATGGATTTCTCGAGTAAGGGAAAGACAGAAAAGGATGAAGGACTGAGGGTTAGGAACGACAGAATGGAAAGCGCTTTCTATCGTTCTCTCCTACTCACAGGAAAGAAATAAAGAACAAGATATTTTGTATTCCAGGTTGCGCAATCCGTTTCCTGTTCCTTTTATTTGGGTTCTTTTGACTCCTTGGCAACTTCAACTTTGGGTAGCGGGGTGACAGTACATCGAATGAATTCGTGTGAGGTCTGCAACTTGTAATGGATTGCTAGCCTACGTTCAGGGGCATATAACAAACCTCCAAATACGACTGACCTTTCGCCCAAATTCATCATTTCATACCGCTTCTATTTTACTGTAAATTAACGGTCTGAGTTATTTCGTACAAGCTCGAGACGATAAAAATAAAACTGGTATAAAGTACGTGCTTGAGAATAACATTCATGGGTTCTTTCTTAATTCCTGTTGGTCTAATCGACCGAATTATCTGTTCAATTAGACCACTAACTAATTACGCTAAGGCCGTAAAACATAGAGAAATCATCTGCGAGAGAAAAACATGAAAAAGACTTATCTTCGAAAGGAACACAACAGTTACTGGCACATAAGCTGCAATTCCAGTGTTAAATGTTTTGTTGCGCCTTGTTTCCAGGATACTTGTGTGTAATGCTTCGTTGGTTACGGAAATGGAGACGTAATTTTTGTGTCACAGGCATTTCGTACATTACACATGAATGGGGATTATACGACTTGTACAGCATAATATGAACAGGGTCTGCTGTTTGCTCCTCTTCTGCTCTCTAGGGTTACGAACGCAATATCTTTAATGGTGATATTTAGGACCTATCCGTATATGTTCAGTTTTTGTCATACGACTCACACGGCGAATTTTCTTTATCAGTTACATGATTCTTCTCGGCGGACTTTCTGCATTTTACTCGTGGTCTGTTTTCGCTGCTAGTCACTTGTCATTTAGTGTCACATAAATCACTCAGTTTAATGAGCACAGTTAAAATTGCAAAAGTGTAAAACATCCAAACTAACTTCTAACATATTTCCACCTAAGACGTCCTAATTACAGCACAAAACTTCCATCCCTTCACGCGAACTTGTGGTGAGTTAGGAAACTAATTAAAATAATTTCTTTTCCAATCCCTTCTCTCCAGTGTTCACCATCTGAAACGAAACTACATCCCACCCTTTCCCAGCCCAATTCCAGCAGTTTAAAATTAGTTTCTTCCTTTGTAATTATCAAAAGGTCATGTACAATTTATTCGAGGCTCTTCACTGTAAATTAATCATGAATAACAGTTACAAGTTTAATACAAATTTCCCACAATGCTGTTTCCATTGACGTCAAAGACGCCGAATTTTTAAATGCAATGCTTTAGCTCTCACAAGAGTACAGCAGTTCCCAGATTGAAGATGTGCTGTTTCTTTTGTACAATTATTCATATTACTTAAACCAGAAGTTAACTTCAGAATTACCGAAGACTGAACTTATAATCTGGAATAACGGTACTTCAGTTGGTATATGGCAGTATTTCACTTTATTTTATTGTTAAAATCTAGGGGTTAAAACACAAACATAAACATACAAAGCAGTTCCAAAGGCTTCTACTGATACCTCGTCATATCCCCGATCTGCCGGCAACTTATTGCTTTTGTGCGGTTAGCCGAAGACCAAAGCGTACGAAACACGCCTTCCTAGCATTCCACTTCAAACAACATATTGGCAGTGTACTGAAGCTTTCTATAAAAACCAGCTGCACCGTGTAATGAACGGCTCTATACCAAATGCAAGACTACAAATCTGGTGATTGAGGTCAACTGCGAAACGTAATTTTCAAATGTTGACGGTTATGATTAATCCTCCAATAAACCAAACCTTTATGTGTGTGTGTGTGTGTGTGCTTTATTAGTATATATATATATACTAATAAAGCACACCATTTTGTTAATTAATTAATTTATTTATCACCCCACAAGACTAAGTTTTTCCTTGAAAAAATCTCGAAAACATCCTGCGCCTTAACACTCTCAGCTCGGCAAATGTGGTGCGTCTTTTCACTTTGTAGCATCTTATGAGGCAGGAAATATGGTATTTTATTTAAAACCGCCAGTTATGATGCTGCGTTCTGTATCCACTGTCAGCTACCAAAAAGTAAGAACTCTCTTTGCCCTTTTACACTGCTGAGAGTAGAGTTTAACTCTCCAAACGCTGCTGTCCACGTCCATCTAAACAGCTGGAGCAATTAAAAGAAAACTGTTTTTTTATTCCGTGCCTTAATAACAAAATTGTACATAAAATTACGTAAAAAATACCACCACAAACTGCGTAGTTCACTCACCAACAAATGCACTATTTGAAAACTTGGTTAAAAGTTTTAAATTTTCATTAAAATACACAATAACATCGCTCCTACATGTTTCGGTCTTTAATGACCATCATCAGGGAGCTTTATCTGTACCTGACCTAAGTTATATTTATGTTAAAACACTCGGTAAAATTACGTCGTTATATGTATTTGGTGATGTGGCAGCATGTCGCAGAGCGGCATGTGTGTTGTGTGCTGTGCAGTGCAGTTGGCCTGATGATGACTCACTGTAGCTAAAACATGTTGCCAAGATTTTAACTTTTAGAAGTTGCTGATTAATATATGTTGTGTTACTGACGTAATAAATTGTTACACTTTCATAATTTTGTTTACACGATCATTTCTCATAGAAAATAAATCCATAACAAATTAATTTTAAGCTCATGGTTCCGTGCATCGTAATTCAACATTAATAAAAATCCAACCAGATGCAACATTATGCAGATATTTATTTACTGCAGAATCACTCTACATGTTTCGGGTGTCACAGCACGCATCATCAGGAGTACTAAAAACTGTAACCGCAGACTCCGGTACAGGTCATAATATTGGTACAGCTACTTCCCTCCAACGTGGCCTACTGTGACACCCGAAACATGTAGAGTGTCTTTGCAGTAAATAAATATCTGCATACTGTTGCATCTGGCTGGAATTTTGTTAAAATTCCATAACAAATGGTACGAGATTTGAGGTTCAACCTACGATTATGAAGACTGGCGTTTTGTTGTGCGACTTCTTATGTCTGATAGAAGTTTATCAACCATTTTCAGAAAACCTTTGCCTCCATCTTCAGGGCAGAACTAAGATGAAGTACTCCCCCCGAAATTTTGATAGCAAATTGTCACAGCCTAGAAGACAATGTTACAAATTTGTAGTTATGTGGGGAAGCCTAGAGTTCATATCAACAGTGCCGCGTTTTGAAATCTTGTGTCATACAAGTTCCACTTTCCTTTACCTTGCATTTAAATCAATACATTTGTCGTAGAATTACCGACGAAACAACATACGGCAGTATATGTACTTTTATTAATAATGTGTTCATCGTACAGCAAGACTAACTGCCGTGTCGAGTCTCCTTCGTTTGTTTTTCTAATGGCCGCACAAGGATTTACTGCTCTTAAAAGCAGTAATTGTTATCCCTTCGTAAATGGAAGACTTGATTAACGTCATTTTCAACAAAATATTTTGAACGCTCTTGTAATATATGTAATTTTATATATGCAAATATTTTATATTGAAGACTACTACTACTACTACTACTACTACTACTACTACTACTACTACTACTACTACTACTACTGCAACCGTAGCACGCATGGGAAATTACAAGCCAAAGAATTCCATAGAGAATGTCAGTAAGAAAACTTGAATGGTCAAGGCTAGGGTCACCTAGACACGGTGGGAGACTAGACTACCATTAAAATGCACGTTAAAGGAACAGGAAACGAGATGTGGGATGGATTCAACTAGTTTCAAACTAGACCCAGTATAAGACTAGTGTGGAGACGGCTTTTGGGGTTTACAGAAGGAATGTAATTTTTTCATTACCTAAACGACTAACAGCGTTTCGAAAAGACTATGCTCCGACAAGATAAGTTTGGACGCTTTTTAAATGGAATTTCAAGCTGTCTCCAAGAACGTTAACCGTATCTCTAACCCAACAGAAGTCACATTCAAACTATGTCAGTCCTATTACGCCATTACACAAAAGCACATTGTATTCGTACAGCACGATGGTTTCGAGGTGATTTGCTATCAATCGTCAGTTAATGATGAGATATTTGAACGTAACTTACAAGCTTGTCATTTAAAATAATCCCCTAAGATATAAATGTAATCAGTACAACTGAAATCCCCCTATGCAACGTGTCATAATGCATTATAATCCAACTGTACATACCTAAAGCTCTTGGATCTACGTGTATCTTGTTGAATCAGAATCTATTTCGAAATACGGCAAAGCTTCCCTGTGAATGCAATCATGCACACACCAATAAAAATTCAAAGCAGTGTTGTCAGATTGCAGGTTACATGACGTTTTGTTAGTTACTTTGTTATTTCGTGCGCGGAATGTTTAGCGGAAAAAGAGTTTATATTTTAGGTTTATCGCCTTGTCAATATGAAAATCCAGGGCTTCCGAACAATGGCGAGGATTGACTGGGGAGATTTATCTCTAATACAATATGGAGGGTCCGCATTTTTGTTTATCTATCTCGTTACTCTGCATTGCAAAACGATTTGCCAAAGCCGATGATGCGGATGTAGTACCAGGGGGAATCAAATTGCGTTGAAGTCCTGCGATAACTCTGTTGCTTTGCAAAGAAGTGATAATGTTTCTATTCCACTTTTCCTGCGATTAAAGGAAAAAGTAGGCCCACGGAACCACTACGCTCTATGTCTTTGCGTGTCTGTACTATTCTAACTTTTAACTATTATGCCAGTCGTGGACACACTTAGGCTCTAAATTCTAATATCCAATAACGAACAGTAACAACAACATGGCCGACGGGAGAATCTGTGAGGCGGGAGCGACACTAGCGCCACTCACTATGGCGTCCTGAAAATGCGTATGGTAACAAGCCTTGGTAAAATTTATTATCCATACCAACAAATGCACAACATTTATATATGAGTATTATCAATATTTTATACGTCGTAAATCCTCCTACGTGTTTCGATGCATCCACATCATTTTCAGGGAGTCTTGTCCTCCTACTTTTTTGAAGTTCAAGAAATCATTAAGGTTATAAAATCTATAAAATCAGTAGATTAAAATGTTTAAGTGATCACTACAGTTGATGATAAAATACAATATATAAAACACTGTGAGCTATGTCAACTTTTATAATCACAGCACATGGTAGTACTTAAGATATATAAAATATTGTTAAAGTATATATATTGTGCGTTTGTTTGTCTGGATAATAAGCTGTACAAGACGCGTTGTCCATACATAAAAAATTTTGGAAAAATATTGAATTATTTTAGGGTAATATTTCTGTAGGTGTGGAATAAGAAACTGAAGGCCACGCGAAATTTTCCTTGTTTTTCGGTTTGAAGAGGGTAGGTAATTAACCATTATAGCTTGGCATGTGGCATTTAGCATGAAGACAGATCATAACCCTCGTGCATACGAATTATGTAAGTAAAAAATTATGATGTAAAACTCTGAGGATTAAACAGGCAACAAGTTCAAGATATGCAAGGTCAAGCTATTCTTGTGCGCCTAACGAAAACTGACGGGGGCGCAACAGTTCAGCTCCACGCGTTCTTTATCTCGACACTAGATAGGACAGTGTGGTCACCACGCACCGGCCGTTGCAGCCTCCGGGAAAAAGCTTCCGTTAACCATGGAATGGGAGGCTGGTTGAGCCTCATAGACGGTATGTACGCTTGAGTGCCGGGAGCAAAACCACGATACCTCAAGCCACAGATCTCGTCAACTAGGTACCAAACCACTTCTCTGGGCACCAGAATTTACGAATCTATAACATTCGCCTCAATCAGGAAATAACTTTTAATAGCACGATACGTTTAAGAACTCATCTGCATTTGTTACTACTTTTATAACAAGTCAGATGCGTATGTATTAATATGTATGAGCCTGTAAAGAGAATTTCAAAACTGAAATTGCTACAGCAGTTTAAAGTCATTCAAGAAAAGGATTCAGAAAATAATATATGTTTCAGTTTATGTTTTCTCCCTGTTTTCGAAGGAGAATAAAATGAGATGTACATAATATGAAAGCCTAGGCATTCAACGGCACAAAGCAACAGTCAGACGAACAAGAAGGAAGTGTGTAACAAATCGCGTTACTTCGTTTTGCAGAATAAAGGGAAACAACCTGCTCCAGCACTGCTGCAGGACGTCAGTCGAGTGTTCTCCCTATACTGGGCAGAGATTATTGGGTATTCTGCGACATAAAAGAAGAAGAATGAGACATCGTCCGACTGCAGTTTTATGAAAACGTCGCTGCACTGACTTGAAGCCCATGGCCAGTGTTAGGGCAGAAAGTTACACGTCAAAAAGTGTAAAACTTATGTCTTATTTAGAAACACAGGTGCAATGACAACAAAATTATAGAGTAAGACGGCTCAAACGGTACAGTTTCCTAACTGAATTCGGGGAGTACACGGTTCGACTTTCAACAGAGACACCAACTGTCCAGAGATTTTTCGTGTTCTTACTCACCTTCGCTAAGCAAAGTCCCAGTAATACACCCCGTTTTGAGATCCGAAAACTGGAGACAGCGAGGGGCGGCACTGAAGTACTGCACCCTCAGTGGAAGTTATTCACTGTCAAGTTCCGGAAGATTAGACATGATGGTATAAGCACTACATTTGGCGCGTAGAAACTCCTAAACATTCTTCATTAAGTTAAACAAAAATTAAATTAGTTCATTACTAATTGTGTTACTTAATTGGATTTGAATTGTTTGACGTGTCGAGAACCAATAACAAATTTTGCTCAGTCCATTACCGATCCCCCGGTAATGTTTGACATTTAACAGCCTTATAGCTTACTGTTTTGGGGGTTCGGAGAGGTGACTGCGAGTTATTGGCAACATCTTGCCCAGTTTTGATACAAAATATTTTAATTTATTTCAGACTATACGATGCGTAAAACAAATCACAGAATATATTGTTTTTTTATTGACTTATTTATTGTTCACTCCTCCAGTAGGGGGTTAGATAACTGTTCAGGAGAAATGGATATATCCCCGTAACGAGACGACAGCTTATTGCAAAGTTCAGCAGGCATCCTCCTTCTTGTTATTCATATAATATTCAGAATCATATCTGAATACATACAATATCGTAAGTTTTGTAGGCATAGAAATGAACAGAAGGTAGTTACACCACATTCAAATATGTTTTCGGCACATCTTGATAAGAGTTTGTTTTCCTGTGTCACTGCGGCCCAACGCAGGCCATGACCTCCTCATTCTTGAGGTTTCTAGGTCACACACAACGACGCATCACAGTCGGTAGGACTTCTCTGGACGAGTGATCATCCCGCCGCAGAGACCTCTACCTGACAACACACAACACTCAACACAGACAGACATCCATGCCACCGGCGGGAATCGAACCCACAATCCCAGCAAGCGAGCGGCCGTAGACCCACGCCTTAGACCGCGCGGTCACTGAGATTGGCCTTGATAAGAGTATACAAAATCAAAACTCTGAATCTAAGATCCTTGACAAGCTGACCGCTTCTCAGCTAGTCCAGTAATTCCCCTATTTTATGGAACCCGAAGGTTCATTACCGTGTTTACATGTGCCCACCACCAATCCGTATCCTGAGCCAGATCAATCCAGTCCGTACCCCCCTCCCCCAACCTGCTTCCTGAAGATCAGTCTTCATAATGTGGTTTGGGATAGCGCAGTCGGTATAGCGACTCGCTTAGAATTGGATGGCCCGGGATCGAATCCCAATGGGGGCGAAAATTTCCGCTCCCGTCCAGACCCACCCTGGGGTCCACAGTGGGTGCCGGGTCTTTTCCGGGGAGGCGGGGGCGTGGCATTGACCACCCACCCCTATCTAGCGCCGAGGTTAAAGAAAGAGTAAAAATATACCTCTACTCCTCCTCTGGGCCTTCGTGGCTTGTTCTAGGGTGAACGTTACCTTTACCTTTACCACTTTAATATTATCCTCGCATGTGCGCTGGGTCTCCATCCCTCAGGTGTCCCCACCAAAAGCCTGTATACAACTCTCCTCTCCCCAATACATGCTACATTCCCTACCCATCTCAATCGTCTCGATTTGATCACCCGAATAATATTTGGTGAGGAGTACAGATCATTAAGCCACTCATTATGTAGTTTTCTTCACTCCCCTGTTACCTCGTCCCTTTTAGGCCAACTGTTCTCCTCTGCACCGTATTCTCAAACACTCTCAGGTTACGTTCCTCCCTCAATGCAAAAGACCAAGTTTCATCTACAAATACGTAGGCCCTATGTATTATATTATATTTGGTACCTGTTCTTTTGTACCCACTAAATAATTTCTCAAAATAGATTCTACTCCGAATAATAACTTACTTTTCTGTTACGTTCAGGATATGTCGTTTCTATTTATATTTCAGTATGATCTGCATGAGGCTAAATTCCAGTTTTATCACGAATTCGGAACGTTCAAATGAGAGTAAATACTGTTGTCCTGTTTGTCATGTATCCGACAGCTGTCAAAAAGTAGCGACATCTCTGGGGAACAACACAGTTCACACGCCAGATTGACACAGCATGTGTGCGAAACGTACAGGGCTCACTGCTGGTGCATTGGGGTCCGGTGCAATTTTCGTGGGATTCGACTTTATGTAAGGATTGCTTTGTGAAAATAACGCAACTAGAAATTTGGAACATGTGTTAAAGTACTGCCAGAATCAATGATGCGCTCAGAAAGTCACGGGGCATGAAAAAATATTAAAAATGATTGTATATCATAATTTTGTCACATTTCAGATGCACTATTCTAAGCGACTATACTCTCCACAGTTATGAAATTTGGCACAAAGTTAACAGAGGTTTTTCTGAACTTATTTACTCGCCTGTAAACATATTGTAATAGACGTTTCTGATAAAACAAGGTAAAGCAGTCCCGTTACAGGCCTGGAGTGGCCCAGAGGGTTCCAGGAAGGTAAGGTTCCCAGATTACATGAGAACGGCACAGGATGGTGGTAAGGTTGTCAGCCTTACGCACCGGCCGCCTTTACCCCCAGGAAATGCTCCTGGTAATAATTTCTGTTAGAGGCTGAGTCGACCCCAGGGCCATACTGCGATCGGAAGGATTATGTCAATGAAAAATTCCAATGACACCATCTGGAATCGAACCAGCGACCTTCCGATTTGTAGCACAGCACCTTAACCACTGTGCTACCGCGAGGTTTTTCTGATATAATTTTAAAAAATGCTTTTAAAAAACAAAATAAAAATACTCTTATCAGAAATTTTACAAGAGACAGCAGGAGGTACAGATAAACTTGAAGTAGGCCTATTCGTATACAAAGATTCGTAACTGTAAAGTTTGATGTACTCCAAAATGTGATAAATTGGAATTTATAATATCAGGCTAAATCAGACCAATCGGAATATTAAAACGACCTAATGCAAATACAAGAGTGGTTATTGCTTTCTAAATGATACTAGCGTATCATAGCTAGATGTGGTTTCTGGATTTTGTTGTTAACGATGAATATTTGGGTTTAATAAAATAGGGAATATAATTAATGAGCACCGTGTCAAATATTTAACAACTGCAAAGCAAGCGGCAAAGTTAGTTAAGCACTACGCAATGAAGGTGGAAGGGGAAGTGGGATTAAGGCTCCGCGCATTCTGAACCTAGACATTTGATGGAGATCAGTGGTCAGGTTCACGATCTATCCACTTTGAACACAAAAAGCCAAAGTATCCGTTTTGCGGGGGTTTAGAATGCCTAAGGGAAGCGGAGAGGGAGAAAAGAAACCCAGCCTCTCCCGGGCATGAAATCCCGGTCCGACGGTACCCGCGCCCTAGTCAAAATACTGACTGAAATGTCCCAACTCCATGTAATTAGTGCGCCTATCTTACTCTATTTTTTTATGTTTATTTAGCGACCCTGTTAGCAGTTTCGCTTATAGTGTAGGATGTTAGTATCAGAGTGAAAAGTGAATTTTAATTCATGTAGAAGAATACGGTGGTGGTGTGTATTAGGGTAACTTAACATTCCGTATTTGACGGCACGGAACGAGTAAAACCCTTTGAAACCTCAGGATTGTGTCTCTACAGACATCCGAATTGGGGAATCACACATAAAATCCAGCAGCGTCATCATTTCAGCCACCTTCGCCGTTAATGTACAATCCTAAAACGCCGTGAACATGGCGAGAATTTTCAGAGTGTATCAGAAGGAAGAATCTCCTTTATCACATGTTTCAAATACAGGCAGAGAATGCGAGAATGTAACGGAACTTGAAACTGTAGTCCACACAGCACACTCGTGTCGTTGAAAGCTGAAATAAAGCCACAATATGGTAATCCTTTTGCTGATCTGCGTACGTGTTTAACATAATTTGTGGACTCCATTTCATGCGTTTCCCGCGAACTGCCAACATTTAGTTTCCAATAACCAAGTGCCATTAATCGAGCAAGTAAGTTCAAGAAGGTATGGCTGCCGACATGCTTTCGAAGATTCCTTGTTCGAATCTCAGCAGCGAACACCGACATTCATGCTCAACCCATACAGAGAAATGCATGGAACGTATTATGAAACAGGCGACGAACCTTTCTTATCACATTCTTTCAAGTTCATCCTTTATTAGTCATCCTACATTCGACATTACATGTTTTCAGCCTATCGTATTTTTTCTTTCTTTTGGCATAACAGCCCCCAGTGGGGCAGGGCCTCCTCATTCACGAGGTTTCTAGATCACACACAACGACGCACCATAGTCGGTAGGACTCCTCTGGACGAGTGATCAGCTCGTCGCAGAGACCTCTACCTGATAACACACAACACTCACAACACACAGACAGACATACATGCACCCGAGGGGATTCGAACCCACAATCTCAGTGGGCGAGCGGCCGCAGACCCACGCTCTAGGCCGCACGGCAACTGGAATTGGCTGTCAGCCACTCAAAGTGTCGTTAAATGAAATGCAAATTAACAAGACTGCCGTCGGGCGCAATGTTATATATTTCCCTGAGCATTCGGACGCTGTAACTGAGTCTCGTGGCCAGGATTTTCGTAAGACGTACATTCGGTTTCTAGGCATTTCCCAACAGTACGGTGTAAGGCACGGCCATACTTCACAACGCGTCATCCTTCAGAGAACTACTCTTGTCTTAAAGCAAATGCCATTTTTTAAATTTGAATAAAGGTTGACCAACTAGATGACACTTGCTTTATTATCTACTGCTCAACATGTTTCAGGCGTTAATACGTCCATCTTCAAGAGCTTGCGACTACTTGTTGCATTGTGTAGGCTGACTTGAGGCGTGCTGCACTCGGATACCACATCACCAACAGACAATCCCGCTACATAACACCAGCACGCCTCAAGTCAGCCTACACAACACAACAAGTAGTCGCAAGCTCCTGAAG
>Ga0123353_10012801_pt1 | contig 11963 bp, 12 predicted proteins | sample TergutLab28metaG_3_FD_92763 | JGI IMG/M metagenome (GOLD analysis project Ga0123353, IMG submission 92763) | Labiotermes labralis P3 segment gut microbial communities from Petit-Saut dam, French Guiana - Lab288 P3 | ecosystem: Host-associated > Arthropoda: Insects > Digestive system > Gut ... | reverse complement strand
GAAGCGGTGACGATTAAGTCAACGACTTCCGCATATTTATGTTGCACAATGGGATCATACGGAAGCGCTTGCGCTTCTCTTACATGAATAAATCCCACTATAATATCGTTTTCGACCGCGACAAAAATATTCGCGGATTCATTTTCGATAGTGCTTAGCGGATAACCACCGGATTCTATAACGGCGTTATAATATTGCGGTTGAAAATTCGCGTTATAAGCGTAAAATTCGGTATATAATTCGCATATCGGTTCAATGTCGTTTAAAACGGCAAGTCGTATTTCCATTTGTTTTTTATCCCTCCGGGATTTATTATATCATAAAATACCGAAAAACGCTATAATTATAGAAATATTTTTAAATACATAAACAACGGGCGGCTATCAACCGCCCATATGTTTTGTTATTTAAATTCATCCATTGTCGTTGCGCCGACGATATTGAACGGCATCTTCTCAATGATATTATTATATTCTTTCACGGCGTCGTTGTATTCTTTGACCTTCAAATTTCTCGCGGCGTCCATGATGATTTCGAACCATTCAGATTCGTGCGGTCCGCTTGCGGCAGCTCCAAAAACTTCCATATACGCCGCGTATTTTTCGCCTGCGGTTTGAGCGGCTTTAAGATGTTCGCACGCCGTACCCAAAGCCTCGTAATCGCCGGAAAACGCCGTCAATTCATAGCCCGCTTCGAGGATATAATCAAGATATGGCTGGATTTGCTTGTCAAAAATCCCCTGCGCTCCTTCGCGTATCTGGAAGAGCGAACGGTATTGACCTATATAAATGGATGAGGCAATGATAATTAACATAATAAAAAACGCTAAAATTCTCTTTTTCATATTGGATTTAACACCGTCCTTTGTAATTTTTAGGAAAAACACCCATCGCTTGCGGGCGTTTTATTTATCATTTCTGGGAGGTCTGCGGTTGAACGGGCGTTTGGGTTTATCGCCTGCGGCTCCGCCGCTGCTTTCCGCGTTATCATTTGCCGGTTTAGGTATGAAATCATTTCTGGGGATAAAATCCGGTTTCGGCAGCGTATCTTTGTGCGACAAATTCATTCTCCCCTTTTCGTCTACGCCGAGGAATTTAACAGCTAATTCGTCGCCGACATTAACCACATCCTCAACTTTTTCCACACGGTTATAAGCAAGTTTTGAAATGTGAACCATGCCTTCTTTACCCGGAGCGAATTCAACGAACGCGCCGATCGGCAGGATTCTGGTGACTTTGCCTTGATAAATTTCACTTTCAACGGGTTCGAATACGATATTCTGAATCAATTTCTGCGCCATCAAACCGCTTTCGGGATTTACTGCCGCAATGAAAATCGTTCCGTCGTCTTCAATATCGATTTTTGCACCGGTATCGGCGACGATCTTCTGAATAACTTTGCCCTTAGTTCCGATAACCTCGCTGATTTTTTCAACGTCGATCTTCATGATAATAATCTTCGGCGCGTACTTGGAAATTTCGTCGCGCGGACCGGGGATAGCTTTGAGTATAACCTCGTCGATTATATAATCGCGCGCGGTATGCGTCGTCGTCAACGCTTCTTTTATGATTTCGGGCGTAAGACCGTCGATTTTGAGATCCATTTGAATGGAAGTAATGCCCTTATGAGTTCCCGCGACTTTGAAATCCATGTCGCCGTAGAAATCTTCAAGCCCTTGAATATCGATCATCGTCATCCAACGGTCGCCTTCGGTGATGAGTCCGCATGAGATTCCAGCAACCGGAGCGGTAATAGGCACGCCTGCGTCCATGAGCGCGAGCGTGGAACCGCAGACTGAACCCTGAGATGTTGAACCGTTGGAAGATAACACTTCGGACACACAGCGGATTGCGTATGGGAATTCTTCTATAGTTGGTAAAACGGGAATAAGCGAACGTTCCGCCAACGCGCCGTGACCAATTTCGCGGCGACCGGGGCTGCGCGCCGTTTTCGCCTCGCCGGTCGAATAACCGGGAAAGTTGTAATGGTGCATGTAGCGTTTGCTTTCCTCTTCGTCGATACCGTCGAGCTGCTGTTGTTCGCCGACCGGAGCGAGCGTCGCGACGGTGAGGACTTGCGTCTGTCCGCGCGAGAACATTCCGCTGCCGTGTGTGCGCGGGAGTATCGCTACTTCGGCGGCAAGTTCGCGGATTTGATCCAAACGTCTGCCGTCGACACGTTTACCGTCGTCGAGCAGCCAGCGGCGGACTACATATTTCTGCACGCTGTATAAAATTTCGTCAAACAACGAATGGCTGTCAGGATATTCTTCGTCGAAACGCGCGTAAACTTTATCGGTAACGACCGCCATGCGCTCGTCGCGGATGTTTTTATCGTCGGTGTCTAACGCGAACCGAATGTCGTCGATTACATATTCTTTGACCGCGTCGTAGAGAACCGGATCGGGGTCATTCGAGATATAATCGAACTTCGGCTTGCCGAGTTCGGCGGCGATTTCGTTTATAAACGCGCAGAGTTTCTTGATTTCTTCATGCGCGAGCATGATTCCTTCGAACATAGCGTCGTCATCTACTTCGTTTGCTCCCGCTTCGATCATAACGACTTTTTCCATGCTTCCGGCGACTGTGAGTTCGAGGTCGCTCTTTTCGCGTTCGGCGGAATTGGGGTTGATGATAAACTGTCCGTCAACCCTGCCGACGAAAACGCCGGCAATCGGACCGTTCCACGGGATGTCGGAAATGGAAAGCGCGATAGACGCGCCGACCATTCCGGCTATTTCGGGCGAGCAATCATTGTCCGCTGACATGACCATTAGGTTCAGCACAACGTCATTGCGCAGATCTTTCGGGAACAGCGGTCTTATCGGGCGGTCAATAACGCGCGATGTAAGAATCGCTTTATCCGGCGGACGGCCTTCGCGTCTGTTGAAGCTGCCGGGGATTTTGCCCACGGCGTAAAGCCGTTCCTCAAAATCGACTGATAACGGCAGGTAATCGATTCCCTCGCGCGGTTTTTGGCTGGCGGTAGCGGTCGCGAGTACGACTGTATCGCCGTACCGCACAAGGCACGAACCGTTCGCAAGCCCCGCCATTTTGCCGTGCTCAATAACGAGCGGACGACCGGCGAGTGTGTATTCAAATGTTTTAAAATTTTCGAACATTTTGTTCCTCTACTTTCTGATTCCGAGTCTTTCGATTATTACGCGGTAACGCGCAATATCTTTTTTCATTAAATAATTGAGCAGGTTTCTGCGGTGGCCGACCATTTGCAACAGCCCTCTGCGGCTGTGATGGTCTTTTTTGTTGACCTTTAAATGCTCGGTCAGATGGTTGATGCGGTGCGTGAGTATGGCGATCTGGACTTCCGGAGAACCGGTATCGCCTTCGTGGGTTTTGTACTCATCGATGATGAGCTTTTTTTGTTCTGCTAACATTTTGGTTTTTTCACCTTTCATAAATTTATTTTTGATCGCTCCCGATATACTCAGTAAACGGCGGGTGAAAACAAACGTGACTCCATCGCAAGATGGATTGTTTCTTTATGTCCGTGAACCGGGTATTCGGTGCAAACTAAATTATTATATCATAGATTTTGGAATTTGTAAAGGGGTTAATTTGATTTTTTTGGTTAGAATCTCCACCAACGCCAATTTGTTGGCTATGGCGGCAGAGGGATTCACCTCTTCGTATTGATCTCCAGCAACTTCGTTTTCAACTCACCTTCCATGCGGTGGAGCTCGTTCTCGGCGGCGCGGCGTTTCGCGCGACCTTCTTCGGTAATCTTTAACACTTCGTCGAGCGTTTGAATCAACGTCGAATTGGTGAACGTGAGCGTTTCGATGTCAACGACGCCGCGTTCGGCTTCTCTGGCGGTTTCAATCGTGCCCATCTTCAATGCTTCCGCGTTACGGCGTAACAACTCATTCGTCATGTCCGTAACCTTGCGTTGAGCGGCGAGCGCGTCCTGCGCGTGAGCGAGACCGAGCGCGATTATCATTTGAGACTTCCACAGCGGGATCGTATTGACGATCGTTGACTGTATCTTCTCCGCGAGTACTGTATCGTTGTTCTGCACCATTCTAATCTGCGGCGCGGATTGGATCGCTACCATGCGCGTCAATTCCAGATCGTATATCTTCTTCTCGAACCGGTCGCACAACGCCGCGAAATCGTTCGCGCTTTGCGCGTCCTGCGCTAATTTCGTCGTATTGGCGCGGTCAAGCAATTCTTTAAGTGTAGTATCGCGCGCTTCATTCAAACGCTTCTTACCCGCGATGATATACAGCGAAATCTCTTTGAAATTAATCAAATTGACGTCGTAGAGTTTGTCGAGCATCGTAATATCCTTGAGTAATTGAACTTGGTGAAGTTCAAGTGCGGAACAAATCTTCTCAACGCTGACTTCGGCTTTGTCATATTTACTTTTCAGCTGGTTCATTTTGTTCTGCGAACGTTTGAACATTCCTTTGAGACCCTTTTGGTTTTCGTCGATTTTTATCATACCCAACTCGTTGACGAGGTTGATGATCATACCGCCGACTTCGCCCAAATCCTGCGTGCGGACGTTATTTAATGCCGAATCCGAAAAGTCCGCAACTTTTCTCTGCGCTGACGAGCCGTATGTCATTATCGTTGAGGAATCCGTCAAGTCGATTTTTTTAATAAATTCGTCGATAATTTTCCGTTCTGCTTCGGTGAGCTGCGATTCGTCAAGGCTTAATTGCATTGAAGTATCTGCTGAATTATTGTCGAGTTTAAGTTCAGGTAAATTATTATTCATTGGATAAGCCTCCTTCTTTGTAACCGCTATTGGCGAGCATTGTTTCTAAAACTTCCGTGTCAATTGTTATATCAAGCGCGACGTCGTCAAGCAACTTTTCAAGCTGTTTGTCGAAAACGGTTTTCATCATATCGACCGCAGCTTCGGTATAGGCTTTTGATTCCGCGTAATCGCGCTCGGCGGTTTTATGTTTATCCAGAACGACGTAATTTTTGAGTAATTTATCGAGCGTCGGCAAATAATAATTGAAGAAACGGCGCAATACCGTGATCTTTTTAGTATTTACGGCGAGATATTCGAGAATTTTACGGCCGTCTTCGATAATTGACGCGATCTTTCCCGCGAAAATAGAATCGGTTAGCGCAATTTTGCCCGTTGAATCATAGATGCTGTTGAGCGTTGACTGCGCGTCTTTGATCGTCTTGTCAACTTCGCCGACTCCGCTTACCGGAGCTTTATACGTTTTGGCGATTTTTATATGCTGCGCCGGAAACATTTGTGAAAACAAAATATAGATAAATATCGACATAGCCGCGGCGATGGCGTAATGGTACCACCAGTACATCGGGAACATCAGGGCGTAAACGAACCACCATACGCCGACGGCGTAAAACGGCACGGGCGACCTTCTCTTTTTTAGTTTGTATACATTGCTGTGCATTTAATCATTCCTCTCAAAAATTTCCTCATATGATAATTATATCATTTCTAACAACCGCTTTTTTTAACAAAGTGTTAATCTTTCACATGCTTGAGGGCAAGTTTACAAAAAATTGTTGAAATATCGTGGAAGATTGGGTATAATTTATTATGGGGGAGTGGTATATATGAAAAAGTTATTTTTAATTTTAACCGTTTTATTCTTATTAACCGCGTGTTCGGCGAAAACACCAAGAGCGAAAGATATTGATACGGCGTTTCTTGACCTAACGTATGAAAAACTTGAGGGCGACTTAATAGGCGGTCACTCAGGTATATCAAAGATAATTATAAAATTTAACGGTGCATTTGATAATATTAATATTAAAGATTTTACAGAAATGATATTAACGAGAAACGGAATCCCCGCCAATAGCAAATTGAAATATGACGGAGAATATTATAAATTAGATGAAATGACGTGGTTTTATTTATCGTTTGAAACTGAAATACGTGAACCGGGTATTTACGATTTTACCGGAAAATATAAAGGCGTAGAATTTAATAATTTTAACCGAATAATAGTTGAAAAGACTCCTCTCACCGATACTCCTGCAAATCCTGATGATTTATATGCTGTAAGTCACGGAGGACGCGGCGACGAAAGCAGTATCGCGATGATAGCATTGAAATTTTTTTCGTTTCAGTTTTCCGGAATTCAACAATCTTTCTACATATCTGACTTGACAGATTTGGAATTTACTTTGAACGGTCAGAAATTGGAATTTAGTTTTATTGGTCATGTAGTCAGGTATTTGTATGTTTTACCCAACGATGATTTTGATACGCATTATGCTTTGAATTTAAACGAAGAATTTTCTGATTTAGGTAATTACAAATTGACCGGAAATTACAAAGGTAAACCATTTACAATGGAATTTACATTACCATTCAGCGAATAAAATTTTAGTTCATCACACACAGAAAGGCAAACAATCTAATGAGAATTTCTCACATGAAAAAAATAATAACAATCGTGTTATTGTCGTTGCTATTAGCAATACTATCATCCTGTGGTCTGATAATCCTGAACACAGGCGAGCAGCCGTTCGTCCCCGAACCTCCGCCTGTTACAGAAACCGAAACCGAAACGGAACCGCCGGAAATAATAATCGTAGATATAGATAATGAAACGACGCGAAAAGTCCGTCCGGTTGATACGGCGGATAATAAGGCAAGAGCGGATAAATATTTAAACGCTTTAACGGTACGCGATTTCGGCGGAGTCGCTATATATATTGCGACCTCTGACGCGGCGATGTTCACGCCGGATGAGGCGGCGACTATCGTTGACGCCGCGAGGATCGAACGTAATCAAATGGTTGAAGAAATGTATAACACCAAAATAATTACTATCGAAGCCGATATAAATACAATATTTACGCAAACTTTAAACGCGTACAACAGCGACGATTATTATACGGACATCATAGCCATACCGCCGGAATCACTTGGATTATTCTACTCAAGAAACTTACTGCTCAATTTAAACATGCTGCCGTTCACGGATTACAGCGTGCAGTATTATTACGACAGAGACGCAATGAAACAGATGTCAGCCGGTTACGGCGTATACGGAATTGTCGGCGAGTTCAATAAAAATATCGATTATTATTACGCGCTGTATTTCAATAAGACTCTCGCGGAAGAATTAGGCGTGGAAAACCCGTATGATTTGGTTTATGACAATAAATGGACGATGGATAAATTCCGCGAGATGACATTGGCGACTGTTTCGTATGACGGCATTTTCGGACATGGTTCAGTGTTGACGGTCGACAATTATATTGATTTTATTTACCTGTCGTCGGGTGAGACGCTTATGGATACAGGCTATAACCAAACTCCTGCCCTGCGTTACGCAAATGACAGGGGCGTCGCCATAGTCGCAATGATGCGGAATCTTTTATACAACGACAGAACATTATATACGGGCAGCGTCGCGTTAGGCGCATTTTACAGAGGAGATATTTTATTCTATGTGGATACCGTATCGAAAATGGAATGGTTTTATGATATGTCGGACACATGGGGGATAGTGCCTTTTCCGAAACTTGATCAGCGGCATAAATATAACACCTATGTGAGTCAGGCGTTCTCCGTGCTTGCCGTGCCGTCAAACAATTCCAATGTTGAGAACATAGGGGCGTTTTTACAGGCCGCTAACGCCGCTTCATTCGGCTATATAACCGACAGGTATTACGCCATTTTACAGCGCAATATAGTGCGCGACAGCGACACGCTAAATATGCTCGACTATATCACCGGTTATAACAGCCGCGGCAAGCTTGCGTTTGATTTTGCCTATATGTTCGGTCCGCAATACGCATATATAGGAGACCGCACATATAGAGCTCTGAGACGTGCAGTGACAGAAAATTATTCATTACAATCATTATATAACGCGTATAATAAAAGCATTATTGAGTATACATCGCGGATTTTTCCGATGAATTTAGGGTAAAGTGTTGACAAATTTAAGGCAAGACAGTCTAATGTCTTGCCTTTTTTCGTTCTTAGCACTAAAGTTTTTGTCCAACTTTTTTCAAAAAGTTGGTAACATCTCCAGAATCGCGGCTTTGCTCTTCAAACCCACAGATTTCTCTGCAATTTTGCCGTCTTTGAATACCAATATCGTAGGAATACTCATAATTCCGAATTTCTTTGCCAAATCCCCTTCTTCATCTACATCGACCTTGCCGATGACAACATCGTCAGCTTCTTCCGCGATTTCCTTAATAATCGGCGCAAGCATACGGCACGGACCGCACCAGCTTGCCCAAAAATCTACGAGTACAACAGAATTTTCATTAATTACATTATCAAAATTTTCTTTTGTAAGCGTTACTACTGCCATTTATATTTCACCTCTTTAAATTAATTGCTTTTTTGACGTTAGCTGTGATATTCGTCGGAGTAAGCCCGTACATTTCAAGCAGCGGCGGAACTTTGCCGCTTCTGCCGAAGCTGTCATTGATTCCCACGCGCATTACGGGCACAGGACAATTCTCGGCGACCACTTCGCATACCGCGCTTCCGAACCCGTTTACAATATTATGTTCCTCAGCGGTAACGATTGCTCCGGTTGATTTCGCATAACGAACAATCAAATTTTTATCGATAGGCTTGATTGTATGGATATTAATCACGGCGGCGTCTATGCCGTCATTTTTTAACAGTTCGCGCGCTTCAAGCGCAATGTTGACCATGATTCCGGTCGCGAAAATCGCGGCATCCTTACCGTCCGCCATCACGATTCCTTTGCCCAATTCCATTTTATAAGTTTCTTTGTCGAACAGTACGGGAACCGCAAGCCGTCCGAACCGTAAATAAACCGGTCCCTTATATTTTATCGCCGCTTCAACAGCCGCGCGCGCTTCAACAGCGTCCGCGGGATTGATTATCGTCATGCCCGGAATTACGCGCATGGTCGCCAAATCCTCGTTGCACTGATGTGTCGCGCCGTCTTCGCCGACTGAGATTCCGGCGTGCGTAGCGCCGATCTTAACGTTGAGGTGAGGATACCCGATGGCGTTTCTGATTTGCTCGAACGCCCTGCCAGCCGCGAACATAGCGAACGAACTCGCGAACGGTATCAAACCCGACGCCGCTAATCCCGCGGCCACGGTGACCATGTTGCCTTCCGCTATCCCGCAGTCAAAGAATCTGTGCGGGAATTTTTTCTTGAATATGAGAGTTTTCGTCGCTTCGGCGAGGTCTGCGTCGAGTACGACTATATCGTAAATGTCGCCGAACTCGGCGAGCGCGTTTCCGTATGCTTCTCTGGTAGCAATTTTATCAGCCATGTTTTTAACCCCCTATCGAAGCGGTGATTTCAGCTACCGCCTGTTCGTATTGTTCTTTATTCGGCGCGGTTCCGTGCCAATGCACTTGGTTCTCCATAAACGACACGCCGTTGCCTTTGACGGTTTTACAGACAATCATCGTCGGTTTGCCTTTTGTAACTTTAGCGTTATTGACTGCTGTTTCGATTTGGTTTAGATCGTGACCGTCGATGACGATGACGTTCCAGTTAAACGCTTTGTACTTTTCGTCAATCGGAGTGGAATTCATAACTTCCGTGATTTTGCCGTCAATTTGCAATCCGTTGAAGTCGATGAACGCGCATAGATTGTCCAGTTTGTAATGCGCGGCGAACATAGCCGATTCCCAAACCTGCCCTTCCGCGAGCTCACCGTCGCCGAGGATAGCGTAAACTCTGTAGTCTTTGTTTTTGATTTTAGCGGCGAGCGCCATTCCGCACGCCGCCGATATGCCAAGTCCGAGCGAACCCGTCGTCATATCGACGCCCGGCACGCTTTTCATGTCGGGGTGTCCTTGAAGATAGCTGTCGATCTGTCTGAATGTTTTGAGATCTTCTTTCGGGAAGTATCCCTTTTCCGCGAGTACGGCGTATAAACCCGGCGCGGTGTGTCCTTTCGATAATACGAAACGGTCGCGGTCTTCCCAATCGGGATTCTGCGGATCGACGTTCATTTCGGCGAAGTAGAGATAAGCGAGAATGTCCGCAATCGACAGTGAACCGCCCGGATGACCCGACATCGCGCTGTGAACGGCTTCAAGCGCGCCCAATTTTATATGTGCCGCAATGTTTTTTAGTTCTTTAATTTTTGCTTGTTCCATTAAATATCCTCCTGATAATGTTAAATATAAATTTATTTTACACCTAAAATTTAACGCTGTCAAATAGATTTTGTTAATATTTTAAAAAACTATTGTAATTTGCAATTTTTTTTAGTATACTAATTGAGGTATGAAATTTATTTTGGGAGAATTGTTGTTTTGAAAAAGTTTTTAATTATTTTTATTGTTATTTTATTTGCACTGCCCATTTACGCGGTAGAACCTGACGGCAATATCGTTATATTGATGTACCACGATTTCAGGGAAAGCGAACTTGATCCGGACGACGACCCGTTGTATGTGACGACCGGAGAAAAATTTAAAAGCGATATGGAAACGCTTCTGGAATTGGGTTACAATTCGTTAAACCTTGAAGATTATTATTACGGCAATTACGACGCAAAAGCGGATTACTTCATCGTGACCGTTGACGACGGGTATATATCGAATTATACCGTTATGTTTCCGATATTGCTGGAACTGGAAATTTACGCCGACATTTTTATCTGCACCGAAAATACTTTGCTTTCCAACCATTTCAAATACGGCGACGCGAAAAAAATGGAGGAAAGCGGTTTTGTTAAAATATACTCGCACTTGACGAAACATCAAAACGTACTCAAATTAAAACTTGACGATTTCATGCGGATAGCGTTCAAGTCGTACAAGTATTTGTCGGACCGGCTGTCGGGCGAACGGTTAATGATGACGGCATACCCGTATGGTTCGTATTCGCGCGAAACGGTGGAGAGTTTGTACGCGACCGGAACGGTTTTCCAATTGGTGCAGGGTAAAATAAATGTAGGGGACGACGATTGGAACGCCGCGGATTACGGCGTGCTTTACCGCGTCAATGTCGAGCATGATTCTGATATTGTCAAGGTTGTAGAGGAGTATATTATGGAGTATTATCATTGATAAAATTTAAATCTTTGAGCCATTCTTTGCATAATGTAGACCATTGAGTCCAAATTGAATGTGTTTGTTCACGCCCAAAACTATGCCCGCCATTCGGGAAAATATGAACAGTAAGAGGCACATTTTTATTGTGAACGGCATTAAAGAATAATAACCAATCTTCAAATAAGAAATCATTTTCCGTACCCCAAAAGAAAATTGGAGGAGTATCTTCTTTTACATTAAAATGCAGTGATGTATGGGTTATATCTTTTTCTGTGAAATTTTCACCCAGTAATATTTTTAAAAAATATTGGTCAAATGTATGAAACGTTATACCCGGATAACATAAAATCTGCGCGTCAGGACGGCACGAGAAACGTTCCACAGGATCGGCGGCTTCTGAATCTCCTAAATCAAATTGTTCTGATAACATGGCCGAAAGATGACCGCCGGCGGAAAATCCCATTACTGCGATTTGATTTGCGTCAATTTTAAATTTATCGGAATTATATCGTAAAAATCTAACCGCGCGTTTAATATCTATAAGTGCATGAGTAGTTGTATATGGAGTAACGCGATAATCTAACACAAAAGCATGGACGCCTATTTTATTTAGCCACTCTGCATGATGAAACGCTTCAAGCGGTTCTTTCCATCCATAACTTCCGCCAGCACATACAATTACGGCGCTCCTCGGAATATCATTTTTAATAATATAAGGAATTATAGACGGTTCGTTTTGTTTTATATCGTTATTCCACATAGGAATTTTATATTTTTCCCATAATGGTAATCTTTCATGTTTTATTATTTCAGATTGCCATTGTTTTTTTGTTTCCCTTACGTATAAATCAAAATCAAAACTCATAAATTATTTTACTTCTCGCAATAATGTTCGAGATAAGTCTCCATCCTATCAATAACATCAGGCGAAAGTTTATTACGCATATGTTCGATAATATCAAGCACCGTAACGATCG
>Ga0123353_10012796_pt1 | contig 11964 bp, 4 predicted proteins | sample TergutLab28metaG_3_FD_92763 | JGI IMG/M metagenome (GOLD analysis project Ga0123353, IMG submission 92763) | Labiotermes labralis P3 segment gut microbial communities from Petit-Saut dam, French Guiana - Lab288 P3 | ecosystem: Host-associated > Arthropoda: Insects > Digestive system > Gut ... | reverse complement strand
TCACTTTATTCAGGAGGGAATAAAATGTTAAGACGCTAGGCAAAGCGATTAGGGGTTTTTCAGTTTTATGCTAAAACTCGCTGGCGAGCTCGGGTGCTCTTTGAGTCACATGGATAAAGGGAATATGATTGTAATTCGCAAAGACGTTACATAACTACATTACTAAATCACACCTTAACAAAATAATTCTTTATCTCCTGTTAACATTGATGTATATATTCTGACACTTCTTGCAGAATTGAATTAGCAGAATACGTTGTGAAGAAGTCAAATGTCAAATAGTCCGTCCGTCCATCCGTCCTCCCACATACTTCATCTCTTACGGTGTTAAAGATATTTCTTTATATTGAATTGGCCATTCGGTGACATACATGCCAAACAACTAGTGAAGACGTTTTGCTGACAGTGCATCTCAGTATAATTATCTCAATATTTAACCAACTTGATGCACAAAATGATTCACAATAAGTTTTATTTCATGCCTCTACATGTTTCGAGCACATGTGCTCGAAACGTGTAGAGGCATGAAATAAAACTTATTGTGAAACAAATTTTTGTGCATCAAGTTGGTTAAATACTGAGATAACTAGTGAAGAGTGTGAGCTTTAACTCTGCAGTACTCTGACGACGCAGATTAGGCCTACTGTTATCTGGAAACTTAGAACTTGTAATTCGGCAGATACATTCTAACTTTCCGGAAGAAATTTTTACTTCAATCGCGATGGTGGTGAATGAAGGGAGCACACTGTGCAAAATAGTGGGTACTTGTCTACGAAAACACAAGGCGTTATAATTCATAAGAACATAATCCAGTGATATTACATATCTGGTATAATGTAAAGCTTTAAATGTTCAAGGAGCATCAACGAGTACCACTCTGATTTAAGGTACAAACTTTGCAGCTCTGCGAACTTGTTTTTCTGCAATCCATCGGCCATTGCGTTCGAATAAATCAAGTTACACTGTGAAGGAAATCCCTGAAGATTTCTCTGAAGCAGTCAGCTTCCGGTTGGAGAATATCCAAGTTATTCGAATGTGAGGCTTGTAAATAAAACCAACTTAGTGCACAATTTATTCTTGGTATATTTATCAATCTCTACATGTTTCGGGCGACTATGGGCCCATCATCATGAGAAACAACTGTGTTTTTGCGACACTTGGTACTTGTTAGCCACCCTGCATACCAGAGAGTCACCCACGCAGAAATGTCGCAAAAATACAGTTGTTTCTCCTGATGATGGGCCCATAGTCGCCCGAAACATGTAGAGACAGATAAATACACTTATAATAAATTGTGCACCAAGTTGGTTTTATTTACAAGATTAGACAGAGATGCAGGTCAACAAAACATCGAATGTGAGACATCTGCTGTTCTTGCCCAGCTGACACCGCGACAGCACCATCTTCATTGCGCACAGCTGCAGACGGCGCTATGTTTAGGAAGTTACGAGTGGAATTACAACCTCATCAGTACCTAGCAATAGTCTTCGTCAGGTTAATTGTGCGAGTTCACATGTTAGATTTCACAGATAATGAACAATTGCCATTCGGACGAAACAAGAGCTCAGCAACAAAATCAGACCGGCTGCTAAATAGGGGAAGTCATTATTGTAATCACTTACTGTGGTATCACAGGATGGTGAGGCAAGTGGCGCACACTAGACGCTGTAGGGTCAAGGGCACTCTTTTATTGAACCATACAGTGAGGAATTAAAACTGGAATTTTCTTAACTGTACACACATTTAGACAAGAATATGAAATTCGCAGGCTTTCGTAGCGGTGTTCTTGAGGTCTCCGTTATTTGGGATTTTGTGACTTGTGCCCGATAATTCAAAACTGCCAGGTGACCTTATCTTATCTTCGAAGGTCGGAAAGTCCGATGTTCATTGGACTTCCGCCCACTGAATACAAGACCAACACGCTGTATCGAAACGTAATCAAATGACACAGTGGGGACGTAACGGAAAATCGAAGTCTTCAAGAATTGTCTGAGATTATAAGGGTGTTGATTTCTGGAATGTTCTGGGTTGTAGCACCGTGCAATATTTCGTGGAGAAAATCCTTTATCCATCTTTAAGGTAAAAGTTTATATCGTATACACTTTCACGTGAAAAGTCTTCCCCACTTTAAATAAATTTAATAAACTTCTCCATTACAAAGTTTCGTAAGAATTTGCAGAAACGTTCTTATTAGGTTCCGTGCCTGTAGAAGGACAGAGACACCTTAATTGGTTTCTACAGTCTGAAAACGTGTATAACATATTGGACAAAAAACAAACACATCGCTTATACCACAAAAAGCCGAGATATCTTTTTTTGCATGTTAAAATTATAAGATGTTCATAACTGACGTAACTCTTTAACAAGTTTATTTAATCGCATGATAGGATCATAAGATGAACACCTATGCATTCACATGATGAAGTACGCATCAGTATAAATGTTGGCAACTTTTACTAATCGCACGATTTATGACGTAAGACGAGATCTCGTCCCCCCATCCAAAATTACCATCATACTGTATAGTCACTTAAGTTCTGTGGACAACCTGATGATGGTCTACATACAGGGCCGAAACACGTAGTCGCATATTATATATCGCTACTAATTGTAATATAGTTGTGTTCATGGCTGTATATATATATATACACACACTACGGCTTGTATTATAAGCCAAGACTTCTTTCTGCCCACGGACAACTACACGTTGTCTAGCGAAACCAGGAAAACTGTGCAGGCACTTCAGAAAAATTTCCACTCCAGCAGATGTAGTGGAAGAAGAAGAATAATTCCATCTCCAAAAGCTCAAGATGTTCGGTGCAGCATCAGTAAAACAACTTCAGCTTAGTAGCTGTTTCATCCACGAATTTCAAGCGCCTGTTAGGCTGTGAAGGACTGCGGTCTCTTATTGTTATTCACAGTAAACTGTTGGTAAATAAACCCACTACGCCATCCGTCCATAGAAACACCCATACTCGATATTCACTGATGAATAACGCATGAAGCTCACGAGGCATACGCTGCCATGGGACAAGGAAATGTAAAGTTGGCGGGGACCGAATGGGGGAGGGGGACGTTGTAGGTGGTTCAAATTTGGACTTGAAACAAACAAGGGCTGCTCTTCGTCTGAAGCTGATTTTATTGAAGTCTTTTAATGGTCGAATGTCTTGAAGTGGATAGACTCCTTCGTGTGAACTTCAGTCACGTGTGATCTGTGCGTTGTGTTTACTGGGGGGTTGCGTACGTCATTCGAAAGGCTGTGGTCCGACAGCGTCAGAGGCATTTGGTGTTCCGAAGGGAACATAACGGCCCGTTAAGGTAATGTGTGTGTCAACGGCATTGAATTCTGACGTCAGCAGTTAGCTGAAGATATGAAATTCTAGTTTGTTATTGAAAAATTGCAAGACATTACTCCGAATTACGTCGCGCGTGCATTGCCGTTTGGATGTAAATAAACTGGTGGGACAAGTAAGCCTGAATGCCTGAGACACTACCAGAAACAAGTTCACCGCTCCCTGTAAAAAATTAAATTTTGCCGGGTCTGGGGATAGTGAAAGAATGGGAAAGGAAAGTGCTTAGACAGCGTCGAGCTAGATTTAGGAACTGATGGATTTCGTAGATGGAAGAGGAAATAAAGCGCTGGGTTCGAAAACAATTGGAGCCAATGAGACTTGCATTTCAGTCACTAAAGTTTACATCGGATCTGCGTCGCTTTCTATATACAACGGAATCCGCATACAAGAGAATGTAACGGAAATGGTGTCACCTTCTGTGCAAAACTTTCTTTGTGCAAGAGAATCAGTGTCACTTCCCGTGTACATGTCACATTCTGTGGATAACGGAAGCCATGTCACCTCCTGTGTACTCTACAGTCTGTATCACGGTTAATTTCATAACTGGCGGTAACCATACAGAAATTTAAACCGACGCCCTCAAGATATGCAACATAAGGGATAAGTACTGGACATTCGGCCGGGTTTGTGTGATGTAACGTCACGAACTGTTGAAAATAGTAATATGTCGCATTGTTGTAATTAAAGTCAACAAGATGCACTATTTCTCAACTTTATTTGGTAAAGAGCTCTACATGTTTCGGACAGACTTACTGTCCATCATCAAGAGTCTTAATACCGTATTCACAGCAACTGGTATTTGTCATACTAGTTACCGACCTCGCTAGCAGACAGTCAACATAACCAGTATGACAAATACCAGTTGCTGTGAATACAGTATTAAGACTCCTGATGACGGACAGTAAGTATGTCCGAAACATGTAGAGTTCTTTACCAAAATAAAGTTGAGATATAATGCATCTTGTTGGCTTTTATTATAAGAATATATCACGATGCACTGTCCTCTGAATGTCAAATTCATATGTTGCAGTAATAAGTTAATGATAGGAGCGGCATTGTCTAAGAAGAATATAATTTTTCTTCAACTGAAAAGGACGACAAGTGTCACATTCCAAAGCAGCTGTCAGTACTTATGGCTTATCAAAGGAGCAAGTGAGTTACTGTGTCGCGCAGTCAGGTCGGTGGGACTGTGGTTTCAGGGAAACACGCTGCTGCCTCTGTCGTCTCGTCGCCGCCGCCGCCACCGACGCCACCGCCGCCGCCGCCGCCGTCGTCACCACCGCCGCCACCACCAGCACCACCACCACCCGTCACAAGTTAGGCCTTGATAGGCCTCGTCTAATAATCTTTGCAAAAGTCTCCCAAGTAGTCTTCGTCCATTTGGTCTATAACTCACCACTATTTTTGACATCCTGTTGTTGCTCATTCTGCTTATAAGTCGTAGCCAATTTGATCTGCATCTACTTACTTTCTCAACCCTTCCAAAATTTCTACATTCCTTTTGTTGTAAAAAAAAGGGTGTGTCTGGCTATTATTCTGAAAGATTTCGTCTCGATTGATGTCATTCGATTTTACTCCTTTTTCTAAGGGTCCAAATTTCGCTTCCATATAAAAATGAAGCGCTATTGCAGTATACACTTTTATTCCCAAAATTTCTGGACCAAGATTGTTTTTAGGGTACTGTTTAGAATTTCCAGTATTTGAGAAAATTTTGTTAGCTTTGTTGAATATCTTTTTCATTTTTAAAGAAAATTTCAAACCGAGATTTTTAAAATTCTTTAGTCGTTGCAAACATTTGTCTGCCTCCGTCTTTAGGGTAAAACTCGCCTCACCCTGAAGATGACAAGCTCTACTCCTCCGAAGTATTGGTACCCACCTGCCAGACTGCTCGGCGTTACGATAAATCAGAAAATCATGTAATGAATCTTCACCGCTACGAAAATCTCAAATATTATACATTTATGAAATAAGTACACTTTTTAGCCTGCTGGAAACCAACAACATCTAAGATACCGCCATGAATCTACTGAACAAGAAACTAATATTTCTTTTCGAGTTTCTGAACAAATATAATAAACGACAAACTTAATGTGCAGTTCAGCCTTCACTTCACCCTTCTCCACATCTCCTCCCCCTAGTCATCCCCTCCCTGTGTCAGGTTCTGCAGACCGCCATGACACATCCTATTGATTGGAGAATCTTTCTCCAGTTTCCGTGTCAGTTCGTCATGATACCAGAACCTTTTCTATGTTCCTTTCAATATATCTATAATTGGATATAGATGTGAGTAAGAAAACAAGAGGAAAATCTAGTTCACTTTGAGCAGACAGCTGTGAAAATTCGGAGCGATATTCTGAAACCTGCTTGTGGCACCTGAGTAAAACCCGATGCCATAAAAACGTTAAAATGTCTGAATAATTTTAATGAGCGCATTCTGTGATGACTGTTTTCACTGTACTGTAAGCTGGAACAAAGTGACGCCTCAGTTGCCATCAAAATATCAACATATTAATCCTAATATATTTTTAGTTACAGTACAGTCATCATGGACACAGCGTAGCCGTACGCAATGCGTATGTTCACTTATGACATCGTGTTGTCTGACACGTCACTGCAAACATTTTGGAGAACGTATTGCTCCTACCCTGAAGATGAAGGCAGTACGTTCTGCCGAAACTTTATTACTACTGACCAACTGACCAGACTACAAGGTGTCATAACACAGAAGGCATCAATATGTATCTTCACCGCTCTGCGAACCTCAAATCTGAAACGCCAATAACAAGTTCTATTTCTTTTGTTTAAAAATTGTTTAAAATTCGCAAATTTATTTTGTGGTTTCTCTAACGACTGTCAGTAATTTGTATATATTTCTTATAGTGTCTAATTATATAATAATCGTTGAATAATTAAAAATATAAAACAAATTGACTAATTTTTTTTATGTTATGATGACAGTGCATCTCGGTCTATTTATCTCAGTAATTAACCAATTTGATGCACAAAATTTTTGTTTTACAGTAAGTTTATTTCATGCCTCTACATGTTTCGAGCACATGTGCTCATCATCAGGTCAAAATTGCATTATACAGCCTCTGGTATCATCACACCTATAGGTGGCCTTTTCGTGCACAGGTTGAGAGAGGACTGGTCCTCTCCACCTATAGGTGAGACGATACCAGCGGCTGTGTAATGCAATTTTGAGGACTGGTCCTCTCTCACCCTGTGCACGAGACAGCCACCTATAGGTGTGATTATACCAGAGGTTGTATAATGCAATTTTGACCTCCTGATGATGAGCACATGTGATCGAAACATGTAGAAGCATGAAATAAACTTATTGTAAAACAAAAATTTTGTGCATCAAGTTGGTTAATTACTGAGATAAACTGACTGATACACGTCAGCACAACAAATGTTTTTTAGAGTATATAGGCTACACGTTTCGACCTCTTAACAGGTCATCATCAGGCAATCAGCAAGGTAAGTCTCAGGTGCTGTTTTAGACTTACTTTGCTGAAGGCCTGGCGATGACCTGTTAACAGGTCGAAACATGTAGCCTATAAACACTAATAAACATTTGCTGTGCTGACGTGTATTAGCCAATTTGTTTTATTGCGTTAGAGTACTTCGTGATGCCCTCTTTTAGAAATAAACATTGAAGGGGTGATGACGTCAGTACAGGGAACACTCCAGCACCTTACAGGAACGGCAAGTGTCCAAGAAAACGTAAGGAGATTCGGTCATCCGGCCTAGAATGGAAACTAGGACTCCTGAATACGGAGCAGAAATTAGAACTACTTACTGGTGACATTCGGACTGTACTGGCCTAGTGATTGTGGTAAGCGGATTCAGGAAGGTTAAAAGGTCAAATTCGCTTGTATTTTGAAGGAATACTTGGGCGGTTGCTTGAAATGACTAGGCGAGCAATGTGCTGCACCAAACAAGCACATCTGCTCTCTAAGCCAGGATTCCAACGCGGATCTCTGTTATACGACACGGCTCGGTACACAGTCCTTGTCCGCTTTACCTCACGTCATTGCCACATTAGCTGCCTCGTATAGCAACGCCAACCACAAGTCAAACGCTTTTCATTTTTATTCAACCACTGATATGTGCCCCATAAAATATGACGGTAAATCACATTTATCTTCCTTCGCGTTATCATTTCTTCAGTATTCCTTACACGTCCCTGTTGTTTGACAATCCCAAAGCCATTTCTTTATCTTAATAACAGCGGAGTGTCTTTTTCCCAGTGCGACAAAAATGACTATTACTTATACGTAACACGTTAGACCCATTATGTCAGCCACTGGGTGTCAAAAAAATGTAACAACTTTCTACTGCGTTGTACGACGCAAAAGGTTGTTACACTGTAGCGTAGGATCATAAAGTTATCAGCGCGACAATGAACAGGTGTTGTGTTGGAAAATGAGGCAGCAATATGTGCACGTAGGTGCTCTCTATGTTGCTGACATCCATGTACTATTAAATCCATTATCGTCCATTCAATTAATCTTGCTCATTGTGGCGCCATTTTATAATTAACACTTGTAGAATATGTCTAAATACGGGACTCAACGTATTCTATATTCTCTCCAGTGAGTGACTGCTAAAAACAGATTGATGGGAGAACTGTGTCATCAGGGTAGAACATTAATAGACATTTTTTTAAAATGTATACCATATACGATAAATATATCAGTGAATTATGTTAGTATTGTAAAGGTAAAGGTAAAGCAATCCCATTACAGGGCTGGACAGGCCCTGAGGGTTCCAGGAGGATGAGGTTCCCAGATTTTAAGACAATCCCCACATGAAGGTGGGAAGGTTGTCAGCCCTAAGCACCGGCCGCCTTTACCCCCAAGAAATATTCCTGGTACTCATTTCTGTTAGAGACTGAGTCAACCCCAGGGCCATAGAGCGGCCGGAAGGATTATGTCAATGAAAAATTCCAATGATACCATCGGGAATCGAACCCGCGCCCTTCCGGCTTGTAGCGCAGGGCCTCAACCAGCTGCGTCACCGCATACTCCATATGTTAGTATTGAGCAAATTAAACTAAGATATGGAATGGTCAGAGAACTAACTTAGGACCAATGAGTGAAATACGCTGCAAATTTAATGTCTGTCATCCCGAATATAAATATACAATGATGTGTCAGTCAAACACAACTAAACTTTATTATGCTTATTATTGTACTAGGGCGACATGTTTCGATTCTTAAAGAATCACCTTCAGGCAAGTGTCTTTTGCAAAAGCAAAACGACACATGCATTTTATACATAGTTTTGTTAAGAATGTAAGCGTTTGGGATCCCACAGCGCGTTTTTAAACATTTTAAGTAAGGATCTATTTTCTTAGAAGGGCCTGAAGATGATTCTGTAAGAATCGAAACATGTCACCCTAGTACAGTAATAAACATAATAAAGTTTGTGTATGACTGACACATCGTTATATATTTATATATATAGAAATAGGCTGCAGTTCACTAACGGCACATTCCACACACCCAGAACAAAATCTTCCACATCTTGCGAAAGATTAAGGCTCTAGCAGTGACAATGGGGTCGCCAAGAAATTATAACGCTGAAAAATATTGCGATTTAGCACTTAATTTGTAGCCCGGCAAAAATTTACCAACGTTTCGGAGAAAGGTGTTACTTCAATAATCTTCTAAGCTGAAGACAGAGGCAGGAGATTCAACTCGACGCTGTTGTAAATTCTACCAGCTGCGCGATGTTCCACACAATAAAATAAAAATCTACGTAGCAAATACAGTGAGAACTTGAAACCTCGCAAATTATGAAGATACTTACTATAAAGTTTCGAGCCGCAATTATCTAGACAATACCGCTGTTCAGATGTCATACACACGTTTGTTGCTGTAACTTTTAAATATCTGATAATTAATCATTGTGGCTTTATGCTGTGTTGTTAAGGTTCATTTTACGGTACAAACATGTTTAACCCTTAACCCGCTAACGTGGAAAAAACGGTGAGCTCCTAATAATGCTAGCAGATGGCAGATGGGATTTAACTCGGCATTTAAAGGGTTAGGTATTTTACAACAACTACAGAGACGACTAACGAAGCACAGCTTTACACTGCTTCTCTGAACTTGTCACTGCACCGAAGTTTCCTGGAACGCTTACATGCTCAGAGGGCTAAACGGTATCATATATCAGGCTAAATGCGTAGCTCTACTCCTGCATGCCATGGGTATTATCTTATTTGACAACCTGCACCACTCTTGCCCGTTCCACGTTACAGCAGGCAGTAGAGCGCGCGCCGCTCTTCCATTGCACCGTGGGTCAGAATCAAAGCGTTAAAATTAAATCCAATAAGTTAATTTTTTGTTTTTACTCACAATATGTAAATCAGATGGTGGGAATAATTTCCTGAGGCTCGCAGATACGCGTCATTAACCACTAGCACATTATTAACTGCACGCTGAATTTCAGCAGGTAAAATTGGAGACACCATACCCTAAACGCTATTTCTTCGGTTGTCATCGATGCATGGATTATTCCTACAGCATGCTTCATCAAGAAAGAATCGCACGTTTTTGGACGTGGCGACAGAGGAGGCCACAATCTTCTGCTTAGTTTCTGTCATCCCAAATATTCTATTAGTAATGCAAAGTGAGCTATTTCTATAGTAAAACAAACCAGATGCACCAGTGTCTCAAATTTATTTCATTTTGGAATGACATTCTACATGTTTCGGACGGTCTCTCCGTCTATCATCAGGAGTTCACGACTGTACATACAAACACAGGTATATGTCAAATAGATACTGCTACTGCTTACTAACGGGACGGTAGCAAACAGTAGCAGTATCTGTTTGTTTTATTATAGAAATATATTACGATGCACGGCCCTATGAATGTCAAAAGCATAGTGAGCTGTTGTAGTGACTTGTTGAGAAAAAAAAAAGGTTTACGTTCTCAAATAATGGGACGTCTGTTCGCAGGGCGATTGTTGGTGACTCATAAAGAACTAAAAACTGCTGCGATATACTGTACAGTGTGGGAATGAGTCGACGAGAGAAGTGGGGTAAATGTTACTCGAGCCGTCGAGAAATAACTAGCGACAGTTGTCGGATAAAATAATATCATATAACAAGGTCCCTTTAATAACAGACATTGCCTACCGTAGATCGACTAAGTGATTACAACATTATCAATTTAAACACAATGGTAAGTATATATACCGCCCGATTAAAACCTTTTCTCTCACCACTTTCTTAACATAAGAGCGTCTGCATTTTGTCCACGGCGTGCAAGTATGTGTTTCTTAAGAGCTACCGTCTATTTATTCAAACAATATTAACTGGGGGGTCACGGAGTTGCGTTACGCTTAGCGCGAGGTAAGAATTCGCTCTCAGTACTGCTATGTACATGACGTTCAAATTTCAGTCTTCGAAAAGCATATGCTGGGATAGTTTCCAAGTTCCGTCCTTGCTATTGCATGATTATCATCCAGTTCTGCTGATTTAGTATAGTCTAAATTAAATCCCGTGTTATATTTTGGTGTTCCGACAGGATGTATGACAACTGATCTTTGACAAAAAAAAAAGCACACTCCATTTAAGTACATATTAAGTGCCAACTAAACTAAGGATGTTACAGGTATATTAGCGATGCACGGACCTATGAATGTTAAACAAACTAAGGGTAGTAACATGTGTACAGTGACGGGGATTTCTTTAGATTTTAGTTTGATAGTGATACAGAACTGAAACAGACACAGGCGGTACGGAGACAGACCTTAATCATTAAGCAAACTGTGTGTGAAATATTGTCATGTCAACGATTTTGAACAAGGCATCGGGACAATACGAAACAGAAAGAATTTGTAAGAGTTTTCAAGTAATCAGTTTCCACAAACATAAAATCAAACAACCATAACAGCAACAGTGGGACTGCATAATTATCAATTCTATGCAGTAACAATATTGACTACGTGAGTCACGTTCGGAGCTCGTTTTTCACTACAATTTAGCGTCTTCCCCTCTCGGTCCCCAACTCCCCACCTAACATTAAGTAAACAGACCTGAGATTCTTATCGCTGACGTAATGCGCTAGGGAGAAAGTTCACAGAATCAGCATCTATATTTCCGAGAAATCACACTGTGTTCTTGGATTAATGACAACCTGTTGTTAGGTGAGTGGGCACCAACGATTTGGAATAACATATCGCCTCATCGTTCTGAACATACCTGTCATTTTTAAGACGGAACCAGCACTTTTCCTCCAAAAATTCGTACCCCCTACTACCAGATTTTCACACAGTGTCATTCCGTAGAAGACCACAATACGTTAGTGCCTCAGACGACATTTTCAACAGTTATCCGATTATATTAGTTACTGCGGGATGCTAATATTCTAGTGCCAATACATTAGAACGCCACTTATCCGGAAGCTGGTTATCCGGATCGCCAATTATCCGGATCGGCTTGGCTATTCGGGTACATTTGTCGAGAATTCTACAAAACTAACTTGCCTTAAAATTACCGGTTATAGGATCAGGTACAGTACAGTGTCATGGCTTCTAGAATTTGAAATTACCGGTTATAGGATCAGGTACAGTACAGTGTCATGGCTTC